>CEOS01053962.1_pt1 | contig 10301 bp, 10 predicted proteins | sample 530601 | NCBI WGS metagenome assembly CEOS01 (sample SAMEA2620666, study PRJEB7988) | marine metagenome | biome: marine biome (ENVO:00000447); feature: mesopelagic zone (ENVO:00000213); material: "saline water (ENVO:00002010), including plankton (ENVO:xxxxxxxx)" | depth 1000 m
CCGAACGGTACTGGCTTGAAACTTAATATTTCAGAAACCGATAATACATTGGATTTTGACCTTGTACGAGAAGTCGCTCCTTATTTTCGGTTAAAAGAAAAAGAGGCCGATGCTATTATTAATACAATTGGTCAGAATGTAGCCCAATGGGAACAAATAGCGACGAATCTAGGTATTCCAAGAAACGAAATGGAATTAATGAAAAATGCATTTAAATATTAAAATAGTTCGTCAATACTATTTCTTGCTACAAAATAATACCATTTGAAATCAAGGGAAATGTCAAATCGAAAATGTGGTGATTCTGTACTTATTCTGTACTATATGAAATAAAAAAAGGGCTTCAATCTCTTGAAACCCTTGTCATTGCTAGTAGCGGGAACTGGACTCGAACCAGTGACCTTCGGGTTATGAGCCGATTACAACAATTCTTAAAATGATCTTAATCGGTTTACTTTCAATTACTTACATGTGATTTATTTTTTTGATATCGCTTGATTTCAAGTGATATCAAACTTTGTTGTACCTATGTTGTACCTTACCTAAGCGATTATTTCCTAACTTGAAGAACCTTAAAAATCCCTAAATGGTTTTTTTTAGGGTACAATATAAGTACAACATTTCCATCCAAATTTAGAAGCATGGCCACGATACAAGCAGTGATACTCAGGAAGAAAAATTCATCGGGTCATTTCCCCATATCTATCCGGATTACAAGGAATAGGCGATCTACCTTTTTATCGACAGGTAAATATATTGAAGAACGCCTTTGGGATAAACAAAACCGAAGGGTTCGTAAGTCTCATCCCAATGCAACGATGCTCAACAGATTTATTCAAAAGAAATTATCTGAAGCCCATGAGAAACTTCTAGATATTGAGGCTAAGTCTGAATATATCCCTCTCTCAGATGTAAGAAAGAAAATTAAGAATAGCGCAAACAATAACTTTTTTGATACTGCATCACAATATCTGACCTACCTGAAAGAAAAAGATAAATTTCATCAGTATGACACAGAAAAAAGTAGGGTTAAAAAACTCAAGGAATTTATTGGTTCTAGTTACATCCATTTCAATGAAATAACTCCCTCACTGCTAAAAAGCTTTTGTAATCACCTTATTGCTAAAGAAGGAAGATCACGCAAAACTGCCAACAACTATCTTGTTCTTATTCGTGCTATCTATAACCTGGGAATCGCCAATAATAATGCAGACCGGAATCACTATCCCTTCGGTAAGGGTAAAATTCAAATAAAGAAGGTAGACGCAATTCGAATTGGACTCAACAAAGAAGAAATTAAAAAACTAGAGGATCCCATAGGAATTACTGACGCTCAGCAGGTAGCTGTTCATTTATGGCTGGTAAGCTTCTATTTTGCCGGAATTCGATGCAGTGATTTACTAAAATTAAAATGGTCTGATTTTAAAGATGGACGCCTGTACTACCGTATGGGGAAAAATGAAAAACTCGTTACACTTAAGATTCCGCAGAAAGCCCTTGAGATTCTTGATATTTACATAACGTATAAGGCCTCTGAAGACGATTTCGTATTTCCTCAATTGAAAGAAACCAAATTAAATGACCCACGTGCTGTAATTACAAGGCTTCAGAGTATAAACCGCAATCTTAACCGTAGACTGGCAGAAGCAGCAAAAACACTAAAAATAGATAAGAAACTCACCATGCATATAGCACGTCATAGTTTTGGAAATTTATCTGGAGATAAAATCCTCATCCAGATGCTTCAAAAGCTATATAGGCACTCCTCGGTAACTACTACCATCAACTACCAGGCTAGTTTTATGCAGAATGAGACAGACGCAGCATTGGATAAGGCGATTAATTTTTAAAATAAAAAAGCCCGAAGCTAGTTCGGGCTTATCTTTATTATTTTATAGTGCAGGACTATAGCTAATGTATAGCCGGGCACTGAGGTGCAAATATATACACCTTTGTAAATATAGCAAAATTTAATGAGAATTAATATCTATATCCCATTTTACTCTCAATGATATTCTTAATAACCGGATTCCCAGAATTATCACCGAATAAATTATTAATATCACTTTCCATGTCATCAGACCTTCGTCCAGAAATTTGAGATAGAACATACTTTATCACCTTCATTGATGAGTCTAAGGAGTGACGATTATTATCATTAAATGAGAATGCTGGTATTCGATTAATTCCACGTGGTGTATTAAAGTCAAATATTACAGCACTATGAGCACAAACATTTCGCACTTGTTTAATGGTAGTCATAAAATTAATGAACTTGCGTACATCTCTTATATCGTAGGTATTCGAAATCCGCTCCTTTATTCCATCATCTTTTAAAGAGCTGAAAATTTTTAAAATTCCACCGAAAGTGAAAAATTCAATAGTTTTCCAGGCAGGGGCATATTTATCATTAATATACTTCTCATGATGTTTCTTTATTGGTTTATTATTTCTTTTAAACTCTTCATCATAGTATTTATCGAAGTTTGCTATATAATTCCTCGACATAACTTGATTATCTACAAACCAGGTGGGAGATTCCTTGTATTTATTAGAAACATAATAAACTAGCTTAGTTCTAAAATTAATTTCTATTCTATTAATATATTTAGAAAGAAGGTTCCTTAGGTCTACGTCCAGATAATATAAGTTAACAATGTTAGAAAACTTAGTACCAACTTCCAGATTATGTTGATCATCAATTTCAAATGGTTGCCAATAAAAGCCAAGTCTATAATAGCCTATATCTAATAGAATCTCTTTAATTTTTTCTTTATCCCAATCCAGAACCATATTGCGGTTCTTTAATAGCTCTACTTGTTTGTCTATACTAGTTGCTTTTCTTCCCATTTTTACTATAATTAAGACTAAAATCTTCTAAAGCATCATTTATAAAAATTTTTAAGTTTTCCTTCTGCTTATTTAATTCGTCGGAATTGCTACGATTTTTAAGGCTGCTGTGGTACGCGATTCTCAAATATTTGTAAAACCTCGTTGCCCTGTCCAAAGCCTCATTAACTGAGCTGTATTCAATTATAGATATCTCTTCATTAGGTCGCAAAAGTTCATTCCTATAATCAACATAGAAACCTCTTTGTTTATAATTATCAAATTTTTCAAGCTTATCAAATCGTAATATCGAATGTAGAAAAGGTTTACTAGAGACAGCAACATTCAGGATACTTCCTAAAAAATTACTTTTGAACTTTCTCGAAGTTTTATTATTTGAATATTCCATTGAAGATTCAAATAAGCCATCTCCCAATTCAATCATTTGCGCAATCTTATGTCGTATTCTATGATCCTTAAAAAATTTACGCGAATCCTCTAATTTATAAATTTTCAATTCTTCACTGTGGAGCTTTACTAAAATCGCTTTGACCGTTTCCTCTAAACTTAGCACCAGTAAACTTGTAGCACATCCATAGGATTCTCTAGAATTAACTATAAGCTCGGCATTGGCTTTTAAATCTTTAGCATTCCTAAAAAGGAACTATCTAAGTTCTTAGACTGTTTTGTTGATAAAGTTAGTAAAGTTTGCATTTATTATTATTTAATAAATCGGGTAGCAAGTTTTATATATTTGAGAACCTAATTAGCTAATTCCTCTATATGCAACAAAATGCATCTTGTTTTTATAATTAGAATTTCCATTTGAGAGACGCTTTAATTAGCCAGTTACTCTGGATCTACTTTTCAAAATACAAGATAAAATTAAGATTTAAAATATAATTTAGATCCGCTTTCTGAATATAAATCGGGAAGTGATTTTTTAGTCTTACTTAAAACGAAAAGGCGATCCATGATATTAAAACGATCATCACCCAGAAAAGCAGGCTTCAAACGAAGCCAAAACTTCGTCTTGAAATAAAGCTTCCGGTGAAAATGGGTGACTCTTATTTTTAACCTCCAACATTAAAAAAACCTCCGAAAAATAATACCGGAGGTTAATTCAAATTTCACAAAAGGTTTGCTCTTAATTGAATTACATGATTCCCTCTATATAGCTAGCGGATTTAGGTTGAAAATTATATTGAATTCCAAATTTCAAACCTATTCTAAAGTAGGATAAATCATAGTTAAATCCATTATTATTATCAATCAGGTTCAAGTCATACTCGGTTCTCAGTTTTATACTGTAAGAAAACGAATCGGAAAATTGTTTTTCCAGACCAAATTGACCTATTAAGCCAAGTCTGCTTTTTGAAAAAAAATCGTCTTTAATAACGCTTTGGACTACATCTTCATCTTTAACATAAAGGGTTCTTAGACCATTTTCTATAGTTATGATTTGGAGTCTATCTTCAATCCTCAAAAAGGAATCATCTAATATTAAAAGTTGGCCGCCCAGACCAAAGGACAGTCTTGTATCTTTCATATAACTCCAATCCCAGCCATAATTAACTATTAATGGAATTTTGATATAACTTAATTTACTACGGTAGTCTGATCCATCTGGAACGAAATACATTAGTTCACCATTATTAACTTGTTTTGAATACCGCACACCTCCATCTATTTGCCAGTTTTCGGATATATTATATTTCATTGATATGCCGATATCGTATCCACCGGAAATACCATCACCTTCAACATCATAATCACCTTCTGAATTTAAAGTTCCTAGGAAAAATGGACTTAAATTGCCTTCCAAAGCCCATCGATTATCCTGCGCATGCAGATTAGTGGATAATGTAATAACGGCAAGGATTACAAGTTTTTTAATCATCTATTCAATATTATCTGTTTTGTGAATTGGGTTTTGCCTATAGCTATCCTAATGAAGTAATTTCCATTTTTTAGAGAGCGATAAAAATTTATATTTAATATTCGCTTATCAAAATTATCGGTCATCACCATCTCTCCTTGACTATTAAAAATCTTATAATTTCCCTGAAGTTTATCTTTTAAATCTATGACAACATTCCCCTTCGATGGATTTGGCGCAATAATAGTACTTTCTTCAATATCTGTTGAAAGCCTTCTGGGTTTTATTCCTCCGTCATCACATGGAGAAGGCGGATAAGCGGTCATGGTTTTACAAGTTTGCTCCATACTACAAAAATTGGTATAACAAACTGTAATAGACTGCGGACCACTTCCCGCATGTGGAGGTAAGATCGTCCTACTTAATGAAGTTTTACCATTATCATAAGATTCGATGGTACAAATATAACTTCATACCCTTCGTTATCACAGGCATTCCCGTTTATTGGATCCATATATAAATAACCGTTTGGTTCAGGAGGAGTTTCTGCCTCTGAAACTGTAAAAGATTTAGAATTTGTAGTAAAGGAACAGCCTCCTATATAATTTATGGTAGCACTCACATTAATTGTACTTCCATTACTTAGTGAAGAATAAGGTGTTATGGTAACTATTCGTTGTCCGTCTACAATATTTTCTGAAGAAACTGTTGAATTACCTGCGTTCCAGCTAATATTTTGAATATTTTCGTTATCCTGAATTCCGAACCCTTGTCCGGTATATTTACATAAGTAAGTCGGTTCAGTATATCCTTCGTAAAAGACTTCTAAGGTTGCAGATGGTGTATCTCTTTGAATATTGATCGTTTCAGTTATTTTATAATCTGGATCCCCAGAATTTCTTCCTAAAACTAAAGTTGCTTGAAAGTTCCCAGACCTAGGTGTTTCAACAGTAATTGATGATGTTCCTTGTCCACTAAGTATTGTTCCTCTATCTATAGACCATGTGAATTTGTCCGCAGAGCAATAATCACTTGCTGAAATTTCAATTTCTTCAATAGTACAATTAACATTACTATCATAGTTTAGTAATGGACTACAAATTCGATTCATATCAACATACTTACTATTACTGGAAAAAAATCCGGTATCAAAAGTTCCTGTAATATTGCCGTTAACATCCAGGTACTGCCCCTGCGCCGATGCTGATACGTAAGATTCATCAGTATTCACAGAACTTCCCCATTGAATGGTTACATTAAGATCCTTCTCTTCGTCGAAATTATTATAAAAGGCCTAGGTTTCTCCTTCGAGTAATCCAGGAATGTATCCCGCATTTATATTTTGAACTGAGACCGTCCATTGCGTCACCCGGTAATCTACATCTGATGCAACTAAATAATTAGGTTCTATCGAGAAGTTGAAATTATAAGGTTGTCCAATTTCAGCCGAATTTGGGCCACCTATATTAATAGAGGCCTGAGAGAAGCCGAAAATTGGAATTATTGTGATTATTAACAGAAGAAAGTAACCTTGTTTCATGTGATTTCGATTTGGTAGTTTTAGCAAACCAACTCAAATTTGACCACACTTATCATTAATTATCCATACAAAAAGTAAGGTTTCCGCATAGGCTATATTTGAAACTGAACAGGTTAAATTTTAGTTTCTAACTTAATTTACTTTGAAACCATTTCTATTCAAGTATTTATCATAATTAGAATACACATCAATTTAAAACGTAGCTCATCACCGAGAAGAATTTCTGTACCGAAGGCTGGCCATCCAAGCAGCAAGGAAAAGAGCACAGGTTGGATGTACCTATCCCAGGTATGGCTACGGCAAGAAAAGAAAAACAAAAGCAGTGGATAAGTTTCGTGATGCGGAACGTAATTATGTAAAGCATCGAATACGTTTACAGCAGGAGATTAATCGTTTTCTGTATAAAACAGCAGGCCGGAACACTTATTTTGCTAAACCAAGAAGACAAGATCGGGATCGCTAAAGAAGAGATATTTGTATTCAGAAACTGGAGTTTATGAACTGATGACCAAGATAAAATACAACGCCGAAATGGCGGTGTAGAACTTATCATAGATTAAAGTTTTAGTTTCGAGGTTGCTTGATCACCCGCATGGTGAGGTCCATGGGCACACACTAATTGCGAATAGCATATACAGCGCGTGGGCTACTCTTATTGAAATTAAAAAAATATGAATTGGAACCAGGCAATCATTTTATAAATTGGTTTTTACCAGTAATTATTGCTAAGCATTTTCAACAGTCCATAGCTTGTCCCTATTTCGGACTAGTATTGGTCTTCCAGCTGTAAGCCAGTGTACCAATTATAGGATAGGCACTGTACCAGTAGTGTACCTCCTGTGAACAAGCAGTGGTACCTTTTATAAACAATAACAAACAGGTAAACTATAATAAACTGCCAAATTACAGTCAGACATTTTTTATAAATTTAATTCTTTTAGAAAAAGCACCAGATCCCAGGATTAAAGCTTCTACCTCAGGATAATTTTAGATAATATTTCTTAGCTTTTCATAGGTTAGATGAGGAAGTTTATATCTATGAATGAAAAAATCATTAGAAACTCTTAAAATGCCGTATTTAAACGTTTAATTTTATTTCATTTTATTAGGTTTAATTTATAGCAATTTGATGCTCCGCTATTCATCAATCATGGATTCCAGCTATTTCGTCTCGAAGTAAACAACAATTTCGGAGTCATCCTGAATTCCCGAAAAGTAGATGTTCAAAAAATGTTTTAATTTAAAAAGTATATTTTCAAATTCTAGGATGGATGCTTTTTTTTAGAAAGATCTTTTCCCTCAAAAAGAGTATAATTTTACGATAGTTGAATTAGCTGGAGAATGAATTAAATATTGAAATTCATTTACTTTTTTTACCTTGCGCATTTTCCTTTTGCTCTCAATTGGATTTTGAATTCAGATCAAAATGAAACTAATGCTGCCTTTTATCATTTACTTCTTTCAGAGCAGCATGCATTACCTTTTGATGCAACACGGCATTTCAGGATTTGAAATTAAAAAAGGACTTATAAAAAGCGAAGCGGCTTTATGCAGTCCGCTAATTTCAAATGCTATTGATTCGGCATCAAAAGGTAAGGCTATGAACGATCAGAGAATTATGAATGATTGATCGGTATTTTACAATGAGTACTTAGTTATGAAAATCTATCCAGCGGACTTAAGTCAAAAAAGCTCTTCCATTAAGTACTATAGAAATCTATCATACTTTTTTGACTTGTGTCCAAGACGTTGCAAATGAACCTCTTTTTCTGAAACATAGCATTTGCGAAGAGAAAGGAAATGGGGTAAATGGTATACTCTAAAATATTGTTTTTCCGTGAAAAATATACAAGTTTATAAGGCCCTCAAAGGTTTTTCCGTGAAAAATTTTGGAGTCGAATTTCTAATTAATTCAATTTGTAGGCAATAAACCTCAAATAAACTTAAAACTAAGGGGGAATGGATTGTAACGTGGCTCTGCCCGTTACCCTCTTGCTATTCCCCTTAGTCTAACACTTATAATTGTAAAATAGGTTTTTTGATAATTTACGTTCTATTTAGTAGTAAATATCTCACCAGAGAATACTATTAATAATTGTCAAGTCTGAATATGCAGATAGAGAACTTTAAGGACAAGTCAAAGAGGTAAATTTATGAGTTCAAGATCTTTCTCCTGTCGATTCTTTAAATAGTAATAAATAGAAAAGCAAGTTTAAAAAATTAATATTAAATAAATTTTTCTTTATGGTTTGAATTGTAGTCATTCTTCCTCGGAATTAAATAAAGCTATTTTAATAAGAAACGCTTGACCATAATTAATTAATGGTATCGAAGTTCCAAAAAAATCTAGGTTGTAGCTTTTGTGAAGCATAGAAAACAATTTACTCTCTTATGAGGAAAAACCGAAAAAATTTCACCATTTTTTTCTAGTTTGTAAAATTCTAGAAATCTTACTAGAAGATAAAAATCGTATTGAGATCAGACGCTTTGATCATCCATAAAATCCAATCCTACCATAAAAATACTTTCTGTAGAGTAGAATTGAATTATTACTAGAGGATGTACTATAGGATATTTGCCGTATGAGATTACTATTTAAGTATATTCAACATATGATTTAATAACCGTGCAATTAGTAAGGTTTAATTACACAGTATAAAAGTACTAATAGTATAAGTTTGCAGATATAATGGTACTCTTATTTGTTTTATACATGATAAGACAATAAGATGCTTCTTAAAAAATTATTAAACTTTAATCAATAAAATGAAAAAAATTACTTTACTATTATTTACATTAGTTCTATTTGTTAGTTGTTCCGAGGATACCAAACTAACTGAATCCGAAAGAGAAAATCATGGGGAAATAAATGTAATTTACGAGAAGGACTCTTTTGGAAATAAGAACCAACAAGATAACTTTCTTCATTACAAATCAATTGAAAAAATTGAAAGATTATCTACCCTAAATCCAGATGTTACTGATATTATCCGAAAAATTATAAATTTAGGAATTATAAATAATTCAAAAATTCAGGAAATAACTGAAGGTATGGATTTAATAAGGTATACATATACTCACAAGGTAGAATCTTATAGAATCAACCTATCAGAAAACAAAGATTTATTTGTGTACCATTATAATGGCAAAATTTTACCTGTAATAACTGAAACAAAAGAAGAGAATAATCAAACAATTACCGAATTAATAAATCCATTAGAAAATTCTCAATTGGCAGTTTTAAAGGTTAAAAATACGGATAAAGGGAATATTGTAAATCAATTTGGTTTCTATAAACCTGTAAATGTCGAGACCTTAGATAAAAGCTTTAAAAGTAAAAATTTAATATCCAATATGAATAAAGCGCAAGAATGCGATGATCTAGCTTATATGGATTGCTTAGATTGCACTGCATCTGACTGTGGCACTAGCTATTGGTGTGTCGCATTACTAGCTGTAGCGGGACCAGAAACAGTAGTGGCAATTGGTGTCAGTTGTGCTTTTGACTTATAAAAATTTAGATAAAATGAATTACAACAGGAAGTTTTTTAAATGGAGATTTTTTATTGCAAGCATAGTTTCCATTTTCTTATTCTTTTTCTTCAGAAGAAGGGAATCAATAGACTTCATAGTTCCTATTTTAATGGCAATTTCCGCCTTAGCAAATTTTTCTCTATTTCTTTTATTCTTTATGAGAAAGAGCAAAGAAGAATGATTACAAATATTATTAATCTGACAAGTGGAAAAAAATTTCCTCTTGTCAGATTTTAATTATTTCATAATCTATAATAATAAAAAAATAAATACATTCTAGGTCTTCAGTTAAACCAGAATCCTAAACTATAACTCCGAATTTTTTAATTAAGTAAGTTGTATATTTTCAGGTTGGTATAATTGCATTATCTGACCATTTTGTAAAACCGGGATTAAATTCAGAAATCGTATCATTTGTATTTGAGACTTCACTTTCATGAAGCATCGTTATGGATCCCAGATTGAAGTCTTTTGGGATCAATCTCAAAAGTTGGGTCTAAAGTGAAAAATAACTTTCTT
>CEOS01009437.1_pt1 | contig 10283 bp, 9 predicted proteins | sample 530601 | NCBI WGS metagenome assembly CEOS01 (sample SAMEA2620666, study PRJEB7988) | marine metagenome | biome: marine biome (ENVO:00000447); feature: mesopelagic zone (ENVO:00000213); material: "saline water (ENVO:00002010), including plankton (ENVO:xxxxxxxx)" | depth 1000 m
TCTTCAGATGTTCGTAGCCCGAGAGCTGCTCATAGTAGGTGTAGGTGACGTGCGTAAAGCGAGCTTCGTCCTCCGGGCGCATGACGGGGATGCGATCGCCGCGGAAGTAGCTACCGGTCATGGCGACCATGTGGGTCCTGCCATTGGATACGACGTCCCGCACGAGGCCGCCCAGCTTGGACTCCTCGTCGGCTGAGCCGTGATGGAACTCGTCGATGGCGATAAGGCATCCTTCGAGACTTTCCTTCCACTCGCTGCCTTCGGAATACGGTGAAGCGATACTGTTTCCGTCGATGTCCTTGGACATGGCAGACCAGGCGTGCCGGAGGGTGGCGTGTGTGCAGATGATGACCCTGTTCGAGATGTCGGATCCGGGATCGGAGTCGATGAAATCCTTGAGGCGCCCGACCTTGTTCGAATCATCGCCGCTGATGGCGCACAGATCGTTCCGGACCGCGACGTTCCAGTCCTCTTCGAATCCTCCCGTCGCGAGATCGGTCTGCCCGAACGATGCGCCGATTGACTTCTCGGGGACGGCGATGATGACCTTCGAGATGCCCTGGTGCTTGAGCTTGTCGATGGCGAGAAACATGAGCGCTCGGCTCTTTCCGGATGCCGGCGGGGACTTGATCAGGAGATACTGCTCGTCGCGCTTCGCGTAGGCCTTGGCCTGCATGGCGCGCATACCCCTGAAGTCGGTCTTGGTCGAAGCGCCGTCGTGACCGTAGCGGATAGTGGTAGAGAGTTCCTGCATGTCGTCGTATCCCTGTTGCCTGTGACGGCGTTAGCGTTTCTTGGTCTTGGCGTCGTGCCGTTTTTTCATCTTCTCGTATTCGCGGAAGAGCCAGGCAAGACGCTCAGCGTCGTCGTTGAAGGCTCGGCCGATGCACATTGTTTCGTATTCGAGGTCGAGCGCCTCATGTGCTATCTTGAGCTCTACCGGCATATCCTTGCCGTAGAGCCAGGCAAGCGTCTTCCCCTCGTCGAAATAAGGTCGACGGGCCTTGAGAATGGCAAGGGCGCAGGTGTCGAGGACCTTCTTGCGATCATCCGTCAGGATGGGGACAGGGAAAGTGTTGTAGACGAGTGTATTAGAGAATCGAGTGCTCTGACCCAAGGTGCCTCCGACAACGTGGAGCCATTGATGCATCATACGGCCTGATAGTATGCTGATAAGCCACATGGGAGGGTTTGGAATCATAAAGGCACTGTTAGTAACAATGAGATCAGATGCGACTCCGACGGTAAACACATCCCGATCCTCCGAAACGTGGCATGGGATTATCATTACCGTAGAATGATGGCCTCTATTCTCGGCAAAAGCATGAGCCTTATCAGCCATCGCTATTGTTTGTGTCTTAGAACTATTGCGACGAACATTCTTTACTAATTCAATGCGAAGTGCAATGGCCGGTATTTTGACAGCTTGTTCTAGATATGCATCGTCTATCCATAAACAGTAGCGCTCTAAACCATACAACAACTCTCGCGTGCCCATTACAGGCTTTATGAATATATCTGCTTCTGGATATTCCTCGATGATACGGTCACGATCTTCGCGAGTCATAAGAAGATGGCCGCCATCATTAGGCATGTTACCTAATGTGACATCAGGTAAACCATTCATAGGTGAAGTAGATTTCTCTATAAAAACATCAGGGCCATCTATTAGATATGCATTGATATTTTCGACATTGTGCGAAACGATATCTGCGTTGATATTTTTTCCACTAACGAGATGAAGGCGCTTGTCGCCCTTCTCCTTAATAGTGTCATCCTTTCGGCGCATAGCAATAATGGCACATGATACACCGGCATTCTTGGCGGCTGAATTGCGCCACTTGAAGCTAGTGTGAGCGGAAAAAATTTCGACGTTTTGTTTAGTGATCCAAGGCCATAGAGTCGAAACCGACTCTCCCTGACAAAGAGAATCGGTCGTTACGAGCGAGCCACGACTTCCATGATCGCGAATATGGTCCACCATGAGCTTGAACCAAGCGGAAACGTAATCGAGATTTCTCCAGTTCTGGAGGCTATTCTGGAAGACAAGATCCATCTCCGCTTTGTGTATCGCCTGTTGTGCGCCTCCCTTGGATCCGAGATAGGGCGGATTGCCAACGATATAGATGTCACCGTCATCTGTATTGGCAGGTGAAACCACGAGATCCCAATCCATCTCTAGTGCTGATTCCTGATGGATATCCCCGGCATCATGCAGCGGGAGCATTGGCATAGGCGTGAGGCCGATCTCGCTCATGAGGCGATCTGCTTGAATCTGGCTAATCCAGAGAGAGAGGCGTGCAGTCCGGCAGGCGAAGTCGTTAGGCTCAATGCCATGGAAGTGGTCGAGCTTGATCTTGCTCTGCCTAGTCATATCGAGCTGACCCTGTCCTAATGCGGCCAGAGCTTCGCGCTCGATACGGCGGATCTCGCGATAGGCGATGATAAGGAAATTGCCCGACCCACATGCAGGGTCGAAGACATGGATATTCGCCAGGCGATCAATAAGTGATTCAAGCGCTTTACGGTCGGTGCGACGCTGAGCATCCTCGAGCTCCTCTTCGAGACGATCGAGGAATAGCGGACCCAACACCTTCATGATATTCTTGACGCTGGTGTAGTGCATGCCGAATTCGGAGCGTTCAGCGTCTCCAGCCACAGCTTGGATCATGGATCCGAAAATGTCGGCGTTGATATCCTTCCAGTTGAGGTCGATTGCTTTCATGAGAGCTCGGCGTGCCCGACCATCGAAATCGGGGATCTGAAGATCGGCGGCGAACAGATCGCCATTGACGTAGCGCAGCCTCTGGAAACGCGGGGCGAAGTTTGTTCTATGCGGATCATCTAGCGGCATATTCAGAATTCGAAACGCTTTCTGGAGCGCAGCTTTCATATCTGAGCCATCCTTGCGAACAGCTTCGCCGGCGATCATTGAAGCGAAGGGTTGCTCCGGCTTCTTACCGCTGGTTGGCGACCATTCTGGATCGAAAATGCCGGCATCGTCAGCGTAGAGGCAGAAGAGGATACGCGTTGCGAAGGTATTGAGCGCCTCCTGCAGGGAATCATCAGCCCATTGCGGGTCGTAAGCGCGAATCGCATCCACGATCTCTCGCATATGCCGAGCTGCTTTCACATCGGCCTCCTGCTCGGCCGGCGCAATGTAGCGCTCCTTCCCGGCGAGCGGTAAAAGAAGGTCGTATTCCGCTTGGAGATTGGAGATCTCGTCGCCCCTGAGAGTCTCGCCGGTTTTCAGGTCCTCGATACGCAGGGCGGCACCGTCCGTGACGATTAGGAACCGCGGCGCGTTCTTTCCAGGTGTCTTCTTACGGTTCTGTTCCGACTTCAGGGAAGCCATGACATCGTCGACATGATTGCCACCGCTTGCCGCGCGGTAATGGATCAGTTTCGGGACGATGAGATCCGCCACATTCCCGACGAGGTCCGCACTGTCATAACCCTGCTCGAGCCGCCGGATTCGCGTGTCGTTCATTCCGTAGGCGCGCAAGACGTCGAACGGGAAGGCAGCCAGGAAAGCCGGAGTCCGAGTGGCCGACTGTGCCAACTCACCGAGATTGTCGATAAGCGTCTTCTCGTTCAGCTTGCTCATGAATTGATACCCCTGTTGATGTCGTCGATGAGATCGTCGATCTGTTTTCCGCGTTGCTGGAGGAGGACGAGGAGCTTGGGCAGCACGTCGTCGGGCTTGGCCGCATAAGTTCGGTTAAGCCAGTTCTGAAGAGTTCGGTAGGTGATGCCGAGATCATCGGCGATGGCGCGCTTCCAGCGCTCGCCGTAGAGGGCGAGGCCAGCGTGCTCGAGAAGGAGGAGAAATTCGTCCTGTGTCACCTTCACGCTTATAGGAAGGTGATTGTCAGGATAACAAGGGATTATTGGAATGAGTTCAATCAGATTTGCACACAAAACGAAAAAGGGAATCTGAAACCGTTCCTGGTGCGACCGCTACAGGGTCTACGTTATTGGGAGAAATAGAGTCGCTATCTAATACGCCTCCACGGTGATCATAGATTATCCAGTTTAGAAGATGAAGTTCTCTATCTGAACAGCTAACGCTCCACCTGACTAAGCGATAGTGATCTTTGACTGAATGGTTTTTACTCTGGTCAACCCTAACCCATACCTTAATATCATTGTAGGAGTTCTGTATGCTATCTTGAATTACATAGTAGACTGAGCCATCGGATGTTGAGGCATAGCGAATTTCACGACCCTGATTTTGTGCACGCGCTGCAGATGAGAAGCTAAGCGCAAGCGCGATGAAAAGTAAAATTCTACCCACGGCATAATCTCCCTGTTAGGGATAGCCTATCCTGAAAACTCAGCGCTGCCAATAGCCCAAACCGCACGTCCCCTTGGACCCCGGACCGGCTGGATAGATGAGATTTCAGAGAGCTGCGATCTTCTTCGAGATATCCGCTGCGACGGCTGCTATATCATCCTTTCCGATGATCCAGTTCCTGTATATCCGGTTCCATTTTCCCTTCCCCTTGCATGCCCCTTTCACGATCTCGATCACATCGGGATGCGCCGGGTTGCGCACAGCATAGTCGCCGCCGATGTCACGGATGGTGATCTCGCCATGAGGCGTAGGAATTGTCTCGGGAATTGAGTAATAGGCGCTGGCCAGCTTTCTCCGTCGAGGAAGCACTGCCACCTTCTGAGGCCTAGCGGCGACGCCAGCGAGACCCATGCGCGCCGGCCAGTCGAATGTAGCGGGCCTGTTGGCCTTGCAGATCCGCTTCCCGAGATCACGCAGCTTCATCTCGTCCATGCCGGATATCGCGAAGCGTCCGAGCATCATGAGGGTGCCACCGAGGCCGATCGCTTCTGTCTGGTCGTCCACCCACTGGCGGAAGTTGTCGGACTTGATGACGTTCTCACCTGGCCGCAGGTGCTTGCGGTTGATCGCCGATCGGGGATTGACCAGGACGACGGGGACGACCTTGTTGATGCCGGTGATCTCATGGGTCCTGAGCCACCGCTCGAAGGCGATCACCTGACGCTGCGCCTGGGCGACGGGGGAAGCGATGGAGACGGGCTTCCGGCCGTAGTAGATCGTCCATTCATGATGCTCGTTGCAGTGGAGGTTTCCCGAGTAGTTCTTGGTCTCGAGGATCCACGCGATGCCTTGGACGCGGTTGATGACGAGATGGTCGATCTGAGCGAAGTCGCCATCGCTGCATTCCAGACGGATGTCATGGAGGACCGCGGTCTTGGTCGAATCGCGGAACTCGCGATCGAGGAAGTGCGCGGCTGTGCCTTCTCCGCTCTTCCCCTTCCGTATGTTCGCGATTTCGTTCTGGGCTTTCTTGGCGCAGGAGGGATGTATCCGCGCCAGACGTTCGAGCTCGGCGATATCGGTGGAGCGGTCCGTGGCGGCCTTCAGGATCACCAGCGCTCTCCCTTCCCGGGGGTTTCACGAACGGTGACCTCGCTCGACTTCTTTGGCCGCAGGAGAAGGTATCCACCCCAGATGATCGAGATCTGCAGGATCATCAGCCAGGGCATGAAGATCATGATCAGGCTGAAAAGCGTCCACCCTCCAGCGATGTAGATCATTGCCTTGGGCGCTGCATACCGGGCGATGACCAGTGTCAGCACGATGAATATCTGGAACAGCAGGACAGGCATACGGCATTCCCCTTTCGAGTGGACGTATCCTGAAAATTCATGGCTGCCAATAGGCTTGGATGCGGGTCTTCTGTAAGAATGGGAATGCACTGGGGTTCAACGGCAGATATGCATCAGGGCTCCTTCCATGATCCTTGTTCCAGTACAAGGACCGCGCGGTCGTCGGGGGACTCGAATGTCCATTCGGTGCCTTCGCCTCTCCTGCGCCAACGCATGGTGACTTTCCGGAAGCGGTAGCGATGAATTGAAGGCATGATGGCCTCCAGATACGCATGTTTCGCGGCATTGCGGATGAGCGGTGCTCCGTAGATGAGAACCTCGCTCTGGTCAGCGCCGAGCACCTGCACTTCTATGTCATGTTTCCACATGCGATCGTTGAGTATCTTCCCGTAAGCTGCGCGCAGCTGAGGGAATCGTGCCTGCTGAACATTGGAGAGCCATGTGCCATAGGCATTGCGTTGTGTGACCTGATCGGCGGCAAGAGGAAGGTCAGCACCTTCGTGATATCGTCGAGCAAGGATGTCTATCAGATCCGATTCGAGGGCAAGGCTGGTTTCGGTGTTCAGATCCTCCTCCACGATCAGAACACCAGTCACGCGGCTCTTCTGGTTCTCGAGCTTGGCGACATAGGTCTGACCTTGACTGGGGCGTTTGGATTTATGTCCTTGTCTTTCGTTGATTACGGGAGAGGAAAGAGCACTCGCCGATGAGCCCGTCTGCTGCCGAGGTGGCTCGACTGGGTTAATCCAACTCGAGAATATGTAGAATGCTGTCCAGGTCAGGGAGACCGTCCGCGCCAGTATTGAATACCCCGGCCGCAGGGTGAACCACGCGAATATGATGGGAAGCAGTATGATCCCCAGGGCCAGCTTCCATCCCACACTGCGTTGGTCCTGAGATGTCATTCCGATTATCCTCTGCGCACCAGCTCAATCTCTGGGATTGATTGTCTCGCTCCAGGCGGCCTCCTGAAGGCGTCGCAGGGATGCCTCATAGATCTCCACGAGACCGCGGAAGGTCATGCTCGGCAGTCCGTATTTCACGTTTCTATCGAACTTGAGTATGAGTTGGTGGGTGAATCCGGGAATCGGCGGATCTCTCTCGAGCCGAATGACGGGAGCCACCGGTTCGACATTGTTCCATTCCACGATGAATTCCATGGGGACGACGATATTGTGGATGAAGGAAACGAACTTCAGGGTCTCTCCATCGAGGCCGAGGGAGTAATCTAGCGTCTCGAAGCGACTGGCGACGGAGTGATGCACGCCATCCACCTTCCCGACCCTGACGGGAGTCGTTATTCTGCCGATCCTCTGCATCAGCCTCGCCAAGGATGCTTGATCGAATCTGTTGATGATCTGTGGTTCGGTCATGCTCATCCTCGGATTCAGTGTTTTACGATCGCTGTCAGATCGAGGTGCTTTTCCCAGGCGGTCAGTATGCGCCTCACCGAACCTGCGATGATGGGCATGTCATCGGACATGTGGATGGTATGCCTGACGATGAGAGTTCGTCCGGGAAGACCGTAAGCCAGCGCGAAGTAGTTGTTGCGCAGATGGAAGTTCTGCATCTCTCGTATGTCGGGATCTTCCTTGAGATCGAACTTCTGCAGGATGGTCAGTATTGCGCCGTCCCAGAGCATCATCAGCTTGAGACCCCCGCGCTGCACTCGAAGTCGTTGGACCCTCTTGCCCTCTAGAAATGCGTCTTCGGCTCTTTCCACGTGGAATCCATGTGCGCTTATCGAGGGCTGAAGCTCCTTGAGAGTGCATATGAGATCAGTGTCCTTGTGGACGAGCTTTGATATCCAGCCCATACGAGAAATCCTTTTTCCCTGATTTCAGCCGAAGATGATGCTGAAGAGCCAGATCACGCCCAGGATGGGTATGAGCCATACTGCGATCTGAAGCATGCACCCCATTGAGGCACACCCCATCTGGGCGCCGCCCTCGACAGCGCCAGCGGCTCGCTCGCCTTTTCCGCTGCCCATGAATCCGATGACCGCACCGACGCATACGCAGATCAATATGATGGTGATTATGGTGCCCATGACTTGCTCCCTGTCTCAGGTTTTCTATCCTGAAAATTGATCTGTGCCAATAGGCTTGGATATTCCTTTGCATCCGTATTCCGGGTCATTCCGCTCATCCGACATGAGGGAAACTTATTCGCAGCTGACCAGGTACTTCCCGTCTGTCCCCATGTCTGCGTTGCATTTCGCGATATCGGATGTTCCGTCGACAAAGCCGAGGCTGACATTGCCCTTCATGGTCGAGCGACTCGTTATGATGAAATCGGCATCCGCGGACATGATGCTATCGTCTGAAACATACTTGTCCTCCATCATTCTTTCGATATCGCGCGCGTCGGCTTGCTGGAAGCCTGACAGCGACCATGACGCATAGGGAATACCGATCAATACGATCGGCGCGAGTATGCACACGCCTTGCGCCAAGAAGAGCTTGCCCTTGCCGAATCCATCGAAATGGCCTTGTCCTTTGCGCCAAGCGAACAATGCGTTGCCGATCAGCATGGTCACCGCCATGAACGCGTAGTAGTGCCATGAATTGCCCATGTGCGAAGCCCTTTCGGGCCGTCTTATAGGATGACCTTTCCTGATCAGAAAGTTCTCTTCAGCGGCGCGCCGTCACTAAGTGATCGCCGCATGTCATAGAATCGTCGATGAAGCGTTGAATCGGCAGTCACTCGGTCCCAAGGCTTATCGTGCGCTGATTGCCTGTTCGAGTGTCGCTCTGTCCTTAGTGTGAGCCAGTCGGGAAAGACCTCCTAAGGAAGCGATTTTCTCGTTTAGATAGTCCTCTCGATGCTCGATCGGAAGGATTTCGGAGTGATCTCGCAAGATCTTCTTGCTCTTCGCCTCCATGGAAGGGAAGTCGGATTCCTCATATATCCGCTCGGCGATCTCGGAATTGAAACTAGGAGGTGGTGGTCGCGGTGTTGTTCGCTTGGGGTCAGTGGTTACCTTGCGCACTCTAGGAGGGGGACTTTCCGCAGAAGAATGGCTTGGATTGATGCGAGGTGATTGACCAGCATACTGACCCAGCGTCGACCTATCGATTTTCTTTATTTCTCGTTGGCTAGTCGTAGCGGAAGAACGCTCGGTATCGTCCGAGGAGGAGATGGAGGAAGAAGGAGAATCTGGACGCTCTACCACTGATTCCAGCGCTACCGGCAAAGGAGGCTCAGGCTCGGACGAGATGACTGATCCATGATAGCGCTCGGAAGATTTGCCGTGCTCGTTGTGATGTGAGTCGAGTATCGCACGATAGTGTGCCTTCGAATCTCTGAAGGCAAGCTGCCTTATTTCATCGTAAGACGCCCCCCCGGATATGATGGCGTCTCGTCTCGCGCCTTCGTTGTGAGGTCGCGATTTCCACTCATCGATATCGTGATCGGATATATCCGTGCTTATGCCAGGCCCCTGAAAAAGCGGACGGATGATATTGTCTATGATCTTATGACGTTCATAAATATCCAGTAGTGCGCGCGGCACCACAGGTCTTCTCGTGCTGCCGGTTAGAACGCCTCGGTTGATGAGGGATTCTATGAAGAAATCTGTGGCCGAATTGCGTTTCCCGAAATTGCCAGGAGAAACTTTCACTTCCTTGAGAAGTGTTTCGTCCTGTTCATCGTCATTGAACGGTATGATATAGCCCTTGACGCGTTCACAAGGGTGTTCTCGTGGTTTACGTTGGGTGGACCATCGTTGGTCCATTCCTTCTCTTATGAGATTTCTCATGAGATCCGTCTGCCACCACTTCCTGTGTCCAGCCATCCAGTGGTCAAAAGGAGTCTCGATGTCGAGATGATCCTGAAGACCCATGTCTCTTGCGAAGGCGTCCAGTCTTTTTTCATCGATCGGATCCCATTCAGGAGGACGTCCGCTTCTGATTCTCTCCAATATCGATGCGACGCGCCTCCTTTCGGCTTCGATTTCCTGCTGTCGGGCTTCTTCTTTTTCTCTCCACTGGCGCTCGCGCAATTTCATCCATCGTGGGTGGGAAAGCCAGATTCTGTGCGCCGTCTCAAGGATCAGTTTCTCCAGATTGGGGTCACTGACATCATCACGGTTGAATTCTATGCACATCGACCTGTAGCCCGCCTTCTGGTAGGCATTCACCTTTCTCTCGGTGATGGTGGAAGTGACGACTATCTCGATTATCAGATAGGATCCGGTTTCCTCTTCTGTGATAATCGCGAAAGGAGAATCCTCGTCATCGAATATGTCTCTTGCTTCCTTCGCGAGCAGATCGGCCCTCCACCTGGTCGGAATGAAGGCTTCTTCGGTTATGCTTTCACAATGCATCCAGCGTGCGGATTCGAGTTCTCTGGAGCCGGCATTGTCAGGATCGTTGTTCAGGGCGGGTAGCATCACCCGCATCTTGTTCCTTATCAGCTCCTTGGCGACAGCATGCAGAAGACCTTCCGGTGTCCAATGATGGTCATTGTTCTTGTGGGCGAAATGGCTGCGGTTCTTGCCTGTGCGCGAACGTCGGAGGATTAGAGGCTGACTGCATTCCTCCTTGGGGCAGAGGCAGGGCTCAGTTGGCTTTCCTTCTGACTGAAGCACTTCGGAGATATGAACGAGCTGTCCGCCCTGAATCGCCCAGGGG
>CEOS01130296.1_pt1 | contig 10242 bp, 11 predicted proteins | sample 530601 | NCBI WGS metagenome assembly CEOS01 (sample SAMEA2620666, study PRJEB7988) | marine metagenome | biome: marine biome (ENVO:00000447); feature: mesopelagic zone (ENVO:00000213); material: "saline water (ENVO:00002010), including plankton (ENVO:xxxxxxxx)" | depth 1000 m
CCTCGGCATAGGCAGCCGAACACGGGGCTGAACTCGGCCATCCACCTGCAAGGCAAAGCAGAATAGCGCAGTCGATAGGATAAGCCTGGGCCGGCGCTGTACCCGCCATATTGATTGCGGTGGCTGAAACTCCAATGGAGATGACCGCCGTCAGGCGTTTGAGCAGTTTGTGCATGAAATCCCCCTTCTCGGCATTTAGCACGTTTTCGAGAGCCGCTTTGCGTGTGCCCCTTTGACAACACGGAAAGATAGAACGTCGCGAGCAACTTCCTTTCTGGTTGACGACATGGACAGGCTCATGCGTAAACATATGCGACGCTTCAAATGATATCATTCATTCGAAAATATGCCATTAATTTCAGATGAGCCGAAATTAATCAATAAATGGTAAAAAATCCATCACATATTATTTGACACAAGGCATATGTGTTGGTATCAAAACATAGCTTTTTCGTGGCGTGAGATTGGCAGCGAGAAAGCTTGTGGTGTATAGACTCCGGTCAGAGATACCCCCTGACCGGAGTCGTAAATGACGAAGCAACTGGCGTTGGCAATTGTCAGAAAAGTAAAGAGAGACCTCGAAAACGGGGGTTGGGTAGAAGTCGTCTGCAAGGAAGACGCTCACAGAGGTGGAACCGCATTGCGGGGCCATTGGGAGTTCATTTCAGTCGAAGTTGCTGAAAATGGTTCCCAACTTCGCCAGAGCGTCGTGATCTTGAACACGATAGAGCGCAAAGTCGTGAAAACCATTGTCGGTCTCAGCAGCTTTGCCGCGTCGCTTGGCGTTTTTAACCCTCAAATTCCTTTACGCGCCGGTCGGATAGGGATTTGGAAGATTGACGAAGAGGATCGGAAAACGGCTACCCAGGCGGCGGAAGATCTTGCCGACGAAAGCCCGGACGTGGAGGAGTAGCACTTCCGGTCTTCTCTGCCTCGGCGTTTCGGTCCTCTCTCCGGTATCTTCTCATTCTGAAGTCCTTGACCTTAACAAGGGCACTTTCCAAACATCTTCATCCCGTGAAACGAGCGCCAATGTAGGCGTCATTGACTTCGGTGCCTCATCCCGGCGTTTTCGGGTCTATGATGGGGTCATCGATTTTAACCGGCCCGCTCCCCCTGAGAGCGAAGCACGGCAAGCGGACCCGGCCAGCGCGCCGCCGATGAATGTCAGGGCCTCAAAAGCATCTGCCCCACCTGAACTTGAACAGCTCATCCGCGAAACCGCGATGCGGTATCTGCGTGATCCTGGCGTTCGCGCGGCGGGTCTATCTTCATCTGAATGGTTGGCGTTTTTCCGCGCCAACATAGCCATTGAATCGGGTTTTGACGCGGAGATCATTTCGCCCGCAGGGGCGATCGGCCTCGGACAGCTCATGCCCGACACCGCCAAGGGGCTCGGCGTAGACCCGTTTGATCCGGCTGAAAACCTCGACGGATCGGCGCGCTACCTGCTCGAACAGCTTCAAACCTTCAAATCAAAGGAATTGGCATTGGCCGCGTACAACGCAGGGCCAGATGCCGTCGTTCGGTATGGCGGCATCCCGCCTTACCGGGAAACGCGGGGTCACGTCCGCAAAGTGTTGGCGGTGTATGGCGCATCGCTCTAATCGGAGGCTTTAATGGCAATACTGAAACGAATGAAACGCTGGCTATTTTCTGCCGATGCATTGAGGCATGCGGTTCTGCTGGCGGTGATGACGCTTGTCATCGTTGAACCGGCCTATGCTCAAGACCTCTCGGGCCTGCAGAAGATGCTCGATAATATCGTCAAGGCTCTGACGGGCGGCATCGGGCGATCTATCGCCATTCTCGGCGTGGTTGGCCTCGGCCTCATGATGATCATTGGTCGCCTGAATTGGATTGTCTTCATCATGATCCTGGCTGGTATCGCGATTGTGTTCTCTGCCGCAGCGATCGTCGATGGCATGGGCGCCGGTGGTTAACCGAAGCCGCTGCGCGCCGTAGCGGCGCGCCGCGGCTCTATGGAGCCGATAGGAGCCGATAATGAGAGTGAACCCAATCTTTCGAGGGCTGACGCGACCGGCAAAATTCATGGGCCTGCCGATTGGCTATCTCGTTAGCATGTTGATGGCGGCCTTGATCCCTTACATCGGGCTCAACGAGTGGAAGTTCCTTTTGATCCTGCCGGTTGTGTGGCCGGTTTTGTGGTTTGTATCGGATCGTCAGCCGCACCTCTTTGAAATTCTCGGAACGGTTTATTCCGCCATGCCGCCGACGCGCAATCGTCGGCTGTATGGCGGTGATCGCTATGTCCCGTATGTCGACACGACGACGCCCGGCCTGAGTGAGCTTTTAGGGAAGCATGTTTTGAAAGACGAACCATCCGCCCGGCACCTGCCGTATCTTTTTGCCCTGACCGACGAGATAATCGTCACACGCCAAGGCGACCTTATGGCGTCTATGATTGTCGATGGGATCGATAGCCAGACGTCGGATACGCGTGTCAACGACGCTCAGGCCGATAGTTTCCAGAAGCACATTTCGCAGTTCGGCGAAAATTTCGGATACTATGTCAACAAGATCACCGTTCCCGATACGGTCGATATTCTCGAAAACGAGGGCGATCCCTTTTCGGCCGAAGTTGATCGGCGCTGGCGAAAGCACCTCACAAGTCGAAATCTGAAAAAGCGCGTGATCATGGTTTCGGTGATCCTGCGGCCAGACCTTGGCGAAAAGGTCAAGTTTTTCGGGCGCCGCAAACAGTCGCAGAGTTACGATGTTTTGCGACAGCGAGCGGAATTGCTCGATGAGGCCATGCGTGTTCTTGGCAATGCGATTGCGGTCAATTCCAGTTTTGAACGGCTCACGGTCAGCGGCGGTGACTGGTTGGGTTTGCTGGCTGCAATCCAGGGACAGCCGTTCAAAAAGCGCAGGGCAGCGAGTGACAGGCTCCTTTGCGATGTTGCCGCGTTCTCGACGTTCACGTTCAAGAACAGAACGATCGAGATCGATGACGGCTTTAATAAGCGCTATGGCGCAATGCTTGGCGTTCACGCCTATGGGCCGAAATCTCTGCCCAAGATGCTCGATAGTCTCGACCTTCCTTATGATGTGGTCATAACGAACTCGTTCACGCCGCTCCGTTCGAACGTTGCCCTTCAGAAGATGACGCTGCGCAACAGGCAGCTCAAATCGGCTGAAGACCCTGCGGTGTCAGCGCAAGCGGAATTGGCCGAGGCGGCCGATCAGGTCGCCTCGGGCGTAAAGCATTTCGGATATGAGCAACTGTCGATCCTGATCACGGCCGACAGCCAGGCAGAGCTTGATAACGCGGTATCGGAAGTCTGGCAGGCGACGCGCGAAACCGATGCGACGATCATTCGTCTGCGGGCCGATACCGGCATTATAAAAGGCCCCCTCTCGACTGTCTTTTTCGGCCAGGCTCCGGGCAATTTCTCGTATCGGCCGCACAAGGCTTTTCTGTCGGGGGACAATTTTGCCGATCTGTCAGCGTTCCATCGTGGGCAGACCGGGCGTTCGAAGGATGAAACGCCGTGGGGCGAAGCCGTCACGCTTTTGCCGACGATCACGTCGTCGCTATATCGTTTCAACTTTCACGAAACAGGCGATCGTTTCTCCGAACCGTCGGCCGGTCACACGCTTGTTCTTGGTCGCACCAATTCGGGTAAGACCCTTGGCGCTGCATTCTTGCTGTCTCAGGCCCGCCGCGTCGGGGCGCGCGTGATCGCGCTCGACAAGGATTTTGGGCTTGAGATGGCGGTAAAGGCCATGGGCGGGAAGCATAGCGCCGTTCGCGTGGGCGAGCCCACCGGGTTCAATCCGTTTCGAACGGAAAATGACGAGCGCGGCCGCGCGTGGTTGACGGATTGGCTGATCGACATTTTGGGTCGGGACAAGCCGTTATCGACGGTGCAGACCATCGCCCTGACGGAAGCGACACGGGAGATTACAGCGCCGGACCTCGATCCCGATTTGAAGAATTTCGAGGGGCTTGCGTCGCTTGTTACCTCCACGGACGACAAAGGCGATTTGCTCGCCAGGGTTGGCGAATGGTGCCGTCACGGTCGGTATGACTGGCTGTTTTCAAGCGATGCAGTCAATCCGATTGCGCTCAATGAAGATGTGGTCGGGATCGATATGTCCGAAATTTTGGACATGAATGCCGAGCGCACGGCCTTGCTTTCCTATCTCTTCCGGCGCGTTGAGCGCCTAATTGAGGATCGACGGCCCACGATCATCGTGATCGATGAAGCGTGGAAGATGCTCAACGACCCGATGTTCGAAAAGCGCCTTCACGACTGGTTCGTCACGATGCGCAAGAAGAACTGCGTCGTGATGATGCTGACGCAAACGCCGGGCGATCTCAACAAGTCGGCCGTCGGACAGATCATCGCGGAATCGGCGAGTACGCAGATCCTCTATCCGAATGCCCAGGCCGAACCGGAGGATTACAAGATCCTGCGGCTCAACCCCACGGAGCGTGAACTTTTGGCGCAAGGCAGCGGCGGGATGCGCCTCGCCCTGATCCGCAGCGGTGGCGACAGCGTTTTTGTTCACTTCGACCTCAGCACTCTCGGCGGTGCCCTGCATGTCTTGGGCGGCGGCAAAAAGGGCGAAGACAAAGCGCCGTTCGACTGGCGAAACCAGCCTGACTTTTGGGAGAAAATGGTATGAGAACTGTTCTTGTTTTGGCTGTTGCCCTGGCGCTTTCCTCGTGTGTCGGCACCAGTACCGGACGCAAATCGAAGTGCTTCGGCGCGAACGGAACCGACGGTTCTTTTGTTCAACAGCCGCTTGCGTATGGCCCACAAGAAAAAGGGACCGTATTCGATGACTGCGTTTTTCAGGCATTTTGATCTGAGGCTCCCGATCATTGCTCTGACCGCGGGGCTCGTCGGCGTTGCCGGCGCGCCAACGAGCTTTGCTCAAGGTGTGCCGGTGGTCGATGCCGGCCGGATCGCCAATACGATTTCGCGCATCACCGAAGGTGAGCGGAATATCGACAAGCAAGTCGACAAGATCGCGGAACGCGACGCAATTTCCGATGTCGAGCAACAGCAGATCGAAGCCTATGAACAGCTCCTCGAGGAGCTGACGGGTAAGACCGACGTTTCAGGCTTCGAAACCGGGATCGGTTTTCCGAGCGTGGAAGAAACCTTCCCGGTCGATGAATCAGACAATCCGAACGCGGAACGCCTTTTCGGCGAAAATCAGTCTGTCGAGCAGATGATTATCGCGACGGCCAAAAAATATCAGTCGCATCCGGGCATTGCGGCGGCCGGCCTGACGCCGACGACATGGCGCATCCTCTTTCAATCCCTGATCAAGCAGGAAAGCCGGTTCAATAACTCGGCCGTCAGCCCTGTGGGTGCACTCGGCTTCTGCCAGCTCATGCCGGGTACGGCGGCTGACCTCGGCGTCAATCCGCGCGATCCGATGCAAAATCTCGACGGGGGTGCCCGCTATATTCTGACGCAGCTCAAGCGATACGGGCGGATTGACTATGCGCTGGCGGCCTATAACGCCGGCCCAGGAAACGTCAACAAGTATGGCGGCATTCCTCCGTTTGAAGAGACCCAAAACTATGTGAAGCGCATTCGCGGTTTCTACAACGAATATGCTTCGCAGATTAGTGGCATCGATCAGCTCGGTTCGCTCGATGGCGTCGATGGCGCCAACGCAGCATGGGGAAACTATTCGGACGCCGCGATGGGGTACGCCTATGACCAGACCGACAAGGTGAGCGCGGCCGCCGAGCGGGTTCTTGGCCTGCTCAAACAGGCGAAGCCGACAAACCCGAAAGAGGCTTACGACACCAACACGTACATGAAGGCCGAAACCGGCCGGCTCATGGCGCTCATCCTGCGTTCGCGCGCGGCCGAGGCGAAAGTCGAGGCGGCGAAAGGTCTTTCCGATGCGTCTGACCAGGCCATGAAGACCGAATTTTGGAGGTTTACGAAATGATCAAGCTCGCACGTTCAGTCGTCTTTTCTGCGTCCCTGTTTCTGACCTGCGCAACCGCGCCGTCCTTCGCACAGGGCGTTCCGGTTATCGATTCAACCAATCTGGCGAAGAATGTCGAACAGCTCCAAACGGCGCTGACCAATATCGACAAACAGATCGAACAGATCGAACAGCTCAAGACGCAGATCGATAAGCTCACAGATATTCAAGGGCTTCTCGATGAAGTCCTTGGGTCTGTCACCGGCCCGTTTGAAGAGATCGCCGGCCTTTATAACCAGGCCCAGGACATCAAGGACCGGGCCGCGAAGATCGCCGATTTCAAGGGCCTTATCGGTTCGCTTCAGGTCGGTGATTTTCAAAGCCTTCTGAACTCGTTGCTGGATGGTGGCGACGGGATCACCATGGGCGACAAGATGGCGGCCGAAGCGCTGAAGGAAACGCTCGAAACGGCCGGCTTCGATCAGGAAACGCTCACGGCCCTGAATGAGGACGAATCCGGCCAGGGCGCGCAGATCGCCCAGGCTGCGGCGACCAATGCGGCCGGAATGGCGGCCGCTCAGTTCGCCTATGAGGAATCTGGCAAACTGATCGAACGCATCGACGGGCTTGTCGATCAGATCGGCAAGACCGAGACCTTGAAGGAAAGTGTCGATCTCAACACGCGCATGGCCGCGTCGACGAATTATGCTCTGGCGTCGATCGCGCGCCTGAACGCTGCCCAGGGCCTGATTGCCGGTCAGAACGGAATCAACATGGCGGCGGAGCAGGCGAAGGACAAGAAGTTCTTCCAAATTGGAGGGGCTAAATGATGTCGAAGAAAGCCTATTTTATCGGCGGCATTTTCGCCCTTTCGATCGGCGTCCTGGGTGGTATGGGCGCGGTGCTGGTTTTCAATGGCGATGGGCCGTCTGCCCCTGACGTGGAAGACTTTAAACAGGCTGCTTCCAACGACACTGGACTGGTCTTTACAGGGAAGAGGCCCGAGTGCTCTCGTGAACCGCCCAAAATCGGGGTTCTCACGCAATTCGGCGCTTATGGGACCGCTCGCATGGCCTACAAAATCTGGCTTCAAGAGAAGCAGATGGCAGGCGGAACTTGCGATTGCCTGACGTCGCTCGGCACATATGACGACTTTCTTCGGGCGAAGTTTGACACGTCTGCCTCAGCCATGACTGACGACGAGTTTCAGGAAATGCGACTCTGGCAACAGTCCTATACCAGCGACTTTGCAGCGAAATACATGGCCTATTTCGATGCGACGTGCCGGAAAGGATAGAGAGAATGGCTATCATTCAATCCATTCTGACAGCGGTTGACAGCGGCGTGGATGGAGCCGCGCAAGGGCTTTATACAAGCTCCGTCAGTGCGGTTTACCCGGTCGCAAAAACGCTTTCCGTTTTAGCAGTCGTATTGGTCGGCATAAATATCGCCATTCAGGCGGTTCCGGTTACCCTGCAAAACGCCCTCTCGTTGATTTTCCGGATCGGCGTGGTGATGATCTTTCTTCAAGGTACATCATCCTATTCCAATTTCGAGGCCGTTTTTGGAGCGATAACGGATGCGCCGGCAGAGTATGGCGCAATTGTTCTCAATACCTTCTCAGGGGGGTCAACCACCAATTTGTATGATGGTCTCGATGGGCTGTACTTGCAAGCGATCGAGGTTGGCCAGACAGTGTTTGACAATGGCGGTTGGATCACCGGCCCCTTTGTTGGCACATGGCTATTTCTGATCGCCGCCCTGATGGCCGTTATTGCCGTGATCATTTTGGCTGCATCCAAGATTGTCATCGGCATTTGCGTCGTGCTGGCCCCTGTTGCGATTGCGGCTACTCTCACCAAGCCCTCTGCCCCGATTTTTGAAGCTTGGGTAAAGCTGGCGCTCGGTTTTTCATTTGTGCCGATGCTGGCTGCGGCAATGGGCGCATTCACTTTGCTGGTGGCACAGGATGTTGCTCCGACTGATTTTTCAGCGGTCGAGAGCATGGGCGACATTGTGAACTTTCTCGTTGTGTTGCTGCTCGGCACTGGACTGATGCTGATGGTGCCGTCTCTGGCATCGTCCTTAGCCGTTACCGGCGTCGGTTTGGCTGCGGTCGCAATGTCTACCTACGCGCAAGCCCGCGCTGGGAGCAAATTGGCTGGTAAGGGCCTCAATTCTGCGTCGAAAGCTCTGACCGGACAAACAGCCGGAGCGGCGATGAAAAGTGCAGCGGGCGCTGCCACGGGCGGTGTCGCAACTGCTGCAACTGCGGCGGCCTCAGCCGCTTTGTCTCTGGCAAAGAAATCGATGCCGAAATGATCAACTCCGCTTTGGAGGGAAAGGAATTACCAATGAGCAATACAGGGTTCGAAGCGGACTTGATTTTAGAACCTCGTCGCAGCGCACGCCGTGCGTGGATGGTGGCCGGCGCTGCGAGCGGGATAGCGGTGTTGTTGGCGATCTGCATATTCTTCATGCTGCCGTTGCGCACGACGGAGGTTTTCACGGTTTTGGTCGACAAGACCACTGGTGAAGCCGAGAAAATCATACAGGTGCAACCTACCAACATCGATGACCAGCGGGCCGTCAAGGAGTCGCTGTTGGTAAGCTATGTGACGGATCGTGAGAGCTTCTATCCGGCCGGGTTGCAAGAACGTCTTGAAGCCGTTTTGCGGATGAGCAAGGGCCAGGCGGGTGAGACATTGCGAACGCTTTGGACCAACACGGCTGAAAACGAGGACTATCCGCCCCGTGTCTATGGCGCCGGGTCTGAAGTTTCGGTGAAGGTCCGGGCGATCAACTTCCTTCGCGATGACGTTGCGCAAGTGCGTTTTGAAAAAACGCTGCGAAAGCCGCGACAGGCACCAATCACACGTCAGTTCATCGCCACAATCGGGTTTGAATTCGATCCCCGGACTGAGCGCCAGCTTGAACGGGTTTGGGAAAATCCGCTGGGTTTCGTTGTGACCAACTACAACGTCGACGCCGAAACGCTTGAGAAATGAGGGCTCACATGCTGACGACAAAAGCTATATTTTTCGGGGCCGCCATATCGGCCTTCATGATGGCGATGCCGGCGTTGGCCGAGCGCTCTCCGGTCTCTATGGGCGCTGATAATCGTGTTCGCTATGTCTATTACAACCCGGTCGATGTCGTGCGGGTGGACACCAACCTGTTGGTGAACACGTCGATCGAGTTGGGACAGGGTGAGCGGATCGACCAGGTTTTGATGGGAGACAGTGAGGCTTTCGATGTCGAAGTTCTTTCGTCCAGGAACGTGATCTCTGTAAAGCCGGTGGTCGATGTCGCCGACACGAATATGACCGTCTACACCAATCAGCGGGTTTTTTCCTATCGTCTGGTCGCGGGTCAGGCGCAGTCTGAAATCTATCGCGTTGTGATGCGCTATCCTGAGACGAAGCCGAAAAAGAAAGTGGACGATTCCGCTCGCTATCGCGACACGGGATACGTCTATTCGGGGAGCACCGACTTTACGCCGGTGCGCGTCTGGAACGACGGAACCAACACATTTTTGCTGTTTGGTTCCAACCAGCGACCATCGGTATTTGCTGTTGATAGTCGCGGCTATGAGATCACGACAAACACGGCTCAAAAGGGCGATGTCGTCAAGGTCGTCGGCGTCCCATCGCTTCTGTCGTTGCGGGTCGGCGACGAGGTGGTCTGCATCAAACAACAAGGCGGTGGGCTCGTTCTGAGCCCTGATGACGTGGCCCAACTGAAGTCGATGGAGTTCTGATCATGACCGAACAGGAAGAAAAAGAATACGTCATTCCGAAGAAGCGCAAAAAACTCGGCTTTGGCGGGACTATGGCCGTGGTGCTTATTGTCGCTGCCGGCGTGCTTTTTGCCGCCTATCCGCTTATTTTCGGAGAGGGGAGATTTGATGTCGAAACGTCCGACAGCAAGGAGTTTCAGGATGGTTTCGGCGACAGCCCGTTCGGCCGCATTGACGGTCCCGATGAACCGGATTTCAGCGCGAATAGTCAGTCATCTTTCGATATTGGCCCGCTCCAAGACCAGCTCTCCGAACAGGAAAAGCGTCTTCAGGAGGAAAACGATCGACTGAAAGGGCAGCTCGACTCGCTGCAAGGCCAGCTCGATTCCGTCCGCGAGGAAGCCGGGGCGGCCGCTGCCGCCAAATACGACGAGCTGCTTGAGCATATGAAAGCGGCCCAAGCGCTGAATGAGAAAACGATCGCGGCACTTGAGAAGCGTCTTGATGATCAGGAAAATGATCGCCGCATGAGCGAGGCGGAAGCGGCTGCAGAGGCAGCGCGGCGTAAAGCTGCCGCT
>CEOS01034806.1_pt1 | contig 10207 bp, 9 predicted proteins | sample 530601 | NCBI WGS metagenome assembly CEOS01 (sample SAMEA2620666, study PRJEB7988) | marine metagenome | biome: marine biome (ENVO:00000447); feature: mesopelagic zone (ENVO:00000213); material: "saline water (ENVO:00002010), including plankton (ENVO:xxxxxxxx)" | depth 1000 m
GCACGGGCCTATGAGCCCCGCCCAATGGCGTCGCGCGTGAATACCGCCGAGCTATTCGCGCGCTACCAATACCAGCAGAGCAACCGGCGCGCCGCCCGATCGGCCGAGTTGGCAGCGGCATCAGCCAAGAAGGCCGCCGCGATCGAGGCGGTAAAGCGCGCCGGGCGATTCCGCAGAGGCGCGATCAAGCTGGCAGGGGGAGGCGGGCTGACCCGCCGGCTTTCCTACAATCTCACCTCGCGCGCGACCAAGCAGGCCATCGACAAGATCGCGACGGCCTATCAGCGCGAGCGCGAACGGATCAATGCGCGCAACGACCGCAAGGGCTGGCACGAATGGTTGCAGGCTGAGGCCAAGGCCGGAAACACCGAGGCACTGGCGGCCCTTCGCGCTCGCGAGGGGCGAAGCCACAGGCCCGCAAATGCGGTGCAGGCGACGCCGGGCGCAAGCCACGGGCTAAGCGCGAACGAGCGCGCCGATCATGTCACCAAACGCGGGACCATCATCTACCGCACAGCCGGCGCTGCCGTCAGGGACGACGGCGCGAGCTTGCATGTGTCCCGTGGAGCCGAGATCGAGGGAATTACCGCCGCGCTTCGCATCGCGCGCGAGCGATACGGCGAGGAATTGTCGATCGCCGGCAGCGCCGAGTTCAAGGAGCGCGTCGCGCAGGCAGCAGCCCGCGCCGCGCTCCCGATCCGTTTCGATGATGCCGAGCTTGAGCGCCGTCGTCAGGCGCTCGTCACCAACCTAACCCAGCAGGAGGCCAGCCATGGCGGACAAGACCTTGGACGAGGAGATAGAGGAGGCGATGCGCCTCGTGGACGGGAGCGCCCAGCCGGAGCCCCCAGCGGCCCCGCCAGAGCCCCGACAGGCCCCGCCAGCGGCCGAGGAGCCGCAGATGGCACAGGACAGCCAGGTATCGCCCGAGGCGCTACCAGCGGAGCCGGATTTGACGGAAGAAACGGGCCAGCTCGACCACGGAGCGCCCGAGGAACCCGAGGGCTTGCAAGTGGCAAGCCGAACATTGGTCGCGTTGGACGAAGCCCGCCGCCCGAAGCCCGAGATCGCGTGCGGAATCTGTCCGAACTCGGTGTGGTTCGCTACGCCGAGCGACCTTCGCTGCTATTGCCGCGTGATGTTCGTCCAAACGTGGACGGCGCAGAAGCCCGGCGAGATCGTCTCTTGCGATGGGATGTTTCTGGGGCAGGAATGACACCCGAGCGGATCACCGCAGCGGAGAAATACATCGCCGAGCGCGAAGCCAAACGGCAAGCGGGGATGGATATACCGAAACACCGGCCTTTCGAGACCGGCGACGTTCCGCTATCTTATGCAGGGACGAGAGTAGTGGAGGGCCAGAGTTTGGCCCTCCTGAAGCGCGGCGACGAAATCATGGTGCTGCCGATCGATGCCACCAGCGCGGCCAGAGCCGCCAGATTGGCAATAGGCGACCGCATCGAGATCGGGGCCGATGGGACCGTGAAGGGACGAGGACGCAGCCGATGAGTGCCAAACGGAACAACGCAGTCGGCCCGCAAGTCAGGACACGCGGGCGTAAGACCGGCCAATCGCAGGGAAGGGGGCTTGTCGCCTTCATCGTGCTGGCGTTCGTCATCGGAGGGCTTGCCGTTGCTACGCAGCTATTTGCCCGCAGCATGGCCTATCAGCCGACATTGGGGCCGAACTGGAATCACATCTATGCCCCGTGGCGGATCGTCCAATGGTTCCTGAATTGGCAGAGCGTCCCGACGCTCAAGCAGCCGTTCGGCAAAGCCATCGGAATAGGGATGGTCGTCGCTGTCGCCGGGCTTGTCGTCGCCATGGTGGCGAAGGTGGCAATGTCCAAGCGGGGCAAGGGCAACGAGTTCCTTCACGGATCGGCACGATGGGCCGACATGAAGGACATTCAGGCCGCCAGCCTGATCGACAACGACGGCGTATATGTCGGCGCTTATGAGGAGAAGAACGGCAAGGTTTCCTATCTCCGGCACTCCGGCCCCGAGCACGTTCTGACCTATGCGCCAACCCGATCGGGCAAGGGCGTGGGCCTTGTCATTCCGACCCTACTTTCGTGGAATCACAGCACCGTCGTTGCCGACTTGAAGGGCGAGCTATGGGCGCTGACCGCAGGGTGGCGGAAGCAGCACGCCGGCCAGACCGTCATGCGGTTCGAGCCGGCATCGTCGCGGGGAAGTGTCCGCTGGAACCCGCTGGACGAAATCCGCGTCGGGACGGACAACGAAGTTGCCGACGTTCAGAACCTTGCCACGCTGATAGTCGATCCCGATGGCAAGGGCCTCGAAAGCCACTGGCAGAAGACCTCGCAGGCGTTGTTCGTGGGCGTCATTCTGCACGCGATCTACAAGGCCAAGAATGGCGGCCCACCCGCCACCATGAGCGAGGTTGATGGGCTTCTGACTGACCCAGCGCGGCCGATTAAGGGGCTATGGGAAGAAATGATGACCTACGGGCATCTGCCCGGCGGAAAGAACCATACTGTTGTCGGCCGCGCCGCTCGCGACATGATGGACCGCCCCGACGAGGAGGCCGGGTCCGTCCTTTCGACCGCCAAGAGCTATATCGAGCTTTACCGCGATCCCGTCGTTGCGGCGAACACGTCAACGTCGGATTTTTCGATCCGCGACCTGATGAACCACGACACGCCGGTTAGCCTCTACATCATCACTCAGCCAACCGATAAGAACCGGCTCCGGCCGCTTGTCCGCATCATGTTGAATATGATGGTCCGCATCCTCGCACCCAAGCAGGAGTTCGAGAACGGCCGCGTAAAGGCCAATTACAAGCACCGGATGCTGTTTATGATCGATGAGTTCCCCAGCTTGGGGAAGCTCGAAATCATTCAGGAGAGCTTGGCGTTCGCCGCCGGCTACGGCCTCAAATTCTATCTCATTTGTCAGGACATCAACCAGCTTCGCAGCCGGGAAACGGGCTACGGCCATGACGAGCTAGTCACGTCCAACTGCCATGTTCAGAACGCCTATCCGCCGAACCGGCTTGAGACGGCCGAGCACCTGTCAAAGATGACGGGGCAAACGACCATCCTCAAAGAGCAAATCACGACCAGCAAGAATAGGGGCGGCGGATGGTTTTCAGGTTCGGAATCCCGAACCGTGCAGGAAACCCAGCGCCCGCTTTTGACCCCCGACGAGTGCCTACGGATGCCGGGGCCGAAGAAGAACGCGGACGGTGATATCGAGGAGGCCGGCGATATGCTGCTCTACATGGCCGGCTATCCCATGATTTACGGCAAGCAACCGCTGTATTTTAAAGACCCGACGTTCCTTGCGCGCGCGCAGGTTACGGCCCCCGATAAGAGCGACATAATCCGCAAGGCGAAGCCCACGAGCGGTAGCCGCCGCGATAATGACGATGGGGACGAGGGCGAAAGCGCCCCGATCCGGGTGAAGCTATGAAGCGCCCCAGCCTAAAAGTGATCGGCCGCAATACCGCGCTTAGCGTGTTTGCCCTCTCGATCGCGGGCGTCGCCGCAGCAGCAGCGGGCGTGCGCGTGAATATGACCCGCAGCATACCGCTAGGCTTCTACCGGACCACGAGCGAGCCGGTGCAAAAGGGCGCTTACGTCATGTTCTGCCCGCCAAAGCGTGAGCTTTTCGCTCTTGCCTTGAAGCGTCGCTACATCGAGCCCGGCGACTGCCCCGGAGGCAGCTATCCGATGATGAAGCGGATTTTAGCGGCTAAAAATGACCGGGTGCAAATCGGTGCCAATGGCGTCGTCATCAACGGCGTGCCGGTCCCCAACAGCATCCCCCGGCTGCACGATGGCGCTGGGCGTCCGCTCCCGCATTTCGTCGGAAGCGGCAAGGTCGCAGCCGGCGACGTGATCGTGATCGGAGAGAGCAAGGTTTCATTCGACAGCCGATATTTCGGGCCGATCCCGCGCGAGCAGATCAGCACCGTCATTCGTCCGATCGTGACTTGGTAGGGGCGGGCCGATGAGCGGAGAGATCGTCGTCATCGCCGAGAAACCGGACCTCGCAAAGGCCATCGCCGAGGGCTTGGGGGGAGGGAGCCGTCAGGACGGCTACATTGATTGCGGCCGCCATTACGTCACTTGGGTTTTCGGCCACATGCTTGAGCTTGAGGCCCCTGAAACGCCGTGGACCATGGCCGAGCTACCGATCAGCTTCATCCCATGGAGCAAGAAACCGTCTCCCGACAAAATGAAGCAGCTTCGCATCATCCGCGATTTGTTGAAGCCGGCAAAGAGCATCATCCACGCGGGCGATCCCGACGACGAGGGCCAGCTACTCGTTGACGAGGTGATAGAATGGGCCGGCTCCCGTCTCCCGGTGCAGCGCGTCCTTATCAACGACTACAATCTGAAACTGGTGCAGCGCGCGCTTGCCACGATGCGCGACAACCGCGAGTTCGCGGGCATGTCCGCAGCGGCCGAGGCCCGAGGCGTCGGCGACCTTCTCTATGGCGTCAACATGACCCGCGCCTACACGCTCGCAGCGCAGGCGAAGGGCTATCAGGGCGTGCTTAGCGTCGGGCGCGTGCAAACCCCCATCCTTGGCCTTGTCGTTCGTCGCGACCGCGAGTTCGAGGCGCACACCAAGGGCTATTACTACACCGTCACCGGCCAATTTCGGATCGGCCAGCACGCTTTCCCGGCCCGCTATCAGATTGTTGATAGCGATCCCGTCGATGACAAAGGCCGTCTGTCGGATCAGGCGCACGCGCGCGCCATCGCCGCAGCCGTATCCGGCAAGCCTGCGAGGATCATCAGCGCCGTGACGACCCCCAAAGAGGCGTCACCACCGCTCCCCTACAATCTGTTGAAGCTGCAAACCGATGCGTCTCGCAAATTCGGTTTCAAGCCGGATCAGGTGAAGGAGATCACGCAGACCCTTCGCGAAAAGCACCGGCTGATTACCTACAATCGGAGCGACAGCGAATATCTCAGCGATGAGCAGCACGCGGACGCAGCCGGCGTGCTGGCGGCGATCGGCGAGACGGCCCCCGTATTGGCCGCGCCCGTCAAACGTGCGGACCCGGCCATAAAGAGCCGGGCGTTCAACACCGCCAAGGTATCAGCCCACCACGCGATTATCCCGACCGAGGCCACGGCCGACCTGTCGAAGCTCAGCGACGCCGAGCAGAAAATCTATCTGTTGATCGCCCGCGCCTACGTCGCTCAGTTCTGGCCGACCCACCAATACGATCAGACCGAAATCGTTTTGGAGGTAGAGGGCCGGCGCTTCACCACGCGCAGCAACATAACCACCCGACCGGGTTGGACCACGCTCTACAAGAACGACGCCGGCAACGAAGACCTAGCCGACGATGAGGAGGTGTTGGCGCTGGACCTTCGCGCGCTCAATGCCGGCCAGACCGGCACATGCGCCAGCGCCAGCGGCGACCAGCAGGAGACGAAGCCCAAGCCGCTTTACACCATGGCGACGTTGCTCACGGACCTTACCCGTGTCGCCAAATACGTCCGCGACGATCGGCTGCGAAAGCTCCTGATCGAGAAGGATAAGGACAAGGCCGGCGAGCATGGCGGGATCGGCACCCCGGCAACGCGGGATGGCATTATCGCCACCTTGTTCGATCGCGGATTCCTGATCGAGAAGGGCAAGAACATCGTCAGCAGCCCGCAGGCGCGCGAGTTCTACGACGCCTTGCCCGATCAGGCGAAGTTCCCCGACATGACCGCAATCTGGCATGAGCAGCAGCGCGCGATTGCAGACGGATCGAAGGACGCCCGATCGTTCGTTCAAACCCTTGCCGATTATGTCGCGCGCGAGGTCGCGGGCGTGAAAGAGCACGGGCTGACCATCAAGACCGACGCGCCGCCCTGTCCGACGTGCGACAGGCCGCTTCGCCGTGTGAAGGGGAAGAAAGGCCACTTTTGGGCCTGCACCGGCTATTCCGAGGGCTGCAAATACACGGCCGAAGACAAGGCCGGAAAGCCCGTGCTGATTAAGAAAGAACCGCCGTCAGTATCCGTCATGCACAAGTGCATGTCGTGCGGCATGGGTTTAGTCCGCCGTCCATCGGCCAAGAAGAAGAATAGCTTTTGGTGGAGTTGCAGCGGATATCCTGACTGCAAACAGACCTATTTCGACGTGAACGGGAAGCCCGATTATAGCACCAAGGAGAAGACCGCATGACCGACACCAGCAGCCCCAGCGAGGAAGCAATTCGCGCCTACGGTGATGACCTGATCCGCCGCAAGCTGATCGACGCCGAGATTCCCGGCGCGGTAGTGGAGTTCGATCCCGACGAAGCGGAACGGGCCGGCGCGTTCGTGGAGGACGCCTTGAGCGAGGCCGATGCCCGCGACGCGGAGGATGGCGTGGAGATCGAGCCCGCCGATCGCGCCAAGCTCAGCCTGTTTGCCGCAGCCCGCAACGCTTAACATCGGAGGCTACCATGGCCGAGGAAAAGAAGCCTTTTCACGAGCGCGTCGCCGAGAAGATCATCGACCAACTAAAGGCCGGCACCGCACCTTGGCAACGGCCATGGAACCCCGCCGCAGCCGGAGCCGAGGGCGGGTCGATCATCCCCATCAACCCCACGACCGGGAAGCGATATCGCGGCGTCAACGTCGTCAACCTCATGTCCGAGGGGCATGAGGACAACCGATGGATGACCTATAAGCAGGCCGCCGCAGCAGGCGCACAGGTGCGAAAGGGCGAGAAGGGCTCGCTAGTCCAATACTGGAAATTTGACGACGAGCAGACCTTAAAGGACGCTCAGGGCAAGCCGATAAAGGATGCCGAGGGCAACACCATGAAGGTGCGCGTCGAGCTTGAGCGGCCCCGGCCATTCTATGCCGTCGTTTTCAACGCCGAGCAGATCGAGGGCTTGCCGCCGCGCACGCCGCCAGTGCCGCCCGAGTGGAATCCGATCGAGCGCGCCGAGGCCATATTGCAGGCATCGGGCGCGAAGATCACGGAGGTTGCCGGCAACCGCGCTTTCTACAGCCCGGCCACCGACAGCATCACCCTTCCCGAGCGATCACAGTTCCCGAGCGCCGACCGATTTTATGGCACGGCGCTTCACGAGGTAGGCCACTGGACCGGAGCCTCGAACCGGCTTGATCGCGATCTAGCCCATCCGTTCGGATCGGAGGGATACGCGAAGGAGGAGCTTCGCGCCGAGATCGCGAGCATGATTTTAGGCGACGAGCTACAGATCGGCCACGATCCGGAGCAGCACGTCGCCTATGTCGCGTCGTGGATCAAAGCTCTTGAAGACGATCCCATGGAGATCGTTCGCGCCTGTTCCGACGCGGAAAAGATCAACACGTTCATTCTGGCGTTCGAGCAAAAGCAGATTCAGGAGCGCGACGGCCAAGCCGTTGCGGCCGAGCAGCCCGACGCAGCGCCGTTGACGCCGGCCGATGCCGAGGAGGCCGATCGGCGCGCGACCATGGCCCAGCCCGTCGGCGTCGTGCTGCACACGACCGACAGCGATTTCAGCCACTACCATAGCTTCAATCACAGCTACGACCCGACCGTGGGCGCGCCGCACGCGGATTTGGAGGCGGCGCTTACCAGCGCCGGCCTTACCCGGATCGGCGACGTGGTAGGCGATGACAGCCGCGATTATAGCGCGATGTGGGAAACCGCGATCGAGCGCCTGTCCCCTGTCTTCGGGATTGCTCCCGACGACATGACCATGACGAACGCCTACCTTGAACGGAAGGGGCTGGCGGACGCCTTCGCCCGTGCCGGCGAGCAGTTGATACACGCACCGCCCCTTGCCGTGCCGGCGCAGGGCGTCGCCGGGGAGATCGCCGAGCAGGACACCCCCATCAACGTCGCCTTTCGCGAGAAGAACGAGGCGAAGGGGCTTGGGGCCAAATGGGACAAGGAAGGGCGAACGTGGTTCGTCCCCGCCGGCACTGATCTTACCCCCTTTGCGAAATGGGCCAAGGAAGCCCCAGCGCCGGCCGTGGAAGGCCGGGACCAGCAACAGGCACCAGCAGAGCCAGAGGCCGCAGATCGGGCCACAGCGCCCGCCAGCGCCGAACAGGAAGGCGAACAGATGACCAGCACCCCCAAGCAGCCCCCGGAGCGTAAATATCTGGCGGTTCCCTTCGGTGAACGGAACGTCGCCAAGGCCGCCGGCGCGAAATGGGATGCAGCCGCTAAATCTTGGTATGCGCCCGAGGGCAGCGACCCGGCGAAGCTGGCGCGCTGGAATACGGAGAACCGGCCGAACCGTCAGGAGGCGGCCGTCAGCCCCCAGCAGGAATTTGCCGAGGCGATGAAAGCCATGGGGCTGACCGTCCCTCACGGCCACCCAATCATGGACGGCACACGTCAGCGCGTGCCGGCCGAGGGCGACAAGGGGAAGGAAACGACGGGCTCCTATCGGGCCTATCTGGACGGCCACCCCGCCGGGCACATCGAGAATTTCCGCACCGGCTTGGACATGAAATGGAAAAGCACCGGGAACACACTTTCGGAGGAGGAAAAAGCCCGGCTTAACGCCGAGGCCGCGACAAAGCGGGACGCGCGCGAGCGCGAACAGGCCGCGACCTACGAGGAAACCGCCCAGCGCGTGCAGCGCCGGGCCGCAGCCCTAACGCAGATCGAGAGCCCGACCCCCTACATGGTCAGGAAGGGGATCGAGCCGACGATCGGCGCGATGATGGACGGGCGCGATGGCACGATCCACCTTCCGGCGATCGACACGCAGGGCACGCACTGGACGACGCAATACATTCAGGAAGACGGGACCAAGCGGTTTGCCAAGGACAGCCACAAGGAGGGCTGTTTCCACGTCGTCAACGGGGGCAGGACGCCCGAGGAGGCCCTAGCCGCCCTTGCCGCCGCTCCGCGCCTTATGATCGGCGAGGGCTACGCGACCATGACGACGATCGGCAGTGTCGTGGGGCATCCGACCGTTTCCGCGTTCGATTCCGGCAATCTCCCCGCCGTCGCGAAGGCCCTTCACGAACGCTTCCCCGACAAGCCCATCTTCATCGTCGGAGAGGACGATCAGCGCGTGCTTGAGCGGCACGGGTACAACCCGGGCCGGGAGAAGGCGACCGAGGCGGCCAACGCTGTAGGGGGCAAACCGATGTTCCCGACCTTCGCCCCCGGCGAGCAGGCGGCCGATCCCAAGCGGTTCACCGACTTCAACGATCTAGCGATGAATAGCTCGCTAGGTCGCGAGGGGCTTGAGCGCCAGGTCAAAGCCGCCGTGGAAAATCCACGGGCTCAGGCTTTGACCGGCCCACGCCTAAGCGTGGACGAGGAAAACCAGCAGCAGCGGCGTTCAGGGCCGGCGATCGGCAACGACCAGCCGGCCCATCGGCGCAGCGCGCGCATATGATCCGCACGATGGCAGGGGCGACGATCGCCGCCCTTGCCGTCGCCGGCCTCGCCACCACGGCCGCCGCCCGACGTTACCAACCACCAAGCACCCCGCTCCCGATCGCCGCGACCACGGGCGTTCCCACGTCGATCCATGACGGGGACACCTTCCGCTTTGGCAAGCTCCGGGTCCGCGTTTGGGGAATTGACGCGCCCGAGCTCGAAACGCAGTTCGGCCCGGCCGCGCGCGCCCAGCTCGTCCAGCTTGTCGCCGATCGCCGCGTCACATGCCGCGACACCGGCAAGCGCAACCACGATCGGATCGTGGCGCAATGCTGGAATTGGCAGGGCACCGATCTTGCAGCAGCCATGGCGCGCACAGGATGGGCCGTGAATTGGTCGACGTTCTCCCACGGCCGATATCTGGCGGATCAGCAGGCCGCCCAGCGCGAGCGGCGCGGCGTCTTTGCTTATGGCGTCCAACCATGGCGCTAGAACCCGATCCCTGCCCCTGCCACGTCGAATTGATCGCCCGCGAGCCGGCGCGGAATATCCATCGACGCTACGCGATCGAGGCGGCCCCCGACCTATTCGGCGCCATTGTCGTTCGCACCGCTTGGGGCCGCATCGGAGCGCGAGGGCAGGAGAAGATAGTTTCTTTCGTCGCGATCGAGGACGCCCAGCGCCACGTTCGCGCCACCCTTCGCCGCCGGGCGACGTCGCCCAAGCGGAACGGCGTCGCCTACGAGATCATTGAGAGCAGCGAGGCGGACGGAGAGCTTTGGGGCACGGCCTCATTGCCGCGCCGATGAACCGGCGCTGCAGCATAGAGATCGGTGTCTATGGCGTCACCTCAAGGTTTGTGCGCCAGACAACGATTTGGCGGA
>CEOS01039792.1_pt1 | contig 10185 bp, 9 predicted proteins | sample 530601 | NCBI WGS metagenome assembly CEOS01 (sample SAMEA2620666, study PRJEB7988) | marine metagenome | biome: marine biome (ENVO:00000447); feature: mesopelagic zone (ENVO:00000213); material: "saline water (ENVO:00002010), including plankton (ENVO:xxxxxxxx)" | depth 1000 m
GTTCGAGGCGCGGACCGATGCGCTGGCCCTGGCCTTGCAGGACATGGGCCTGGACAAGGGCGACCGGGTGCTGTGCCAGTCGCAGAACTGCATGGAGATGATGCAGGCCATGTTCGCCGTCTGGCGCGCGGGCGGCGTCTGGGTGCCCGCGAATTACCGCCAGACGCCCGAGGAACTGGTCTATCTGACCGAAAGCTCGGGCGCGCGGTTCATGATCTGCAATGCGCGTTTCCCCGATCACGCGGCGGCCTGCGCCGGGGCCGCGCCGGACCTGCGCCTGCTGGCTTTCGGGGATGCCGATTTCGGCCCCTCCGTAAGCGCGCTGACCGAGGCGCATCTGGGCCGGCATCCGCAGGTGGCGGCGGTGGATCGCGACGATCCCTGCTGGTTCTTCTTCACCTCCGGCACGACCGGGCGGCCCAAGGCATCGGTGCTGACCCATGGGCAGATGGCCTTTGTCGTCACCAGCCATCTGGCCGACCTGATGCCGGGGCTGACGCCCGAGGATGCCTCGCTGGTCGTGGCGCCGCTGTCGCACGGCGCCGGGGTGCATCAACTGACCCAGGTGGCCCGCGCGGTGAAGACGGTGCTGATGCCCTCGGACAAGTTCGACGTGGCGACGGCCTGGAAACTGGTCGAGGTCTGGCGCGTCTCGACCATCTTCACGGTGCCGACGATCCTGAAGATGCTGGTCGAGGATGAAAGCCTGGACCATTTCGATCATACCTCGCTGCGCTACGTCATCTATGCCGGCGCACCGATGTATCGCGAGGATCAGAAACGCGCCTTGGCCGCGCTTGGGCCGGTCCTGGTGCAGTATTTCGGGCTGGGCGAGGTGACGGGCAACATCACCGTCCTGCCCACATGGCTGCACAGCGCGGATGACGATGCCCGCGAAGGCACCTGCGGCTTTCCCCGGACCGGCATCGAGGTGCAGGTGCAGGACGATCAGGGCCGCGCGCTGCCGCCCTTCGAGACGGGCGAGTTGTGCGTGATCGGCCCGGCGGTCTTCGCGGGCTATTTCGACAACGCAGATGCGAATGCCAAATCCTTTCGCGACGGCTGGTTCCGCACCGGCGATCTGGGCCACATGGATGCGCAGGGCTTCGTCTATATCACCGGGCGGGCGTCGGACATGTATATCTCGGGTGGCTCGAACGTCTATCCGCGCGAGATCGAGGAAAAGATCCTGACCCATCCGGCGATCTCCGAGGTCGCGGTGCTGGGCGTGCCCGACCGCAAATGGGGCGAGGTCGGCTGGGCGATCTGCGTCTGCCGCCCCGGCGAAAGCGCGACCGAGGACGAGGTGAAGGATTTCCTGGCGGACAGGATATCGGGATACAAGCGGCCCCACCGGGTGCTGTTCTGGCCGGAACTGCCGAAATCGGCCTATGGCAAGATCACCAAGAAGCTGATCCGCGAGGCGCTGGAGGCGCAATCCCTGCTGGACCGCGCATGAAGGGCCGCATGATCCATCCCGGCCCGCGCGCCACGGCGCGGGTGCAGGCCGTCCGTGCGAGGCTGCGGCGGGTTTCGGGCCGGGTTCGCGCCGGTCAGGGCGTGATGGACGCGGTGGCCGCGATCTTCGAGGCTGCGGGCTGCCGGGGCGGGATGCTGCGGCTGGACGGCGCTGTCTGCGATCCGCTGCATTACGTTCTGCCGGCATTCTCGCGCGACGGGCTTCACGCGGCCTGGTATTCGGACCGGATCGCGCTGGAGGGGCCGACCCTTGTCGGACCGGCCACGGCCATCATCGGGCAAAAGGATGGCGCCACGTTCCTGCATTGCCACGGCATCTGGCAGGATCGCATGGGCCATCTGCTGCCGCTGGATTCGGTGCTGGCCAGGGATGCCGTCCTGCACGGGATCGGCAGCGACGATGCCTGGTTCGAGGCCCTGCCCGATGCCGAAACCGCCTTTGCCCTGTTCCAGCCGCAGGGCGGTGGCACCGGCGGCGGGCTTCTGGCGCGGCTGCGGCCGGGCGAGGACGTGGCGACGGCCATTGCCTCGCTCTGCGCCGAGCACGCGATCACCGATGCCCGCATCCACGGCGTCGGCAGCATCGACCATATCCGCTTTCAGGATGGCGCTTGCGTCGATTGCATGGCGACCGAACTGCATTTCGCGGGTGCGGTGCTGCGCGATGGCCGCCCGCATCTGCCCATCGAGGTCGTCGATACCGATGGCCTTGTCCATTCGGGCGTTCTGGCCGAGGGTGCAAACCCGGTCGGCGTCACCGTCGAAATCGTCATCGAACCGGAGGAAATGTCATGAGCCATGAGGCAAAGGTCGCATTGGTCACGGGGGCCGCGCGCGGCATCGGGCTGGCCAGCACGGAGCTGTTTCTGGAACAGGGCTGGCGCGTCGTCATGGTCGATCGGGACGCCGAGGAACTGACCAGCGCCGCCGCCGCCCTGAAGGGCGTGCATGTCATTGCCGCCGACATTTCGGACCGCGAACAGGTTCAGGCGATGGCGGCCGAGGCGTTGCAGGTCTTTGGCAGGGTGGACGCGCTGGTCAACAATGCCGGCGTGGCCCTGTTCGGCCGGGTCGAGAACACCGGTTACGAGGCCTGGCGCGAGGTCATGCAGACCAATCTGGACGGGGTTTTCCTGTGCTCGCAGGCGCTGGTTCCGGCGCTGACCGACAGCAAGGGCGCAATCGTGAACATCGCCTCGATTTCGGGGCTGCGCGCCTCGACCCTGCGGGTGGCCTATGGCACCTCGAAGGCGGCGGTGATCCACATGACCAAGCAATTCGCCGTCGAACTGGGCGAAAAGGGCATCCGTGTGAATTGCATCGCCCCCGGTCCGGTGCGCACCAAGCTGGCGATGGCGGTTCACGCGCCGGAAATCATCGCGGCCTATTACGACGCCATTCCGCTGAACCGCTACGGCGAGGCACGCGAGATCGCCGAGGGGATCGTGTTTCTGGCCTCTGGCAAGGCCAGCTTCATCACCGGGCAGGTTCTGGCCGTCGATGGCGGTTTCGATGCGGCGGGGGTCGGCCTGCCCGCTCTGCGGCGTGGCGAGGGCTAGAAACCGGGGCGGCAGGGACCGCGTTGGACAGCGGACATCGCGACAGGAGGATGCCATGACCACCAACCATGTGCCTTTCGACATTCCCGAGGATCTGCGCCGCGGGCTGGCGGTCGAGGCCGCGCGTTCGGGCAAGAGCCAGTCACGGATCGTGGCCGAAGCGCTGGAAAAGGCCGGGATCGACCGGGTCAGCGCCGATGATATGGACAAGCTGATGCACGGATCGCAATAGGCCGCCCGGCTCTGGCCCCGGTTCGCGTAATCTGCAAGTTTGTCCGGCGACATCTGAATGTGCCGAAGGAGGGCGGACAGTGAAATTCTTGCGTTATGGCGAAGCCGGGGCCGAACGGCCCGGGCTTCTGGACCGCGATGGCCGCATCCGCGACCTGTCGGACCATATCGACGATCTGCGCGGCGCGGTGCTGGGCGATCTGGCTGCGCTTTCCGGGCTGGATCCGGCCTCGCTGCCGCTGGTCGAGGGCGCGCCCCGCCTGGGGCCGCCGGTCGCCGGCACCGGCAAGATGATCTGCATCGGGCTGAACTATGCCGATCACGCCGCCGAATCCGGCATGGCCGTGCCGCCCGAGCCGGTGATCTTCATGAAGGCCACCAGCGCCATCTGCGGCCCCGACGATCCCATCGTGATCCCGCGCGGCAGCGAAAAGACCGATTGGGAGGTCGAACTGGCCGTCATCATCGGCAAGACCGCGAAATATGTCGGCGAGGCCGAGGCGATGGATCACGTCGCAGGCTTCGCAATCGCCAACGACGTGTCCGAACGCGCGTTTCAGGCGGAACGCCAGGGTCAGTGGACCAAGGGCAAGAGCTGCGACAATTTCGGACAGATCGGCCCCTGGCTGGTCACTCCGGACGAGGTCGCCGACCCGCAGGCGCTGGCCATGTGGCTGAAGGTCAATGGCGAGACGCGCCAGAACGGATCGACCGCGACCATGGTCTACAAGGTTCCGTTCCTGATCCATTACCTCAGCCAGTTCATGTCGCTGCATCCGGGCGACGTGATTTCGACCGGGACTCCGCCCGGCGTCGGGATGGGGATGAAGCCGCCGCGCTATCTGAAGGCGGGCGATGTGATTGAACTGGGCATCGAGGGGCTGGGATCGCAGCGCCAGGATGTGGTGGCGGATTGAAAAGGATCGCGACATGACGCCAGAACTTGTGCAAATCTCGCCCCTGCGGGCCATCGTTTCCGAGCGGCTTTCCGAAAAATTCGTGATCCACCGGTTGTGGGAGGCGGAAGACCCCGATGCGCTGCTGGCCCAGATCGGGCCGCGCGTGCGCGGCCTTCTGGCGGGCGGCACGCGGATCGACGGGTCTTTCATGGACCGTCTGCCGGCGCTGGAAATCATCGCCGCGTTCGGTGTCGGCTACGACCAGATCGACGCCGAGGCGGCGGCCGGGCGCGGCGTGGTGGTGACGCATACACCCGACGTTCTCAGCGACGAGGTGGCCGATATCACCATTGCTCTGCTGATCGGCACGATCCGGCGCCTGCCGCAGGCGCAGGATTACCTGCGCGCCGGGAAATGGGCGGAGCAGGGGGCCTTTCCGCTGACCGCCAGCCTGCGCGGACGCAAGGTCGGCATTTTCGGGCTGGGCCGGATCGGCAAGGCGATCTGGAAGCGGCTGGATGCGATGGGGCTGGAAGTCGCCTATTGCGGACGAAACCGCCAGGACCTGCCGCTGAATTATTTCGACGACATCACCGAACTGGCCCGTGCCTGCGATGTCCTGATCCTGGCCGCGCCGGGAACCGAGGAGACGCAGGGAATCGTCGATGAGGATGTTCTGGACGCCTTGGGCCGCGACGGGTTTCTGATCAATATCGGCCGGGGCGCCCTGGTGAACGAGGCCGATCTGGCGGCGGCGCTGGCCCAGGGCCGGATCGCCGGGGCCGGGCTGGACGTCTTCGCCGACGAACCGCACCCGCTGCCGGCACTGCTGGAGGCGCCCAACACCATGTTGCTGCCGCATGTCGCCTCGGCCTCGGACCATACGCGCGACGCGATGGGGCAATTGGTCGTGGACAACGTGACAAGCTGGTTCGAACGCGGCCGTCCGGTCACGCCGGTCCCGGAATCCCGATCGCTGTTGACGGAATAGGCCGGGCCGTCACTGTCCGGCCCGGCCCGCGGCTGGCCGCGATCGCGGCCCGACAGGATCAGCGGCCTATCGGCTGGCGGGTCACTGTTCGGCGATCTGCGAGGCGCCGGCATCGGACAGCGCGCGAAGGACAGCCTCGGTCGACAGGATCTCGGGCAGGACGATGCCTTCCGGCGCATTCGGGCCGTAGGCGACGTTGAACGGAATTCCGAACCGCCCGAAGCTTTCCAGATAGCGGGATATGGCTTCGTCGGGCCGCGTCCAGTCGGCCTGCATGGCGATGATGCCAGGTTCGCGCAGGCGCGAGACGACCGGCTCTCGGTCGAGGACAAGTGCCTTGTTCGCCTTGCAGGTCAGGCACCAGTCGGCGGTCACGTCCACGAAGACGACCTGCCCGGTCGAGACATGGCGGGGGATCGCGGCGCGGTCGAAAGCGGCCCAGTCGGTCGCCACGCCGGGAACGGACCTGCTGTCCGTATCGGACAGGAAACCCGCCACCGCGATCGCCAACACGACCAGCGCGGCGGAACCCGGAATCCTGATCACCGCCGGCACCCGGCCCAGCGACAAAAGCCCCGCCACCCCGATGCTGGCCAGCCCGACCCAGAGGGCGGTCCGCCGGCCCGCCACGCCGCCGAGAACCCAGAACAGCCACAGAGCCGTCGCTGCAAGCGCAAGGCCCAGGACCACCTTCAGCACGATCATCCAGCGCCCGGGCCTGGGCAGTCTTTGAACAAGTCGCGGAAAGGCGGCGACGACCAGGTAAGGAACGGCCAGGCCGGCCCCCAGGGCCGTGAAGACCACCACGATGTCGACAGCCCGCCCGGCCAGGGCAAAGGCGATCGCCGTGCCCAGCAGGGGGGCCGAACAGGGCGTGGCGAGAATGGCCGCAAAGGCGCCTGTCGCGAAATCGCCGCCATAGCCTTTTCCGCCGCCGGCACGGGCCAGCCGCGTCTGCCACGATGACGGCAGCGCAATCTCGAAAAAGCCGAACAGGTTCGCCGAAAAGACCACCAGCACGACCAGCATCACCGCCAGAAAGACCGGGTTCTGGAATTGCAGACCCCATCCCACGGTCAGACCGAAAGCCCTGATGGCAATCGTCGCTGCGGCGAGAATCCAGATGAACGCCATCACGCCAAGGGCCGAGACGGCAAATCCGCGGCGAATGCGCGGCAGCGACTGGCCGCCGGATTTGACCGCCGAGGACAGCTTGATCGACAGCACCGGCAGCACGCAGGGCATCACGTTCAGGATCAGGCCGCCGAGAAAGGCGACGACGGCGATCCAGGCCAGTTCATCCAGGCCGGGCACCAGTTCGGCGACGCTGAAGGGCGGCGGCGGGGCCGCGTCGGTCAATCCCGCCTGAATTGTGGCGGCACGCTCGCCGTCGGTGATCGTCACCTGCAACGCGGGAGGGTCATCCTGTGCCGCCAGGATCGGAAGCCGGGCCCAAAGCAGCCGCCCCCCGTCGCCCAGCCGTATATCGGGTTTGCCGAAGGCGGTGAATTCGCCCATTTCCGGAAAGACATCCGGCGTCCTGAACGGATCCTCGCTTCTTGCGGTCAGTGTCAGATTCGTCATCTCCGCATCCACGGATGCGGCGTCGATCGTGATTCCGCTTTCCGTGCCATCGTCCGGCACCCGCGCCGCATAGGACGAAATCAGGCTTGCGGAGGCCTGGTCGATTCCGCTGCCGCGCGGCAGGTCCAGCGAAAGGTCGAAATCCTGTGGAACGCAGACGGTCGAACAGGTCAGCAGGCTGACCCGGGCCCGCAATTCGACAGGGGCATCCGGATTCTTCAGCGTGATGCTGATCGGAAAGACGACCTCTTCATGATAGCCGAAATTCTCGATCCCGAAGGCGGTGAATCGCTGGGGCGCGGGCCACAGAAATTCGGTCTCTGCCACGTTGCTGGACCCCGACCAGTCGATCGAGGGCGGGATCCCGACCTCTCCGGGCGAGCGCCAGTAGGTCTTCCAGTCCTTGCCCAGTCGAAGATAAAGCCCCGCCGAGATCGTCCCTGCGCCCGGAGCGACGCCGTTTTCGGCCGTCAACAGGCGGGCTTCGATGGCCGGGTTGCTGAAACTGTCCGATTCCGCGGCCCAAGTGGCGGTTGCAGCGACGAAAGCCGCCATCAGGGCGACGATCAGGCAGCGGATGACCCGATCGACCCGGCCCGGGATGTTGTTTTTCACGTCTGTCGGCATACCGAAGTCCAGCCTTCCTCTTGTTCCTGGGCGGCGACATCCAGAAGGGTGCCTTCGCTGACCTCGCCCTGGATCGCCGTTCGGCCGATCACCGTCCCGGGCGTGCCGATGAAGGCCAGTATCCGGGCCAGTGCCGCGCTGTTTTCAAGGTCACGGATAACGCTGTCGCTGTCCATGTCCGCGAACATTTTCGCCTGGTCTATACCGATATCCTGCGCAAGAACGCGAAGATATTCGGGCGTGACCTGAAACGGCGTCTTCATGAGACGTTCATGGAACGCCGCATAGGCCCCCTGGATTCTTGCCGCCAGTGCCGCTTTCGCGGCCAGCGTCGAGGCCTGACCCAGAAGCGGCCATTCATGCACGATCACCCGGATGCCGGCGTCGGGACGCGCCTCGATGGCCGAAAGCCGCTTGGTCAGCACACGGCAATAGGGGCAGTAATAATCCGAAAAGAACGCCACCGGAACAGGCTGGCCGTCCCTCGGGGTTTCGCCATAGAGAGAGGCGCAGATATTCTGCCGGACCCTGGATTCGACATCCGCCAGGTTGCTTCGCGATTGCGGCTTCAACCCGAAGAACGGGTCAAAACCGGTCGAACTTTCGCCGCCCGCCAGCCGCCGGAAACCGGACGGGTCGTTCATCTTCTCGAAGACAAGCTTGTCCCCGCCCCAGCCCGGAACGATCCGAAAGCCGGCATACAATGCCGCGAGCCCGGAAAAAATCAGCAGCGTTCGTCGTTTCTCGGAGGTCATTTCGGCGGGTTCGCTTTCATTGCGATCGGTTCACAATCCCATTCGGCTTGCGGAGGCCAGGGCACCCGCGCGGCCATCGTCACGATTCCGCCCGAACCCGGGACGATCCCGGGAAGGCGGACAATATCAACCTGCGGCCCTGATGCCCAGCCGACGCGCAGTGGCCGGGGTTGGCTGCGCCGGGGCGCGCGGCCGCGTCCTCAGTGTCGCCATCTCGGCCGACGGAGGCCGGGTTTTTCCGTGACATCGCTGCATGTCCGGCCTTCTGCCTGTCCGGTGGATGGTCCGATCTCGTTGGCGACCTCCTGCGCGGGAAGGTCAATGCGACGAACCGATCCGGAATTCACTTTTATGTCAGGCTGATTGGGCTTGACCCTCCTGCGCTGGAAGGCGGTCACGGCTGATCGGAAGGGAACGGAAACGGCAGCGTCCGGAAGATAGCCGGTCGATGGATTCGACCGTGGACGTTTCCTTGTGGCCGGGATAGCCAGAACGCCGATGCCTGATCGCCCGATGACCGGCGCTGGAGAGGCGCGCAATTTCGTTTCGGTCGCGGGCAATTCCGGCGATTGGCAATTTCACCGACAGATGTCCGGTCGCGTCCCGGCGGGCATGATGACCTGGGAAGGGTGAGACGGATGCGAACATATTCAATCGTCGCCGCGCTGGTCCTGATCGCCGCCGGCATCGGTTTCGGGTTCTGGCGCCAGAGCGGAACGGATGCCGCCACGGGCGCGATGCCGGAAACCGTCGACATTGCGAAAGGTCAGCAGCTCTATGCCGAATCCTGCGCCGCCTGCCACGGCGCCAATCTCGAAGGGCAGCCCGATTGGCGCCAGGCCGGTCCCGACGGCGTTCTGCCCGCGCCGCCGCATGACGAGACGGGGCATACATGGCATCATGCCGACCGGATGCTTTTCGACTATACGAAACTGGGCGGCAAGGCGGCTCTTGCGCGTCAGGGCATGGATTTCGCCAGCGGAATGCCCGGTTTCGGCGACCAGTTGTCTGATGCCGAGATCTGGAACATCATCGCCTATATCAAATCGACCTGGCCCGAACGCGAGCGTGCGATCCAGGCCGAACGGAATGCTGACCCCGGTTAGCGGAAAGGACATAGAAATGCGATTCATTCGACATGCGGTCATGGCCACCAGCCTTGCGATCCTGCCGCTTGCCTCGGCGGCACAGGAGCCCAGCGACGAGCGGATCAAGGAACTGGCGTTGCAGGCCATCCGCGAAAATCCGCAGATCATCATCGAGGCGATCCAATCCCTGGAAGCCGATCAGGCCGCCGCGCAGTCGCAGGCGCAGTCGGATGTCCTGACGAACCAGCGCGATCTGCTTGAACGCGACCCGAATGCGCCGGTTCTCGGAAATCCGGACGGGGATGTGACCGTCGTCGAGTTCTTCGACTACAATTGCCCCTATTGCAGACGGGCCATGGCCGAGGTCGAGGGTCTTGTAGAAGACGATGAAAATGTCAGGCTTGTCTATCGCGAATGGCCGATCCTCGGGGAGGGATCGGTGTTTGCCGCGCGTGCCGCCCTGGCCTCGCGCGAACAGGGCAAATACGAGGAATTCCATCTGGCTCTGATGGGGATGCAGGGGCGGGCGGAAGAAGCCTCGGTGATGCGGATCGCGGAAGAGATCGGGCTGGATGTCGAGAAATTGCGCGCCGACATGGCCGCGCCGGAAGTCGACGAACATATCGCGACCTCCCGGCGGCTGACGCAGGCGCTTGGCTTCAACGGCACGCCGTCCTTCGTGATCGGCGACAACCTGGTTCCGGGCTTTGTCGAACAGGAACAGCTCGGCGCCCTGGTCGAGCAGGTGCGCAGCGCGGCGCAATAGGATCGACGGGCCGCTTCGGCGCCGGGCTGCCCGGCGCCGAACAGGACTCAGGTTGCGGCCGGATCCGCCACCTCGTAGCCCGCATCGCGGATCGCTTCGGATACGGCGCGGTCGCTGAGAAAGCTTTCGACCGAAACGGTGTGGCTGCCAAGATCGCAATTGACCTTCGCCGTCGGGTCAAGCGCCTTGACGGACTTTTCGATCGC
>CEOS01047686.1_pt1 | contig 10177 bp, 9 predicted proteins | sample 530601 | NCBI WGS metagenome assembly CEOS01 (sample SAMEA2620666, study PRJEB7988) | marine metagenome | biome: marine biome (ENVO:00000447); feature: mesopelagic zone (ENVO:00000213); material: "saline water (ENVO:00002010), including plankton (ENVO:xxxxxxxx)" | depth 1000 m
TGGGTGGTGCGCGTTCTGACCCGCCTCGACGTCAGTTTCGCCTTGCTGGTCGCCTCGCTCTATCTCTGGCAGGCGCCCGCACTGCACAACGCCGCCCTTGCAGCGCCGCCACTGGCGCTGGTGGCGCATATGGGCATGGCGCTGGCGGGTCTGCTCTTCTTCGCCGTCGTGCTCGACCGGCGCGACGCGCCCGAGGGCGCGACCCAGAGCCTGCGGCTACTGGCGCTCTTGGGTGTCATACTGTCGAACATCCTTCTCGGCTCGCTTACGACGTTGAAAGAGGCCGTGCTCTATTCCGGCTATGATATGGCCGGGCGGCTCTGGGGTTTTGCGCCACTGACCGACGAAATGGCGGGCGGCTTTACGATCTGGGTGCCCTCGTCGATGGTCATCCTCGCGGCGATCATGCTGGTTTTTAACGGATGGAACGCGGCCGAGGTCCGGCGCTGGAACGATCGCCACAACTGGACCGGATCGAACGCCGCAATGCTCGAATTTCCCGAAACCGCATATGAACTGCGCCTCAAGGTCGCCGATCCCAACCGCCGCATGGGATGGACTCTGGCGCTGATTTCGGCGGCGATGTTCGCAACCGTGATGATCACCGTTTCCACGATCGTCTACGCGCTCTAACCGCAGGATTTCGACGTGAGAACCGATTCAACTCCTCCCGGCGGAATGCCGCCGCCTCTCCGGTTGTGGGGCGCTCTCGCATTTGCGGCGACTGCATTGGCTCCTGAAGCCGCTCTTGCCCATGGCGGCGAAGGCCTAACCGCTGGCGCCGTCTGGTTTGCCTGGAGCCTGACGCCCGAAATCAGCGGCCCGATTCTGCTGATTCTGGCGGTCTACGCACGCGGTGCGTTTCGGCGGCGGTCGGTGGCGCGACCGGTGTCGATCGTCCGGCACGTGCTGTTTGCGACGGGCATGCTGACGCTTTTTCTGTCGTTGCAATCGCCGATCGACCCGATGGGCGAGCGGCTGTTCCTGGCGCATCAGATCCAGCATCTGCTGTTGCGCATGATAGGGCCAATGCTGGTCGTTCTGGCACGCCCGCAGGGCGTGCTTGTCGCCGGCCTGCCGAAACGTGCGCGCCGCGGAGTGGCGGCTCCACTGATGAAGAGCGGCGCGTTGGCGTCCGCATACAATCTGCTTACCCGCCCGCTTGTGGCCTTTGTCCTGTTCGTATTGTCGCTCTATGTCTGGCAGATCCCGCTGGTTCACAACGCCGCCCTACTCAACCCGTTGATTCATTGGCTGATGCACCTGACGATGCTGGCCGCTGGCCTTCTGTTTTTCGCAATGGTCTTCGGCAGGCGCGACGTACCGTCCGCGCCTCCGCACCTTCTGCGCATTCTGCTGCTCTTCGCGACGATCGTATCGAACATCATCCTGGGTGCGATCACGGTGTTCAAGACCACCGTTCTTTACACCGCCTACGACATCGAGGGGCGGCTCTTCGGCATCGCGCCGCTCACCGACGAGAACGCGGGCGGATTCATCCTCTGGGTGCCTGCAAGCATGATGATAGTCATCGCAATCGCCATCGTCATCCACGACTGGAACCTGACGGAGGAAAAGCGCCTTCGCCAGGGTTACGGCTATGCCGGACCGGAATACGACGCCCGGGGCCAAGGGACCGGAGATCGCACGCTCGTGTCGCCATCGAGCAAGCGGCTTGGCCTTCTCCTCGGCTTCACCGCCCTGACGATGTTCGGCCTTGCCATCGGGACGGGCGTTTTCGTTGTCTCACTTGGCTGACGCGCAAGGATGCAGAAAAGGGCTGAGAATGCCCCGCTATAATCGACCTAAAGACACCGCTTGTCGAACGCGAAATCCTGCCCTTCCGATTGATCCTATACGATGGTGGCAAAATCATCGTCGATGTGCCGTTCCTCGCAGCCGATGCGGCCGGGCCTATGCCATCAGCGCGGCAAGATCGCTCGGCGGCGTCGGGTTGCTGCTGTCGGAGTTTCGCCACTCACGGGGCCCGGAGTCCCGCGAAGTCGTGACGGCGCGCCGGGCCCCGATCAGTGCCGGGATGCCCGGAGCCCTCCGCGGAGGCGCGACAGGATCGCCGGTGCCGCCAGAAGCGCCAGGCTGCCCAATGCCCATAGAATGACGATCGCCGGTTTGGCCACGGTGCGAACCAGTCCGATCAATCCACCCGCCAGCCCATCGACATTGGCAACATCACGCAGGGCCGCTGCCTGCTGCCCCAGCCCGAACCAGCGGGCGGCCCCGGTGCCTGCATCGGCCAGCGGGCCGACGGCGCCGCCGAACCAGGCCAGCACCGGATCGACCAGAACGAAGGCGCCAAAGGCCAGCGCCGACCAGAGGGCGATACCAATCAGTATCACACCCATGGGAACGCGGGGACGGTCCGGAAACCCGTCGCGGCGTGGAAGATCGCGTTCGCCGCGATAGGCGGGCCGATCGTCGCGGTCGGGTCCGCGCCCCTCGGACCGATATCGGTGCTTGCCCATTTCATTCTCCTTTGCAACCCGGAACAGGTCTGCTCAATGCTTCTCGCCCTCGCCCTCGCCCTCAGCCGCCCTCAGCGCCGCGTCTTCGACCTGTATCGTGCAATGGCTGAGACCGAAGTCCTCGCGCATCGCCTTTTGCGCGGTCAGCAGGGTTTCGCGACCGCGCGCCATGTCCTTTACGACCAGATGACAGCTTAGCGAATCGAGACCCGAGGTCAGCGTCCAGACGTGCAGATCATGCACTTCGGTCACGCCGGGCAGGCCGAGAAGCCGCCGCTCCAGCAGGCTTATGTCGACCTCGGGAGGGGTGCCCTCCATCAGGATGTTGATAGCGCTTTTCAGCAGGATCCAGGTGCGCGGCACGATGAAGAGGCCAATGCCCGCGCCGATGATCGGATCGGCCAGGGTCCAGCCGGTGAACATGATCACCAGCGCCGCCAGGATCACCCCGACCGAGCCCAGCATGTCGGCCAGCACCTCGAAATAGGCGCCCTTCAGGTTCAGGCTTTCCTTCGATCCGGCATGCAGCAGCCGCATCGAGACGAGATTGACCGCAAGGCCCACGACCGCCACCACCAGCATCGGCCCGCTGAGGATCTCGGGCGGGGCGAGGAACCGCTGATAAGCCTCATACAGGATGTAGACCGTCAGCAGCAGCAGCACGACCGCGTTGGCCAGCGCCGACAGCACCTCCATCCGCACGTAGCCGAAGGTCTTTTCCGGCGTGGCGGGTAGTGCCGCGAAACGGATCGCGATCAGCGCCAGCGTCAGCCCGCCCACATCGGTGAGCATGTGCGCAGCATCGGCCAGCAGCGCCAGGCTGCCGGTCCAGAACCCGCCAATGACCTCGACCACCAGAAAAGTCGAGGTCATTGCCAGCGCCCATTTCAGGCTGCCGCTGTGACGCCCGGCGGCGGAGCCGGCTGCCCTGGTGGTCGTTTCCGCATGTCCTGCGCCCATTGCCGGCGTCTCCTGTTGTCTCGGGCAGACACCGTTTGCCCGTTCGCGTTTTTTTGGCCAAGGGGACTGCGTTAGTCGAACAGATCGTGCAACCAAGATTTGCGGCGATAACCACCGTGCTTGCCCTGGCCGCCGTGCTTGCCATAGCCACCGCGCCGGCCGTAGTCATCATTGTCGTAGCCGCGCGGATCGGGTTCGGGCGTGGATTGTGGCGGCGGTGGCGCCATTTCGGCCGCGCTCCGCTCTATAATCTTGTCCAGTTCGCCCCGGTCGAGCCAAACGCCCCGGCAATCTGAACAATAGTCAATTTCGACCCCCTGCCGTTCCGACATGGTCAGAGGTACTTTACAAACCGGGCACAACATGGATCTCACCTTTTCCTTTTTCCGCTCGGAATCCTTTGGTTCAAGTTCAATGGCCATGGGCCAAGGCTCCTTTTGCCATGCCCTCGCCGACCCGTTCGCCGCCGCGCGGCGCCGCCGGGCCCTGACCCTTGGCGCGCAACAGCCTGAGCGCGTTGGCGACCACGATCAGCGACACGCCGACATCGGCGGCGATCGCTCCCCACATGGTGGCCATGCCGAAGGCGGTCAAGCCCACGAAGGCGGCTTTGGTCGCCAGCGACAGACCGATGTTCTGGCGGATGATCCACATCGTGCGGCGCGAATGGCCGATCAGCCACGGCACCTTGCCGATATCGTCGGTCATCAGGGCGATGTCGGCGGTCTCGATCGCCGCGTCGGACCCGACCGCGCCCATGGCGATGGCGAAATGCGCGCGGGCCATGGCCGGGGCGTCGTTCACCCCGTCGCCGATCATCGCGACGACATCATATTGCGCCACCAGATCCTCGATCGCCTTGACCTTGTCTTCGGGCAGCAATTCGGCACGCACCTCGTCGATGCCGACCTCGGCCGCTACCGCACGGGCGGTGCGCTCGTTGTCGCCGGTCAGCATCACGATCTTTTTCACACCTTGCGCATGCAGTTTCGCGACAATGCCCTTCGCGTCGGGCCGGATCCGGTCGCGCAGCTCGATCAGGCCCAGGAGACCGCTCTCGTCGCCAACCGCCACCAGCGTGCTCCCGGCGCCCTCGATCCGGTCCACCACGTCGCGTGGCATACCGGCATCCAGCTTCTTTTCCCTGGCGAAGCGATCGGAGCCAAGCCAGATCATGCGGCCATCGTGCCGCCCCTCGACCCCGCGACCCGCCACGGTGCGGGTATCCTCGGCCGCCTTGTCCGCGATGCCGTCGCGTTTGGCGCGCGCCAGAATGGCCCGCGCCAGCGGATGCGACGACCGCGCTTCAAGCGATGCGGCGGCGGCCAGAAGGTCACGCTCGGAGGTATTGTTGAGTGGGTAGAGACCCGCCACTTCGGGCTCGCCCATGGTGATGGTGCCAGTCTTGTCCATCGCCAGTGCGGTCAGCCGCGCGGGCGCCTCGACATAGGCGCCGCCCTTGATCAGCACGCCGTTGCGCGCCGATGAAGCCAGCGCCGCGACGATCGACACCGGGGTGGAGATCACCAGCGCGCAAGGGCAGGCAATGACCAGCAGCACCAGCGCATTGTAGATCCAGAATGACCAGGACGCACCGAAAACCAGCGGCGGCGCCAGCGCGATGAGGATCGCCAGCACCATCACGATCGGGGTGTAGATGCGGGCGAACTTGGCCACCCATTGCTCAACCTCGGCACGGCGCGAATGTGCATCACCCACCATGCGGATGATCTTGGACAGCACCGTGTCGCTCGCCAACTTGGTCGCCCGAACGGTCAGCGTGCCTTCGCCATTGATCGTACCGGCATAGACCTCGTCGCCCGGCTCCTTCGTCACCAGCGCGCTTTCGCCGGTGATCGGGGCCTGATCGACGCCGCCCATGCCTTCCACCACTTCGCCATCCAGCGCGATCCGGTCGCCGCCGCGCACGACAAAGCGGTCGCCCACGGCAACTTGTGCTGCGGGAATATCCTCCTCGGTCCCATCTTCGCGGATCACCCGCGCCGTTGCTGGCGCGAGATCGAGCAGCGCCGCGACGGCATTGCGCGCGCGCCCGACGCTCCAGCTTTCGAGATAGAGCGAGAGCGAGAAGAAGAACGCTACCGTCGCCGCCTCGAAATACGCCCCAAGGCCGATGGCCCCGGCCACCGCGACGATCATCAGGAGGTTCATGTCAGGTGACAGCCGGCGCGCCGAGGACCAGGCCTTGGGCGCGACCAGCCAGGCGCCGAAGACGATGGCCAGCAAGAACAGCCCCATCTCGGCCAGCGGCATCGGCGTCTCGCCGTGATCGGAAAAGATGCCGATCAGGCCGGACAGACCGGTCTCGATTCCATGCCAGAGCAGCCCGGCGGCCCAGAAGCCGGCGCTGAACGTGGTAAAGAACTTCTGCCGCTTCAGATGCGCCGCCTGGTCGGCAGCCGCGGTATCCGAATTCCAGGGTTTGGCCGACATGCCGGTGCCGCCGATGAGCCGGATGATGCGATCGTCGGACAGCGGCTTGGCGCTTTCCAGAACCGTCATCCGACCGTTGATCACGTCAAAGGCCAAATGCTCGGCGCCGCCGACTTCCGGACCCAGCGCCTTGTTCAGGATCGCCACCTCTTCAGCGCAGTCGAGCCCGTTCACCCGAAAGCTGCGTCCGGCGGCATTGATCTTGCCGACAGGACCAATATCGCCACACATCGCATCGCCGCCTGAGCCGCAGCAAGCCGACTCATTTTTATGATCGTGTGTGTGTTTATCTTCGCTGTGTTCGTGTTTGTGTCCATCATGGGCCATGGGTTATCTCCGGCAAATAATCATATGGCCATGATTGTAAGAGCTATAGCAACTAGAGGTTCAATAGGGGTCCACGATTTTTTGCTCCTACTGCGTCATAAAAATTGATAGTTTCCGGGATCTCGATATTGGACTGCGCAGCAGGGACATCGTTCGAGACTTCGCGCCAGTGCTATTGTGAGGCTTCGGCGGACTGTTGAGATCGAGTTCGGCACATGCCGCTCCGGCCGCATCGGCGGCGCTGCGGGGTCGGTGACCTTCTGGAACGCCAGGCGCCGCGCACTTTGTTGCGGCGGCAGGTCCTGACGGGGAATCCTCGCCCTCTCGGCGATCAGGACTCCGTAGGCTGCAACGCAAAGCGTTGCATGGTGGTGGAAGCCCCGCCACCCGCGGCCCTCGTAATGACCGAGCCCAAGTTCCTGTTTGAGTTCCAGATAATCACGCTCGATCCGCCAGCGCATCTTGGTGAGATGCACCAGGCGATCGAAGGCGATGTCCTCGGGCAGGGTCGACAGCCAGTACTTCGTCGGTGCGACCTCCTCAAGGGGCCATTCGATCAAGTGCCACTCCTCGCGGCGGGGCTCTCTCCGATTGTAGTCGCGGTGCGCCGGACGTACGCGCATGCGGGCAAACAGTGGTGCCAGTGACGGCCTCCGGTTTCGGTCGTCGAAGGGGAAATTTGGATTCATTCTAAACTATACTGTTTGACTCCACTTTAAAGATACATTACCGAAAACCCTCCTGTTTAAAGCCGTGGGGATGATATGGCGCAAACCGAACACGACAACACCGGAGACTGTCCTGCAGCGGCCTACCTGCGTCAGCAGCCGGAAAACCTTGTCGTCAATGGCTATCGCAATTGGATTGCGGGCTTGGCTCACTCCGACTCTCGCTATTGGGATGCCGCCTGGTCGGCGCACGCCAAGGTGCTGGGCGCCATCGACGGACAAATCGCGCTGGATGCAATTGCATCCCTAGTGCGTCAGCTCGGGGCCTGCGTAACCTGCCCATTGCGCTTTTACAAGCCGGGCGCCGGCCATCTGTGCCGCGATGAATGCCTGGTGCTTGGCATGGTGTCGGGCGCGCAGCATGGCGACGAGGACAGTCTGGTTCAGTCGGCCAAGCTGCTCACCTGTTCCGAGGCCTGCGTCGAAGTTGTTGATCTGGCCAGTGCCTATGCGGCGGTTCTGCTCGGCCACAGCCAGGCGCACATTCCAGTGAGCGCAATCGTCGACATCGAAAGGAGATCCACCTTTGCTGCATCGCAGTCGAGTAACTCTCAACACTAATTAAACTGAAATAATCTGGAATACCGCAGCAGACCATGAATCGCTTCGCACACCTCATCGAACTTGGCCTTTTGGCGTCCACCACCATGACCGGCATCGCTATTGCCGACGTTACCCCCAAGGCGCGTCATCGCGCACTATGCCGATGTCGCGGAAGCCAAGTTCGGTGAGTGCATTTGCAACTGCCAAGGCGCTGGATGGTGCCATTGATGGGCAGGCGGTTGGGCATGTCTGTGATCTTTTCACCGAGGAGGAATGCAACAGCTTCTTCAACGCCGCAGGCTATGAAACCGACTGAACGCAACACGCTTTAATCCCAAAAAACCTGGCTGTCCGACACACAGGGCTTCGAATCCAGGTTAACGGGTTTGCGGACCTAACATTGTTGCGAGATAGTTTGTGTCCCATCCGGCTCGTTTGCGGCGGAGTTTGATGGATCGCTTGTCGGCGACGGCCCTGACGAGATTGATGGCGAAGTGACTGACGATGGCCATGTTCACGGCGCCGTTGCCTTTTCTCAGTCTCGATTGATCTTCCCTGAAGACGACGTCGAGGGTCCAGTGCAATGTGTTTTCGATGGCCCAATGTCCGCGCACGATGGCGGCGGCGGGTTCGGCCGACATCATGGCGGACGAGATGTAGTATCTCGTCTCCATGCGGCAGCGATCCTTCAACTCGGTTCGTGAGACGACCCGAACGATGGTGGCGACGCCAGGCAGGCGCAGTTCGCCTGGAAAGCGCCGATCGCCGCCAAGCCAGTCGACCTCCCGGCTGACGGTGACGCTCCGCTCCTCGATGCGGCCATGGCCTTTGTCGAGTTCGAGGAAGCTGTCGAGGCGATGGGCGGGCGCATCGGCGAAGTAAGCCTCGACTTGGCATTGGTGCGCGGATCAAATTTCAACGTTTTGCGTCTATGCGGTCGGGATTGAAAATAGCTTGATTGATCCCGTATGCCGCACAAACATAACGCCGCCCGCCGCCATCACATCGGTAAGATGAAGTTCAAAGTGACGAACTGGGCGGAATATGAGGCGGGCCTTCGCCGCCGTGGTAGCTTGACCCTTTGGATAACACCGGAAGCGCTGGCGGGCTGGGCAGCCCCAAGGCGCAAGACGCGTGGTGGCCAGCCGCTCTATTCAGATCTGGCGATCGAAACTACGCTGATGCTGGGCATGGTATTTGGGCTGCGGCTGCGCCAAAGCGAGGTACTTTTGCGTTCGGTGCTTGATATGATGGCGTTGGATCTGCCTGTGCCCGATCACACCACGCTGAGCCGGAGAGCCAGAACCTGGAAGCCATCGGCCAGAAGCAACGACCGACAACCTGTGAAGAGCGGGCCGGTTCATGTTCTGGTCGACAGTACCGGCCTCAAGGTTTATGGCGCGGGCCAATGGCTGGAAGAAAAGCATGGGACAAAGTCCCGGCGTGGCTGGCGAAAGCTGCATCTGGCGGTTGATGCCGACAGTGGCGAGATCATTGCACATAGTCTGACAGATCAGGAGAGCGGCGATGCCTCGCAGTTGGAGCCGTTGCTGGACCAGATCAACAATGAGATCGACAAGTTCACCGCCGATGGTGCGCACGATGGCACTCCAACCTATGAGGCTGTGCTACGTCACAGTGCAGGCGCGAGGGTCATCATTCCACCGCGCTCGAACGCGGTTGAACGGCCCTGCGCCCAAGCGTCCTGCCAGCGAGACGACCACATTGCATCCATGCAGATGGATGGCCGGCTTAAATGGCAGGCAGCTACCGGCTACGGCAAACGAGCTTTGGTTGAAACTGCAATGGGTCGATACAAAGGTGTCATCGGGCCACGTATGCGTGCTCGCTCATTCCTCGCTCAACAGACAGAGGCTGCGATCGGCGTGGCCATACTTAACCGAATGCTCGCCTGCGGACGCCCGAAATCCGTTCGTTGCCAAGCATCGGCGGGAGCAACCAAATAAGCGGACCCATCAAAGAACGAGCTCCGCTTATTGGCTGATCCGCGCACCAACGCCCCGTGGTGCGGAAGCACCCGACACATAGGTCAGCCTTGCGGTCGAACTTGCAGATATCGAGACAGGGCGACGTCAACATGAGCTACACCTTCGCCGGTTCGGGCTTGAGTTCAGGCGTCGCCGTGACCGTCTTCTCGGGCGTCGGCAAGAGGCGAGCCGAGTTGAGGATGAACACCAGCTCCGAGACGACATGAATGCCAGCAGCGAGCAGCGGATTGAGGAATCCAAAAGCGGCTAGCGTAATACCAAGCATGTCGACGCCGATGGTACCAGTGAAGTTCTGCCAGATGATGCCTCGCGTTCTCCTTGCAACGGCGAGCGTCTCCACGAAGCGCTCGAGATCATTGCCGAGCAGCACCACATCGGCACTCTCCTGCGCCACGTCGGTGCCCGACCCCATGGCGACGCCAACATTGGCCTCGGCAAGCGCGGGGGCGTCGTTCACGCCGTCACCCACCATGGCAACGACGCGCTTCTGGGCGACGAGAGCCTGGACCCGCGCCAGTTTGTCCTCGGGCAGAAGTTCCGCCTCGATCTCCTTGATGCCGAGCGCCGTGCCGACGGCGACCGCCACACGCTGCGCATCGCCCGTGAGCAGGACTGTCCGGATGCCCATGTGTCGCTTGGCACTTAATTGTAAGAATGCGTCGAATTGGCCCAA
>CEOS01032722.1_pt1 | contig 10165 bp, 7 predicted proteins | sample 530601 | NCBI WGS metagenome assembly CEOS01 (sample SAMEA2620666, study PRJEB7988) | marine metagenome | biome: marine biome (ENVO:00000447); feature: mesopelagic zone (ENVO:00000213); material: "saline water (ENVO:00002010), including plankton (ENVO:xxxxxxxx)" | depth 1000 m
TTTCCAGCGGACCGCCGCGTGGAACGCCGCGCCGATCGTCGGCAAGCTGATCCCGCGCATCGGCCCGATGCTCGACGTACGGCCCGACCTCAGCCGCGACATCGACATCTCCGATCTGCGCCCCCTGATCCGGAGCGACATCAAGTGAAGCTGAACCGCCTTCTCGAACAGGCCGGACGCGAGGATCGCGGGGCCGAGGATGCGATCGTGACCGGTTTCGCGATCGATCACCGCAAGGTCGCGCCGGGCACCGTGTTCGGCGCCTTTGCGGGCTCGAAGGTCAATGGCGAGGATTTCATCGACGCCGCCGTGGCAGCGGGCGCGATCGCAGTCGTCGTGCGGCCTGGAGCAAAGGTCGAAGGCGCGCTGCAGATTGCCGACGAGGCACCGCGCAAGGCCTTCGCCGAGATTGCCGCGCAGTATTTCACTCCGGCGCCCGACACGATCGTCGCGGTCACTGGCACCAACGGCAAGACCTCCACGGTCGAGATGACCCGCCAGCTGTGGCGGATGCTGGGCGAGCGTGCGGCAAGCATCGGCACGCTGGGCGTCACCACCCCGGACGAAAGCGTTTCCACCGGGCTGACCACGCCCGACATCGTCACCTTCCACGCCAACCTGAGCGGTCTGGCGCGCGAAGGCGTGACCCACATTGCCTACGAAGCATCGAGCCACGGGCTCGACCAGTATCGCAACTACGGCGCGCGCGTGGTCGCAGGCGCGTTCACCAATTTCAGCCGCGACCACCTCGACTATCACGAGAGCATGCAAGCCTATTTCGAGGCCAAGATGCGCCTGTTCGACGAGGTGATTGCGGATGACGGCACGGCGGTGATCTGGGCCGATGGTAGCGAGTGGGCCGACAAGGCGCGCACCCGGGCCGAGAAGCGCGGCCTGCGGATCTTCACGGTCGGGCCGGAGGGCGAGGATATCCGCCTGATCGGACAAGAACCCAGCCAGCTGGGCCAGAGCGTCGAGATCGCGCGCAATGGCGACCGGCGCACGATCCGCCTGCCGCTGATCGGCCAGTATCAGGCCGCCAATGCGCTGACCGCCGCCGCGCTCGCGCTCGCAAGCGGCGCGGACGAAGCGCGTTTGTGGGATGCGGTCGGGCGGTTGCAGCCGGTTCGCGGACGGCTGGAACGCGCGGTCATCACCCAGTGCGGTGCGCCGGTCTATGTCGACTATGCGCACACGCCGGATGCGCTGGAGGCGGCGATTGCCGCGCTGCGCCCGCATGTGAACGGTCGCCTGATCGTGGTGTTCGGTGCGGGCGGGGATCGCGATACGGGCAAGCGTGGGCCGATGGGCGAAGTCGCCTCGCGCCTCGCGGATGTGGTGATCGTGACCGACGATAATCCGCGCGGGGAAGACCCGGCGGATATCCGCCGCGCGGTCATGCAGGGCGCGGGCGAGAACACGCGCGAAGTCGCCGGGCGGCGCGAGGCAATCGCGCAGGCTATCGAAATCATCGGTCGGGACGACATCGTCCTGATCGCGGGCAAGGGCCACGAAGAAGGCCAGATCATCGGGTCGGGAGACACCATGCGGGTATTGCCGTTCAACGACGTACAGGTCGCGCGCGAGGAAGCCTCGCGGATCAATGCCGGATCGCTGGAGATGGGCCAATGAGCGTTGCAGCACTCGCCCATCCGCGCATGCGGGCATGGCCCAAGGTCGCCCGAGACAGCCTGCGGCTTGCCCTGTGGAGCGCCGACGAGATCGCCGAGGCGACCGGCGGCGTTGCTTCGGGCGATTTCCAGTGTTCCGGCGTCGAGATGGACAGCCGCGATGTGCGCCCGGGCGATCTGTTCGTGGCGCTGAAGGGCGAAGCGATGGACGGCCACCGTTTCATCGACAAGGCATTTGCCGCGGGCGCTGCCGCCGCGATCGTCGACCGCCCGATCGACTGGCCGCATGTGCTGGTGGAAGACACGACCGCCGCCCTTCACGCGCTGGCCGCTGCGGCGCGCACGCGCGGCGAGGCGACGCGCATTGCGGTGACGGGATCGGTCGGCAAGACCGGGGTCAAGGAAGCGATCTTCTCCGCCCTCGACCGCGCTAGCCGAGGGCAGGCGCACCGCTCCGTGCGCAGTTACAACAACCATGTCGGCGTGCCGCTGAGCGTTGCGCGGATGAGCCCGCGCGCCCGCTACGGCGTGTTCGAGATGGGGATGAACCACGCAGGCGAGATCGCGCCGCTGGCCGACCATGTGCGGCCCGATGTCGCGGTCATCACCACCATCGCGCCCGCGCATATCGAAAATCTCGGCTCGCTCGAGGCGATTGCCGACGAAAAGGCGCAGATTTTCACCGGCCTCAAGCCCGGTGGCGCGGCGATCATCCCCGCCGACAGCGATCAGTTCGAGCGGCTGAAGGCCCATGCCGAAGCGGCGGGGGCGGAGGTCTTCTCCTTCGGGCGTGCCGATCACGCGCGCGTCCGCCTGCTCGACGCGATCCCTGCGGCCAATGGCGGGGCCTCGCTGGTCACCGCGCAGATCGACGATACGCGGCTGTGCTATTCGGTCGCCGAGCCGGGCGAACACTGGATCGCCAATTCGCTCGCGGTGATGGCGTGCATCTATGCGGTCGGCGGCGATCTGGGCGCGGCGGGCATCGCGCTGGGCGAGATGGGCGGCCTGAAGGGTCGCGGTGCGCGCCATGCGATTGCGGCGGCGGGCGGCCGGGCGCTGCTGATCGACGAGAGCTACAACGCCAACCCCGCCTCCATGCGCGCAACCCTGACCCAGCTGGGCCAGACCCCCGCCAGCCGCCGGATCGCGGTGCTGGGCGCAATGGGCGAGCTGGGCGAATTCAGCACGCGCTTCCACGAGGCGCTGCTCGAACCGATCGAGGAAGGCCAGGTCGATTACGCGGTGCTGGTCGGCGACGCGATGGAGCCGCTGGTGCGCAAGATGGGGACGGCGCATGCGAATGGCCTTGGCAACCCGCCGGCCTTCGCCCATTGCGCAGGGCCTGCCGAAGCGATTGCCGCGCTGGAAGAATTCGGGCTCAACGCCGGAGACGCGATCCTCGTCAAGGGATCCAACGCCGTCGGTCTGGGCCGTCTGGTCGATCACTTCGTCAGCCGAAGCTAAGCAAGGGACCGGGGACGGCCGACAATGTTCTATTTGATCGCGGAATGGTTCGAATTCGAAGGGTTGTTCAACCTCTTCCGCTACCAGACGTTTCGTGCCGGTGCAGCGATCCTCACCGCGCTGTTTATCGGCCTGCTGATCGGCCCCAAGCTGATCGCGGTCCTGCGCGTGCGCCAGGGCAAGGGCCAGCCGATCCGCGAGGACGGGCCCAAGACCCACCTCGCCAAGGTCGGCACGCCGACCATGGGTGGGCTGATGATCCTGATCGCGCTGGTGCTCAGCCTGCTGCTGTGGATGGACCTGTCGAGCCCCTTCGTCTGGGCCTGTCTCGCGGTGACCATCGGGTTCGGCGCGATCGGCTTCATGGATGATTACGACAAGGTCACCAAGAACAGCCACAAGGGCGTTTCGGGCAAGGTGCGCCTGCTGATGGAATTCGTGGTCGCAGGCATCGCGGCCTATATCATCGTCAGCCAGATCAACACCTGGCTCTACGTGCCTTTCGTGTCCGACCAGGCGATCCCGCTGGGGCCGTTCTACTACGTCTTCGCCGCGATCGTGATCGTGGGCGCGGGCAATGCGGTGAACCTGACCGACGGGCTCGACGGCCTCGCGATCATGCCGGTGATCATCGCTGCGGGCACCTTCGCGCTGATCGCCTACCTTGCGGGGCGCGCGGACTTTTCCAGCTATCTCGGCATTCCCTATGTCGAGGGCGCGGGTGAGCTGGCGATCTTCTGCGCCTGCATCATGGGCGCAGGGCTCGCCTTCCTGTGGTTCAACGCGCCGCCGGCCAATGTCTTCATGGGCGACACCGGCTCGCTCGCGCTGGGCGGAGCGCTGGGCGCGATCGCGGTCGCGAGCCACCACGAAATCGTGCTCGCCATCGTTGGCGGGCTGTTCGTGTTCGAGGCGCTCAGCGTCATCATCCAGGTCTTCTGGTTCAAGCGCACGGGCAAGCGCATCTTCCGCATGGCGCCGGTCCACCACCATTTCGAACAGCTCGGCTGGAGCGAGACCAAGGTCGTGATCCGCTTCTGGATCATCGCCATCGTGCTCGCACTGATCGGGCTCAGCACGCTGAAGCTGCGGTGATCCTCTCGCCCGCCTGGAAGGGCCGCAAATACGCGGTTCTCGGCCTGGCACGCACGGGCCGGGCGACGGTCGAGGCGCTGCTGGCGGCGGACGCCGAGGTGACCGCGTGGGACAGCAACGAGGACGCGCGCGAGGCCTTTGCAGGCCGCGTCACGCTGGCCGACCCGGTCGAGACCGATCTGACCGGGTTCGAGGCTGTGCTGGTGACGCCCGGCGTTCCGCTCAACACGCACCCGATCAAGCCGCATGCGGACAGGTTCGGCGTTCCGGTGATCGGCGATATCGAGCTGTTCGCGCAGGCCCGTGAGCACCTGCCGCCGCACAAGGTCGTCGGTATTACCGGCACCAACGGCAAGAGCACGACCACCGCGCTGACGCACCACATCCTGAAGACCGCAGGCGTGCCGACCACGATGGGCGGCAATATCGGCCTGCCGATCCTCGGGCAGGAGCCCTTGCCCGAGGGCGGCGTCTATGTGCTGGAGCTGTCGAGCTACCAGATCGACCTGACGTTCTCGCTGGATTGCGAGGTTGCGGTGCTGCTCAACGTGACGCCCGATCATCTCGATCGGTACGAGAGTTTCGAAGCCTACGCGGCGGCGAAGGCGCGGCTGTTCGAGATGCAAAGCGCGTCGAACTATGGCCTGGTTGGAACCTCGACGCAGACTGCGGAAAATATGCTCGGACAGTTCGAGCAAGTCTGCCTCATCGATCTCGGACCTTGGCAGGTTGCACTCGATAGTTTTCCGACACTCAGGGGGCCCCACAACCTCGAGAACCTCGCTGCGGCGAGCTATGCTTGCGGTTCGCTTCAAATCGGTCTTTCTGAAGAGCAAATCGACGAAGCCCTCCGCACCTTCCCCGGCCTACCGCACCGCATGGAGCGGGTCAGCGAATTTGACGGCGTGCTTTACGTCAACGACAGCAAGGCGACCAACACCGCCGCCGCGGCGCCTGCGCTTGCCGCATTCCAGCGCATCCACTGGATCGTCGGCGGTCGGGCGAAGGAGCCCGGTCTCGGCGAGTGCGAGCAGCACATGACCCACGTCACCGCCGCCTACACCATCGGCGAGGCGGGCGACGCCTTTGCCGATGCGCTCGCGCCGCATTGCCCCGTCAGCCGCTGCGGCACGCTCGACATCGCGGTCCACACCGCCGCGCTCGCCGCGAAGCCCGGCGATACCGTGCTGCTGAGCCCGGCCTGCGCCAGCTTCGACCAGTTCCGCGATTTCGAGGATCGCGGCGACCGCTTCCGCGCGCTCGTCCACGCGCTTGCCGATAGCGAGGTGACGCCATGAACATTGCGCCTGCAACCGCGATTGCCAGCGATCTGCCCGGGCGCAGCGGTCCACGCCTGACCCAGCGCGCGCGGCTGAAAATCTGGTGGCGCGAACTGGACCATGTTTTACTCGGCCTGATCGTGCTGCTGATGGCGGTCGGTTGCGCGGCGATCGCCGCCGCCTCGCCCGCGGGCGCGGATCGCCTGTCGAGCGACACCGTCACGCTCGATCCGCTGCACTTCCTCTGGCTGCACCTGCGCTGGCTTGCGGTGGGGATTGCCGCGATGCTCGGCCTGTCGATGCTCAGCCGCGAAAGCGCCCGCCGTTTCGCCATCCTGCTGTCGCTGGGGATGGTCGCCGCGCTGATACTGGTGCCGCTGATCGGGACCGAGGTGAACGGCGCGCGGCGGTGGCTGAACCTGGGCTTCTCCTTCCAGCCGTCCGAATTCCTCAAGCCCGGCTTCGCGATCACGCTGGCGTGGATCATGAGCTGGAAGCTCAAGGACCCCAACATGCCGGTGTTCGGTCTGGTGACCGGCGCGCTGGCGCTGGTGGTGGGCCTGCTGATGGCGCAGCCCAATCTGGGCGATGCGATCCTGTTTACCGGCGTGTGGTTCGTGCTGGTGCTGCTGGGCGGCGTGTCCGCGCGCCAGATTGCCGGGTTAATCGCCGCCGGGATCGGCCTGCTGGCGGCCGCCTACATGTTCTACGGCAATGCGCGGAACCGGATCGATTCCTTCTTCTCCGGCGGGACCGATTACGATCAGGTCGACCTTGCTCAGCGTACCCTGCTGGCAGGTGGTTGGGACGGCGTCGGCTTCTGGGTCGGGCGCGCCAAGTTCCGCCTGCCCGAGGCGCAGACCGACTACATCTTCTCGGTCGTGGGCGAGGAGTTCGGGCTGATCGCCTGTGCGGGCATCGTGCTGCTGTTCTGCGCCATCGTGCTGCGGGTGCTGATGCGCGCGGCGAGCGAGGAGAACTTCTTCGCGCTGCTCGCCGCATCGGGCCTGATCGCGCAGCTGGGCGGGCAGGCGTTCATCAACATCCTCGTCAACCTGTCGCTGTTCCCGTCCAAGGGGATGACGCTGCCGCTGGTCAGCTATGGCGGGTCGTCGACGATCGCGATATGCTGCGGCTTCGGCCTGCTGCTCGCGCTGACACGGCGCAACCCCTTCCTCACACGAGAAACCGCAGGCCTTCGCAACATGCTCTTCGACAAGGAAAAAGACAGATGAGCGGGGCCAATCGACATTACGTGCTCGCCGCAGGCGGCACCGGCGGGCACATGCTGCCCGCCTTCGCGCTGGCGCAGGAACTGCATCAGCGCGGCCATCACGTGGCGCTGATCACGGACGAGCGCGGGGCGAATATCCCCGGCAAGCCCGACTTCATGCCGGCGCACATCATGCCGGTCGGCCGGTTCGGGAAGAACCCGATCCGCTGGATCAAGGGCGTGAGCAAGGTGATGGAAGGCCGCAGCATGGCCAAGCAGCTGTTCGACAGTTTCGAACCGAGCGCGGTGGTCGGCTTTGGTGGCTATCCCTCGCTGCCCGCGCTGCTGGCTGCGCGCAGTGCGAAAATCCCCAGCGTGATCCACGAACAAAACGCGGTGCTGGGCCGGGTCAATCGCCTGCTCGCCCCGCGGGTGAATGCGATCGCGACCTCATACCCGCAGGTGCAGCGGATGAAGTCCAGCTGGTCGCGCAAGGTCCATCTGGTCGGCAACCCGGTGCGGCCCGAAGTGCTCGCGCTGCGTGACGAGCCGTTCCCGACCTTCAGCGAAGACAGCCTGCTCAAAGTGCTGGTGACCGGCGGCAGCCAGGGCGCCAGCGTGCTGGCGCAGGTGGTGCCCGATGGTCTGGCGATGCTCCCGCCCGCGCTGCGCCAGCGCTTGCAGGTGACCCAGCAGTGCCGCCCGGAAGATGTCGGCGCGGTGCGCGAGCGCTATCGCAACCATGACATTCCTGCCGAACTGGCGACCTATTTCGAGAACATGGCCGACCGGCTCGCCGATGCGCACCTGTTCATCGGGCGCGCGGGCGCGTCGACCATTGCCGAACTGACGGCAGTGGGCCGCCCTGCGATCCTCGTCCCCCTGCCGATCGCGACCGACGATCACCAAGCGGCCAACACGCGCGAGATTGTGGAAGCGGGCGGCGCGCGGATGATCCGCCAGAGTGCGTTCACGCCAAAGGAGCTGGCGCGCCAGATCCAGGTGCTCAGCCAGCGCGCAGGCACGCTCTCCAATGCGGCGCACAAGGCGTGGAATTGCGGACGGCCCGATGCGGTCAAGGAACTGGCCGATCTGGTCGAAAGCTTCGGCGGGGCCGAATTGATGGATGTGATCCGGGTGGGTCAGAACAATGCACGCGGCGCGTCGCAGGGCGTGCCCGTGGGGCAGGGCGCTGCGCGCGATGCCGCAGAGGAGCCTGCTTCGTGAAGGGTGTCGCAACCGATATCGGGATGATCCACTTCGTCGGCATCGGCGGGATCGGCATGTCCGGCATTGCCGAGGTGATGCACAACCTGGGCTATCAGGTGCAGGGCTCCGACATTGCCGAGGGGCCGACGGTCGAGCGGCTGAGGAAGCGCGGGATCGAAGTCGCGATCGGCCACGCGCGCGAGAATGTCGATGGCGTAGCGGTGGTGGTCACCTCCACTGCGGTCAAGCGGACCAATCCGGAAGTCGAGGCGGCGCTGGAAAACCGCATCCCCGTGGTCCGCCGCGCGGAAATGCTCGCCGAGCTGATGCGGCTGAAGTCGACCATCGCGATTGCAGGCACCCACGGCAAGACGACCACCACCAGCATGATTGCCGGCCTGCTCGACTGCGGCGAAATCGACCCGACGGTGATCAATGGCGGGGTGATCGAACAGTTCGGCTCCAACGCAAGGTTGGGCGATTCCGACTGGATGGTGGTCGAAGCCGACGAGAGCGACGGCAGCTTCCTGCGGCTCGACGGGACCATCGCGGTGGTCACCAATATCGACCCCGAACATCTCGACCATTACGGCGATTTCGACGGTGTGAAGCGCGCCTTCGTCGAGTTCATCCACAACGTGCCGTTCTACGGCGCGGCGATCCTGTGCGTCGACCACCCCGAAGTGCAGGCGGTGATCGCCAAGGTCCGCGATCGCCGGGTGATCACCTACGGCTTCTCGCTCCAGGCGGATATCTGCGCAGTCAACGTGAAGCCCGAGGCGGGCGGCAACCGGTTCGACGTGATGGTCCGCCAGCGCGGGCAGGAAGATCGCCGGATCGAGAACGTGTTCCTCCCCATGCCGGGGCGGCATAATGTGCAGAACGCGCTCGCCGCGATTGCGGTCAGCCTCGAGATGAACTGCTCGGACGAGGTGATCCGCGAAGGTTTCGCCCGCTTCGGCGGCGTGCGGCGGCGCTTCACCCGGGTCGGCACCGTGCCGGTCGAGGGTGGCAGCGCGACCGTGATCGACGATTACGCCCACCACCCGGTGGAAATCCGCGCGGTGCTTTCCGCCGCGCGCGAAAGCGTGGACGCGATGGACACGCCGGCACGGGTGATCGCGGTCATGCAGCCGCACCGTTTCTCTCGCCTTGGCGAGCTGATGGGCGACTTCCAGGCCTGCTTCAACGAGGCGGACCAGGTCTACGTCGCGCCGGTCTATGCCGCGGGTGAAGAGCCGGTCGAGGGCGTCGATGCCGCCGCGCTGGTCGACGGGATCAAGTCGCTCGGCCACCGCCACGCGCAGACCATCGCGGATCGCGAAGAGCTGGTCCGCACGCTCGCCCCCCACCTGGAGCCGGGCGACCTGGTGCTGTGCCTTGGCGCGGGCGACATCACCAAGTGGGCGGCGAAGCTGCCCGGCGAATTGCAGGCCGCCCGCGAGCAGGTGAACGCATGAGCGAGACGCTCAGCCTCCCAGCCGAAAAGCTGCCCGATGTGCGCGGCAAGCTGACGCAGCATGCGCCGCTTGCCAAGCTCGTCTGGTTCAAGGCGGGCGGTGCGGCCGATTGGCTGTTCGAACCGGCCGATGTGGACGACCTGTGTGCGTTTGTGCGCGACCTAGACCCCGCTGTGCCGCTCTTGCCGCTGGGGCTGGGATCGAACCTGATCGTGCGCGACGGCGGGGTGCCCGGGGTGACCATCCGCCTTGGCAAGTCCTTTGCCAAGATAGAGACTGCGGGCGATCACATGCTCCATTGCGGCGCAGGCGCGCATGGCGTGCTGATCGCGTCCACCGCGCGTGACAATGGCATTGCCGGGCTCGAATTCCTGCGCGGTATCCCCGGCACGCTGGGCGGCTTCGTCCGCATGAACGGAGGTGCCTACGGGCGCGAAACCGCCGATGTGCTGGTCGATTGCGACGTGGTGCTGCGCGACGGATCGCTCAAGACGCTGCCGGTCGCAGAGCTTGGCTACACCTATCGCCACTCGCAGCTGCCCGAGGGCGCGGTGGTGGTCGCAGCACGACTCAAGGGCGAAGCGGGCGACCCCGAGCAGATCGGCGCGGAGATGGAGCGGATCGCGCAGGCGCGCGAGGAAAGCCAGCCCGTGCGGACCAAGACCGGCGGCTCCACCTTCAAGAACCCTCCGGGTGAGAAGGCATGGCAGTTGGTCGATGCGGCGGGCTGTCGCGGAATGATGCGCGGCGGCGCGCAGGTGAGCGAGAAGCACACCAACTTCCTCATCAACACCGGCACCGCGACCAGCG
>CEOS01059261.1_pt1 | contig 10136 bp, 10 predicted proteins | sample 530601 | NCBI WGS metagenome assembly CEOS01 (sample SAMEA2620666, study PRJEB7988) | marine metagenome | biome: marine biome (ENVO:00000447); feature: mesopelagic zone (ENVO:00000213); material: "saline water (ENVO:00002010), including plankton (ENVO:xxxxxxxx)" | depth 1000 m
AAAGTCCGCCTTCCACCGACCGATCGACTGCTCGCTGACCTTCTCGCGCCGAGCCGCCTCAGCGATCGTCATCTCGCCGGCGAGGACGCTCAGCACGATCCGCGTCTTCTTCTCCACCGGGATCGCTGGTGGTCTACCCATGGTCAAACTCTCCGCTCAGGACTCAACTAACAGCCCTGCCAAACAGTCTGACGCGCGACAGAACCTCCACCGGCTCGACGCAAGCGGGCGACGTGGGGAGGCGTTGACGGTGGAGCAGGTGCGTAGCTTCGAAGCGCGCGGTATCTCGCGGACGCCGGACGTGCTGGATCGCGAACTCGCCGCAGCCCGCCGCCGCCGTTCTCATTCGGCCGCGGAGTCGTTCGACACGGAGACACGCCGCCCGGAACCGCCAACGCCCCACGGCGGACTGTCCCTGTGAACCCATGAGTGGGTTACTCGGCCTATTCGGCTGTTCGGTCTTCGGTGATCGCTCGCAGCGCTGATAGGTGACGCGTGAAGGCACGTTCGCCCTTGCTAGTGGCTTCGATCCACGTTCTGGGGCGGCTGCCGACATACCCCTTAGTGGTCTTCACATAGCCCGCCTTCTCCAGGTGCGAGATGGACTTGCTGAGTGAAGAATCATCGGCTTCCAAGGCGTCACGGAGCGTTCCGAAGTCGATCTCGGTGCGTCGCCCCAGTGCCGCCATTAGGGAGAACCGCAACGGCGTCTGGAAGGCGGGGTCAAGCTCATGCCTGGGATGCGCCATCACAGCTCTCGTTGGGGGTCACTGCGAGGGAAGAGTGCCGCCACACCCATGATGATGAACACGAGCACGCCCGCCGCCACGGTGTAAGGGGCGGTGAACCAGCTCGTGAATGTCGTCAGGAGCACGCACGCGAACACGACCAACGCACATGCCCCGAAACACACCCAATGGAGCGAGCCCCATTGATACCCCACTCGCGGAAGCCCGAACGAGGCGCGCCAACTCACGAGCACGACGATCAGGAACACCATGACGACAATGCCGGAGATCGCCGCAGCAAGAGGGTAGGCAGACGTGATGAGCAGCACGCCGATGGCCGCACCGATAAGCACCGTCATGAGACGGGACGCTGTGCTCAGAGGAGCACGGCCCCACGGTTCGGACGATCTGCGCGAGACAGCTATAAGGTTTCGCACGGGCGCTGCCGCCATCGTGACGAAGAGGGCAAGGGGAACGAGCACGTTCAGCCACCATGGGTAGGCGATACCCGTGATGCTCAGCACTCCCAGCGCAACGAATCCTGCCATCACGAGGCCGTAGAAGCCCCAATGCAGCGGCGATGGTTTGGCTCGGATGTTGAAGCGTTCGCGCGCCCCGCTGAGGAGCGAGCTGAACGTCAGTACTGGTGTGAGCATCACCCACGTCGCCGAATAGCCGCCAGTGCGCTCTGAGACTTGTTCCACTGTGGAGCCCCCGAACGTGAACAGGTACACCCCAACATAGGCGGCGATCAGAACCGCTGACCAAAGCATCAGCCACCAGTACCCGCGGGAGGGCCTGCGCTCACTCGCACTGTTCTCCAACCGCGCGAACTCCCGGAGCCGTTCGCTCGCTGCGCTTGCCAAATCATCTGTACTTTCCATATTGCAAGTATACGAGAGCGGGCACCCCAAAGCGCAAGCAATGGAGATTCCGCCTCCCTCCGCATCACCCCACCGGCGTTGACGGAGCGCGCAGCTATCTGATCGCGCCGCGGCTCAACGAACCGTCTGCCAGCGCGGCGGCTGATTCTGCCAGCGCATGGTTACAGGCTGAGTCCTGGCCGCCCTCTGTCCTGATCAGGGCCGGTTCTCGTCAGCCCGGTGTTGCGGCGGGCGAGGGCCTCCTGACGAGCTTGCAGAGCCTCGCGCTCGACCCGCTGCTGCTCCCGCCGCTGGGTGAGCCATTCGGCGGCCTCAGCGACGGGGCGCGCGTCCAACTCCGCGATCACCCGCCGAGCCTCGACTGCCCGCTTCCTGGCGTGTTCGGCGTCGGCCATGGGGTTGGGGGTGCGGAAGGTGCCTCGCATCTGCCGTGCCTGTTCCGCCCCGTACATCTCGATGGTGAGGCGATCCCGCTCGACGGCCTGCCGCTGGGCCGTCTGCTGCCTCGCGGCCTCGGCGTCGCTGAGGGCCTGTTCAGCCGCCCGCACCTCGGGGTGGGCGGCGGCATGTCCGGTTGCGATCGTCTGCGCCCACTCGGTGACGGGGCGCAAGAGAGACGGTGCGGTGCCCCAGGCCTGGGTGACCTGCTGCTCGATCTTCTCGACCGATTCTTCCGCGAGGTTGATGTTCCGGGCGGCGGTGCGCCTGCGCCCGAACCTCGCCGCCCGCGCCTCCTCACGGGCGGCGTGAAGATGCGCGCGAGCCTTCACGAGTTCTTGCCCGTCCGCGCGGGTTCGCGTCTCCACGTCGGCTGTGACCGTGTTGCGGGTGTGCTCGGCGGTCTTCTTCGCGTGGGTCACAAGCTCGGCGTGCTCCTCGGCTTCGACCTGATGCGCCCGCTTCTGTGCAGCGAATCGGACGGCGGCATTCTCGAACAGGGCGGCTTGCTGCTTCGCGCGTTCGATGAGCTGGGTGAGGCGTGCCCGCTCCGTCTGCACGAGCCGCACCGGCCCCTCATCCACGAGTCCCCGCACGGCCTCTGCTGCGCGTTCGGTCGCGTCGGTGAGGCCGCGGTCGGCGCGGTCGCGCTCCATCGCCGCGACGAACTGCTCCCGCGCCCGCTCCTGGCTCTCGGCGACGACATGCAACAGGTTCTGCTCGCGGCCGCGGGTCATGCCGACATAGACGCCTGCGGCGCTGGTCGCGTCGGTGAGGATCGTGTGCGACCCGGTGACGGTCGCGCCCTGCACCCCGTAGGCGGTCGCCGCATACGACAGGTGCGCGTGTTCGGCCACATACTCGGCCGGGAGCCTGACGGTGCGCTGCCGCTTCCGCCCGCTCCCCGCCTCGCGCACACGCAATGCCCCGTCCTGCTCGACGCGTTGCACGATCCAGTTCTGCCGGTTCGCGACACCGATGCTGGTGTTGTTCTTGCGTGTTTGGATCACGTCCCCGGCACCGATGGGGAGGCCGTCGTTGCCGGTGGCGGTGCGGTGGTCGTCGACCTCGCCGCGCGACACTCGTTCCTCTCGGATACGCGCGTTGACACTGCGGGCCTCGTCGTTGGACGTGACCGTGACCGCCTCTCCCTCCCGGCGGTGCCCGGCGATGTGCTCGCGCATGTCCTCGTTGCTGGCGTGCAGGCGGACGAGGCCGAGCGCGGTGAGTTGGTCGAACACCTCGCCGGGGTTGCCACCGTCGCGCATCCGCACCGTCAGGTCGGCGTAGGCGCGGTCAGTGAAACGGTGCACGTGCGCCATGTCGAACGTGCGGCCCCGGAGCTGTGCGGCCATCTCGAGCACCCCGCCGCGACCCACGGCGGCGAGCTGCGCGCGATCCCCGACGAGCGCGACGGTCGCGCCCGCTTCGGCGGTGACGGTGAGCAATGCGATTGCAGTGTCTTGGTCGAGCATCCCGGCCTCGTCCACGATCACCCGCTCACCGCGCGCCAGCCGCGCGCCCTCTGCCGGGCCGCGATAGATGCGCCCGGTTTCGGGGTCAGTGTCGCCGGGCGCGAGGCGTGTCCATACGCCGTCGCTGTTCCATCGCCACCCGTGCGCGTGCACGAGCGCCGCAACACTGGTCGCGGGCACACCGAGTTCATCGTGCGCGACCTGCGCGGCGCGCAACGTCGGCGCAACAACCCGCGACGCCCGCCCGTGTCGAGCAGCGACCTCGATTGCAACCCCGAGCATCGTCGTCTTCCCGCTACCTGCTGCACCTTCCACGACCACGAGAGGATCGGTCGATGCAACCGCAGCGGCGGCGCGCCCCTGCCCGGCATCCAGGCCGTGTCTGCGCGCCACCTTGCGCACGTCCGGGTGTCCAGGGTCTTGTTGCGGGATTTGCGCGGCGATGAGGTCGCGCAGCTCCGTCTCCGCCTGCACCACACGCAAGCTGGTCAGGTGCGCCACATGCTCCGGGGCAGGTGCGCCGGTCGGGAGGATCGAGAAGCAATCCTCCATCGCCAACGCGGTGGCGATGTTCACGAACTCGCGTATCTCGGCCGGTGCGGCTTGCACGCCGTACTCGGTCATGATCCGGGTGACGTGCTCCTGCACCGAGTGGCGCGTCCACGCCGAACCGCCCGCGGCGCACCGATTCAGCGCACGGTTCGCAACGGTCTGCACGGAGAGGTCATCCAGCGACGTCGGCATACGGCGCACGGGCCGACGCAACGTGTCCGGGTCGTAGCCGGCGTCGCGTAGTTCGCTCACCCATGCCTGTTCCTCGTGCAGGGTGATGGGCTTCTTCGCGGGCCGCTCATGCGCCCACGCTTTCGCCGCGAGCCTGGCCGAGACGACCGGCCCCATCGCCTCGCCAGGATGCGCCGCCTCCCACTCGGCCTCGAAGCGTTCCAGGTGCTTGCGTACTTGGTCGCCGCGCTTGCTCATCACGTCGTTGAACCGCTCGAGCTCGACCACCTCACCCGACACCGGATCAAGGGTCAAGCCGTGCCGATCCAGCACTCCCGCAAGTTCCGGGTGTGCGGCGATGACGGCGGTGCCCAGGGCGCGGATCACACCCTGCTGCTTGAACAGCGCCGCGGTGTCTAACGCCCGCCACTTCCCGGCCGCCCATACGCGGGTGCCGATCTGGAAGTGGACATGCCGGTGCGGGTCACCCGCCCGGCTCGTGCGGTGCGACACCGCCACCGTCTGCAGCTGCGAGACAGACACGATCTCCTGCTTGCCGCGCGGCCCGACACGGGTCACGGAATGCTGGGCGAGCCAGTGCTGAACTTCGCCCACGGCATCCTGCTGCGCCCGGTCGAGAGCGCCTGAGACTTCCGGGTGGAGCGCGGCGGCGATTGAGAGCGACTTCGGGGCGTTCACGACCATCTCCGCGAACCGTGGCGACCCTAGCCGCCCCTCACCCGGTAGGCGCGGCTTGCCCATCGACTCACCCGTGAGCGGGTTCGTCCAGTCCACCCAGGCAAAGTACGTCTCCGGGTCAAGCCCGAGCGCGGCGGCCACACTCCCGTCGCCATCAAGCGCGGTGAACCCCGCCACCGCTGCATCTGCGCCGAGATAGTAGTCATCCGCGCGAGAGCGATCGGCCTCGACATAACGGCGCGCATCGGCCCCGGTTCCCCGGAACAGGATCACACCGCCATGCATGGGACTCACCGCCTATGATTTCTACTACGGCAACTGAACTATCTACCACGGTAGCATACGTTCATTCAGAAGGAGAAGACGGGAAAAGGAGGTCACTTCACTGACACTCAAGGCTGGGGAGCTTGTTTTGGAGTTGCGAGCTGTCGGCTTGGTTGTGTTGCGGTCGATGTAGCGGGGCGGCGGCTACCTGTCGGCAAGCGAGCGGGGGTAGGCGCTCACGCTATGTGACACCATGGAATTGCTGACGCGACTCGTCCAGGGAAGGAAGGCCATGAACGACGAACAACTGTTCTCCGATCCCGGTCATCCGGTGTCGAGCGTTCGGGTGATCCCGCGTGGGCGTGCCGCGTATCGGGCTGATGCTGAGAGTCGTTCCGTCGTAGTCCGTCATCTGCTGGGGTACGAGCCATTTACGAAGTTCTGTCTTGGTCTTGGTGTGGACTCAACCCATCTAGCTTCCAGCGTCGGACGTTTCGGTGACCTTGTGCGGGCTCAGAGCGACGCGATTCGGGCCGATGGAATAGAAGATGCCTCGGCTGTGTTCTTGGGAAACGTCCTCGTACGTCTTCGCGACGATGCGTCCTGGGTCAGGTATGGTGACGAGTTTCCAAGCGCGGGCACCGAGCAGCAGCAGTATGAGGTTCTTCATCTTCTCGACTTGCTCATGGACTCCGACGACGCCACCTATCGAAAGGGCCTGGACATGATCGAAGGGTGGGCTCGGTCGTAACCAAGCCCACCCACCCTTGTAGGACTGCGGTGTCGTGTTACGAGGTTCCGCAGTTGGGGGTGTCGACGATGTCGTACGCGGCCGCGGTGTACGTGGTGCCACCTCTGACGAGGGTGCCGTTGGTGACGGTGCGGAAGATGGTTCGGTCGACATTGTCGTAGCAGTTGTATGCGTACTCCAGGGCGAGGCTCGAACCGCCCGTGCGCTGCGCCGATCGACTGGCCACGAAGTTGTTGTAGTGGCCCCAGGCGAGGAACCCGATCGTGGAGGACATCGCAGCGCTCACGAACGGGGCGAGGCAGCTTGTGAGGTTGTCGGAGACGATCTGCGACGTCTGCTTGTAGATCAGAACCGTCAAACCACAACCAGATGGGAACGCGCGTTGAGCCACGGCGCCGTCGCTTGCGCCTTCCTCGACGTACTGGACGGAGGAGCCGCCGAGGATTTCCCCGCCGTTCGCTTCGATCTCAGCAATCCGCTCTGCGACGCCAGGTAGCGATGTGTCGATCGGCGGGGCGGGTTCGGTAAGGGACGAATCATCGACGGGCGGGGGTGCTACCTCAGTAGCGTGGGCAGGGCCACCGATGGCGAATCCGACGACCACCGCGAATGCGGCGACTGCTGCCGCGACGGTCCTGGCAGACCGACGAAGTGTTGACATCACATAACTCCTTGAACGCATGGATGAGTGCTGTTGGGTTGTTGGAGTGAATGGGTCTGGATTGGCGGCCTCCTCGCTGTTCCTATGCCGGGACGAAGCCCGAGCGGCGGCGGTAACGACCGCGGACGGCGGCGGCGATGAGTGCTGCGACCCCGAGGAGGGTGAGGATGCCGCCGAGGATGAGGATGCCGCGGTCGGTAGGCGTGATGCGGGTCAGTAGGAACACCGTGTTCTCGTCGAGGCCGAGGTCGAGATCTTCGACGTACATGTAGCGGGCGAACACGGAATAGAGCAGGGTGACGATCGAGTACAGCCCTGCGGTGACGAGAGCCACCCCCACGACGATGAGTGCCCGGATGCGGGCCGTCTGTGCTGTTGCGAGTTGAGTCGTCATGGGGTTCTCCTTCTGAGGTGTCCGTGCGGGGCCGGTCAGGGACCGGCCGGCCCCGCACTGGTGGTTACGACCAGGCGCCGTCGTAAGGGTTGCAGCGGTACTGGGCGAGTGACTGCGCCCAGCCGACGAGCGGCCGCCAGGATTCGAGGTTGTACTGGGGGAGGGATGCCGGAAGGCCCGCGATGTGGCAGTAGAACTGCTCCTGGATGGTGTTCGTCCATCGCCACGCGTTGCCGCCGAGCTTCGATTTCACCTCGTCGACGTGCGCGAACCAGGTTGCCGGGCCGGCCCAGGTCTGCCCCCACGCCCGCGGCGTGACGTTGATCTTGTAACCACCGGAGGGGAACGTGACCGTCGGCTGGTAGTAGAGGTCCTGGCCGAGCCACGGGTCCGCGACGATCGGGTAGGCGTACTGCCCGCCGTCGTGATCGATCAGCTGCGTCAGCGTGGTCCCGTCGACCTGGTAGCTGGTGGGAACGGGTGCACCGTTGGCGTCCACCGCCCAGGCGGGAGCGACGCCACCGATGAACTCCCCGGTCGCGCTGGTGATGTGCACCGCGCCATCCTCGTCGACCGCCAGCGTCGCGCCCTCCGCCACGTCGACGCTGTAGCTGTAGCTCTCCGGCGCGCTGACATTGCCGATGAGGGTGAGGATCTGCACCGACCCGTCGTCCTTCGCCAGCGGAACACTGGTCGCGCCGTTTCCGTGCTCGAACAGCCGCACGTCTTCGCCCGCCACAGACTCCTCCGCAACGGCCGTCGTCGTGGGGAGCCAGATCGACACGCTCCGGTCTTCGCCGTGAGTGGTGACCGGCTCCGCTCCTGTCGTCGGAACGGTCGCCGGCGTGACGGCCTCCACGCCGCGCGCGGCGGATGCGCCGTCGTACAGGTTCTCGCGTACCTCCGGGGCCACCCGCGCTAGCAGAGCGTCGAGGCTTTCGCCGTCCTCCGCGTTTGCGGCCGTAGCCGGCGATATTGCCAGTACTCCCAACATCGCGGCCGCGAGGACCGCCACTCGTCTGTTCTTCACGTTCGTTCTCCCGTCTGTGATCCCTGCGCCTCGAAGGCGAGGCGTAATCGCAGGCGAGGCCTACATATGTAGGGATGGCAAGCAAACGGGAGCGGAAGTGTCACGGTCGGCTCGGCGGCACCACTCTGACCGGGGAGAACATCAGATAGAGCACGGCCAACCCGGCAGCAGCGGGAACCGCGACCCATGCCGGGAACACCGCGAGGGCAATCAGGACGATCGCCGCGAAGACGAGAGGAACCCATCGTTGCCACTGCCGCGTCTCGCGCATGTTGTCCGCCAATCGATCCGGTGATCCGCGAATCGAGGCTATATCTACATATCTAGCTAAAGCAAGTGGCGCGACGTTCTCGACGCTTTCGGTGGCTCGCCCGTGGGTGCGGCGATCAGCCAAACGAGCAACCCTAGAGCCACGATGGCAATGAGGAACCAAGGGGGAATGAAAGCCACTGACATCAAGAGCGCGCCGGTGATGAGCGTGGCTCTCACCCATCGCCTCCGACACCATGCGGATGGACCCCGGCGAACCGCGAAGGTGACGGCGCCGCGCGCGATGTCGCCGCAATCTACGCCGAGCTCGTCGGCGTAGTCCAGATCGGCCGCCCACGTCTCGGCCATGATTCGGCGCTCTGGGCGGGGGAGCAGCGCAGCGGCCACCCTTACCGTGAGCCGTGCTGCCCGCCTCCTGCTGTCCATGTCTAGGCTTCCGCCAGGCCCGCCGGCCGGACCCGCGATGAACGCATCGTCTTCTGCTTGTTTTCCAGGGTGGTCACCGCCGCGGCGGCTAGCTCCCGCGCTTCCTGCTGAAGCTGGTAGTAGCGACGCCTCGGGCCCCGCCGGGATGTGTCGTCCTCCCACGCGCTGGAGACCCAGCCCGAAGATTCGAGGCGATCGAGGATCGGATAAACGCTGCCACTCGGCCGACCCGTCGTCTTGACGATCTGAAGCCCCCACACAGGACCCTCAGCCGCGACGAGCATCTTCAACACGTCAATCGTGGCCGGCGTCAGTCGAGACAATCGCTCCATATGTCGAGATAATACGCCGGACAATCCAGCGAAACCCACAGCGATCAGTGTCGCAAGGATCAGCAACTCCGCACGATGTTCGATAGGGAGACCGCCTGCCGCTGGCGAAGGGGGACGCCATCCCGCGCATCCGCGGCGTCCTGGCGGCAGGAGCCCCGTGCGGCGGGCGCGGACGACGCCCCAATCGTTCGGCGACGACATCTGAGAGATCACCCCCTCATAGGGCAAGCCATCACGGGCGGCGCTTATGGGGCGGCTGTATTCGAGTCTGAGGATGTCTGAGCGGATGAGCTTGACGACTCTGCCCATCAAGCGGCTGCCTGCGACGCCGAAGGTGGGCGAGGAGCAGCCAAGCCGGGATTGCACTTTACCTGGTCGAGATCGTGGTGGCCTCGCGCCTGCAATCGTGGACTGGGCGCGCTCTCGGAGCTTATGACTCCATCCGACACCTCAAGCAGCAGCCGAGAAAAGTGCTAATGAAAGTGCTAAGCAACCTGTAGGTCGGGGCATCGCGGTGAAGTTATCCACGGGTCACATGCCGTAGATCGTTGATCTTATGCGGCAGAACGCCGAACCGAGATTCGCGGGGCGAGGGGGTCGAGGTCAGTTCAAGTCCCCCCTCGCGCACAGTCCGAAAGGGTCCCGATATCGGGGCCCTTTCGTCGTTACGCTCCGTCGCCGCTCCCTCGCCGCTCGGCGCCGCTCGGCGCGAGAAACCACAAACGCCGCGAGAAACCACGCCTTGCGTGGTTTCTCGGGGAAAACGGCGTTTTTCGACGGGAGGCGGCGAACGTCAGGCCACGCCGACGCCGAACAGCAGCCCCAGGACGTAGGTGACGGCAGCCGCACCCCACCCGATCGCGAGCTGGCGCAGCGCGCGACCCATCGGCGGTGCCCCCGACAGGATCCCGACGAGTGCGCCCGTGGCCAGCAGTGCGAGGCCGACGAGTGCGAGGGCGAGGAGGACCGCTGCGAGTCCGGTGAGCCCGAAAAGCCACGGCAGTACGGGGATGATCGCGCCCGAGGCGAAGAACAGAAAACTCGAACCCGCGGCTCGCCAA
>CEOS01043554.1_pt1 | contig 10127 bp, 10 predicted proteins | sample 530601 | NCBI WGS metagenome assembly CEOS01 (sample SAMEA2620666, study PRJEB7988) | marine metagenome | biome: marine biome (ENVO:00000447); feature: mesopelagic zone (ENVO:00000213); material: "saline water (ENVO:00002010), including plankton (ENVO:xxxxxxxx)" | depth 1000 m
CGGCCGTAGCTCACTCGCCTCCGCCGGCGCCGCCGCCGTCTGAACCCGCATCAGCATCGGATGCGTCACCCTGCGTGTCGGCATCGCCCGCGGATTGGGCGGCAGCCACGCCATCCGGACCGTTGCGCAGCCACGCGAAGACGAAGATCACGAGCCCGGCGATGAGCGCCGCGATGACCCACAGCACGATCAGATAGTCCACCCAGGATCCGATGGGTGGTGACCCGGGAAAGAAGTTTCGCAGCGGAATCGTGGCGAAAAGCATCGCCCCGATCCACCCGAGCATCGTCACCTCGATCTTTCGCCTGCCGCGATACACCGTGATGGCAGCTGTCAGCACCAGAACTGGCGCGATCACCATCAGCGTCAACAGCACCAGTCCGAATGCGACAGTCGATGCCGCCCGCGTGATCGTGAACTGGACCCCGAGGAGCGTGATCGTGCCGTCCTCGGTGACCACCGACACAGTCGACACCGCCTCCGCAACGACGTTCCATCCCGGGACACGACCGTCTGCCGTCAGGACGTAGGGAATCGGTACCCCCTGACCGTCGGCATCAACGCGCATCGGCGCGATCAGGGTCTCGGCGGTGTAACGGTCGAATGGCCACTGCTCGATGAACCCGTCGAGCGTCAGTGCAACCGTTTCGGCGCCGACGACCTCGTCGGCGCCATATTCGATCGTGCGCGCCCCATTGGTTCCCGTGACGAGCACGTGCACAGCTTCGTCCATCGAGAAGTCGTCGGATGAGTACGATCCCAGATCGGTGGGGTTGATGCGCACCGACATGGTGCTCGCCGCCCCATCGATGTCGACCGGTGTCAACGTCAACTCCAGCGGCACACCCTCGCCACCGCTGGAGGCTTCGGCATGCTCGATCCGACCCCCGGCCGCGTACAGGACGATGACGACGACGTAGAGCAGCGCGATCGCGAGAACTCCCCCGATCACGCCGATGCTGCGGGCACGGGAGCGCGCACGCGGTCGAGAAGTCACGGCGACATTGTGCCAGAGCGCAGCGACGAGGGCGTGACGCTTGTCACGACGGCGTTTTAGGGCAGCTCCGCCAGTGACCCCCGCGCGTGCGTGATGCGTCGCTCGGCTCGTCGCAACTCGCCCTCGGACGTCGATTCCGCCTCTCCGGATCCAGCCGAGTGGGCGGCGACGAGATCGAGGTTCGCACGCAGGTTCACAAGCGCCCCTCCGAGTCCCGCTCGCAGCGCCTCGCGAGCAACGGCAAGGTCGGCATCCAGGTGGTGATTGCCCACCCGGCCCAGCACGTCGAGCTCGGCGACGAGGGCGATACCCACCTCGCCCACCTCCACGGACGAACGCGCACCGTCCACCGCGGCGCGGAGCAGACGGGATTCGCGGGCGGGATCCTCGGTTGGAAGAGCGAGGGCCGCGCCCAGCGCGACGGATGCCTCACTGTCGGCATCCGATGCGTGCAGCGCACGCGTTCGAAGGACCAGGAGTCGCTGACCCGAAGCTTTCGCCTCGTCGCTGCCGGGAGTGTATTCGGCAACCATGCGCAGCAGGCCGGCCGCGAGGGCAAGCATCACCGCGCTCGCAGAACCACCGCCGGGAGCGCCCGTCGCCTCGCCGAGGCGGTCCAGCCACTGCTCGAGCGGAATCGACGCCCGCGCGTCGCTCGGATCAGCCTCTGCCATGGTCGCTAACCGCCCGGTCAGCTCGCCAGACGCTCGGCGGTCTCGACGACGTTCGCGACGAGCATCGCGCGGGTCATCGGTCCGACGCCCCCAGGGTTGGGCGAGAGCCAACCGGCGACCTCCGCCACGGCGGGATCGACATCTCCGGCAAGTTTCGCGCGCCCGGATTCGGTGGTCCCGACCCGGGTCACGCCGACATCCAGCACGGCAGCGCCGGGCGCGATCCACTCGGGCTTAACCAGGTGCGGCTGCCCGACGGCGGCGACCACGATGTCGGCCCGTCGAACCTGAGCCTCGAGGTCGGGGGTGCGCGAGTGGGTGAGGGTCACTGTCGCGTCAGTGCCCTTGCGAGTCAACAGAAGACCGAGCGGGCGACCGACGGTGATACCGCGGCCGATGACAGTGACGTGCTTTCCCGCTACCTGAACCCCATGACGGGTGAGGAGCTCGATGATCCCGGCGGGCGTGCACGGCAGCGGCGCCGGAACCGCGGTGGCGGGGTCGACGCCCAGCACGAGCCGGCCGAGGTTCGTCGGATGCAGGCCGTCGGCATCCTTGTCCGGGTCGATCAGTTCCAGGATCGCGTTCTCATCGATGCCCTTGGGCAGTGGCAACTGCACGATGAAGCCGGTGACGGCGGGGTCCGCGTTGAGCGCACGGACAGCATCCGCGATCTCGTCCTGCGTCGCCGTCGCGGGCAGCTCGACAGCGATCGATGCGACACCGACCTCCGCGCAGTCGCGGTGCTTGCCGGTGACGTAGGAGCGCGAGGCGCCGTCATCGCCGACGAGCAGAGTACCCAGGCCCGGCACGATGCCCCGCTCCGCGAGGGCAGCGACGCGGTCACGCAGCTCCCCCTTGATCGCGGCGGCTGTCGCGGTGCCATCGAGCAGTTGTGCAGTCATTCGCGTCTCCTGTCGTCATCCCGCGACATCCGCGTCCCGGGACGGATAACTACGTCCATAGGTATTCTACGGATGCCGGGTCCCGTCAGCCAGAGCCGGCTGCCGAAGCCCCGCCCACCGTTGGCCACGGGCCCGTGCACGCCGTCCTTACTGCGACAGCCCCGGGTAGAGCGGGAAGGCTTCGGTCAGCGTCGCGACGCGCGCACGCAGGGCATCGATATCGGGGTTCGGCAGCAACGCGAGCGCGATGATGTCGGCAACCTCGGCGAACTCGGCGTCCCCAAAACCGCGAGTGGCAAGCGCCGGCGTCCCGATCCGAAGACCGGAGGTGACCATCGGCGGGCGCGGGTCATTGGGGACGGCGTTGCGATTGACGGTGATCTGGATCTCGTGCAGCAGATCCTCCGCCTGCTTCCCATCGATCGCCGCGTTTCGCAGGTCGACCAGCACGAGGTGCACGTCGGTGCCACCGGATCTGACGGCGATGCCGGCATCTGCGACATCGCGCTGGGCGAGCCGGTCGGCGAGGATCTTCGCACCGCGGACCGTGCGCTGCTGCCGCTCCCGGAACTCCGGGGTCGCAGCCAGCTTGAAGGCCGTCGCCTTCGCCGCGATCACGTGCATGAGGGGGCCGCCCTGCTGCCCCGGGAAGACCGCCGAGTTGATCTTCTTCGCGATCGCTTCGTCGTTGGTCAGGATGAATCCCGAGCGGGGCCCGCCGATGGTCTTGTGCACGGTGGATGACACCACGTGCGCGTGCGGCACGGGTGAGGGGTGCACGCCGCCGGCCACGAGCCCGGCGAAGTGAGCCATGTCGACCCACAACAGCGCGTCGACCTCGTCGGCGATCTCGCGGAAGCGCGCGAAGTCCAGCTGGCGCGGGTACGCAGACCACCCCGCGATGATGACCTGGGGACGGTGTTCGAGTGCGAGGCGACGCACCTCCTCCATGTCGATCAGGCTCGTCTCGGGGTCGACGCCGTAGGCGACGATGTCGTACAGACGCCCAGAGAAGTTCGCCTTCATGCCGTGCGTGAGGTGCCCGCCGTGATCGAGAGATAGACCCAAGATCGTGTCACCGGGGCGGGCGATGGCGTGCAGGACCGCGGCATTGGCTGTCGCGCCCGAGTGGGGCTGCACGTTCGCGTACGCGGCACCGAACAGGTCCTTCGCGCGCGCGATCGCAAGCTCTTCGGCCACGTCGACCTCTTCGCAACCGCCGTAGTAGCGCTTGCCCGGGTAGCCCTCGGCGTACTTGTTCGTGAGCACCGAGCCCTGCGACTGCAGCACCGAAACGGGAACGAAGTTCTCGGAGGCGATCATCTCGAGGTAGCTCTGCTGACGAGCGAGCTCCCGATCGAGGACCTGAGCGATCTCGGGATCGACTTCGGCGAGTGGGGCGGTGAAGAACGAGTCGCTCATGGCGTGTGCTCCTTGTGCTGCGGGGCGGGGACGACGGCTTCGGGTGGGGTTCCGTCTCGACCCAGGCGTGCGGTCGAGTACCGTGTCGGTCGCTCCCCGGTGGTCATCCACCTCAACGCCAGTCGCGACACCCCGAGCATAGCGGATCGCGCTACGCCCTCGATCCGCGACCGAGCGGTTGGTAGAGTGACTCAACGCTATTTGTTAGGACTCTTTACATGACCGGGACGCAGCCCCGTGACGCCGCCGCCTTCCCGTGGCCGGTTCCTCTCCCCCGCGACGCGGCAGCGGTCGAAGGACCGGGATTCACCCTGCAAGCGCGGACGGCGGTCACCGGCGATCAGACAGCCGTCGGCATCCTGACGAACCTGGCGTCTGCGCGAACCGACGGCGAGATCGACCTCGACCCGACGGCTGCGGGCCCCGGCATCACTCTGTCCATCACGGATGCCGAAACCCCCGAGTCCTACCGGCTGATCACTTCAGCAGACGGCGTCGCCGTGACCGGGTCGGATGAGGCGGGGCTGTTCTACGGCATCCAGACCCTGACGCAGCTGATCGCGCGGACCGACGACGGATGGCGCATCCCGGCCGTAGAGATCGCTGACTCGCCGCGCTTCGCTTACCGCGGCGTCATGCTTGATGTCGCACGCCACTTCTTCCCGGTCGAGGTGGTGCTCGATGTGATCGACCGGGCGGCGCAGCTGAAGCTGAACCACCTCCATCTGCACCTGACCGATGATCAGGGGTGGCGGATCGAGATCCCCTCCCGGCCCGAGTTGACACGGCTGGCATCCGCAACCGCCATCGGCGGTGACCCCGGCGGCCTCTACACCGCCGAGGACTACGCCCGGATCGTCGCGTACGCGGCGGCCCGCCACATGACAGTGGTGCCCGAGATCGATCTTCCCGGTCACACCCACGCTGTCGGCCTCGCCTACCCCGACCTGGTCGAAGAGCCGGTGATCTCCGACCACATTCGCGAAGTCGTCGAGACATACGGCAGCACGCTTCCCGTCGCGGGCGAGCCATACGAAGGCCTCGCCGTCGGCTTCTCGTCGCTGCGGATCGGCGACGCGGCGACAGAGGCCTTCGTGACGGATGTCGTCACCGATCTCGCCGCGATGACCCCCGGCCCGTACCTGCACGTCGGCGGCGACGAGGCCTTGGGGACGGATCCCGCCGATTACGCCGAGTTCGTGAGCCTCGCGTCACGCATCGTTGCGGATGCCGGGAAGGTGCCCGTGATGTGGCACGAGGCCGGCGCAGCGAGCGACCTGCATCCGGGAACCGTCGGCCAGTACTGGGGATTCGTTTCGCCGACCGACGGCATGGACGACAAAGCACGGGGCTTCGTCACACGCGGCGGGCGCATCATCCTGTCGCCAGCCGACGCCGTCTACCTCGACATGAAGGATGCCGCGGACTCGGAGCTGGGCCTCACCTGGGCGAACGGTGTCACGAGCGTGGAACGCGCCTACGCATGGGAACCGGGGACGGTGCTCGACGGGGTGGCCGAGAGCGACATCCTGGGGGTCGAGGCCGCGCTGTGGACCGAGACCGTCCGCAGTCCCGACGACATCGACACGCTGATGTTCCCGCGGATCGCTGCTGCTGCCGAGGCAGCCTGGTCTCCCGCCAGCGACCTGAACCCCCTGCGCACGTGGGACTCTTTCCGCGAGCGGGTCGGCGCGCTCGACGTGCTCTGGAGTGCGCTCGGCATCCGTTTTCGCCGCTCGCCCGAGATCCCGTGGCGGGACGAGGAAACGTCGTGAGCGCCACGATCATCCACAGCGCCCGGCTCGTCTCGGACGGATCCGAGACAGCCGACGCGTGGGTCGAGATGCGCGGCGGCACCATAGCCGCGGTGGGAGAGGGAGAGACCTGGCGGTCACGCACCTCCTCGGCGACGGTCATCGCCGCGAGGGACGTAGCCGGGCCCGGCGCCATCCTCACGCCGGGGTTCGTCGACATCCACGGCCACGGCGGCGGCGGGTTCTCGTACGAGAGCGATGAGTCGGACATCCGCGCCGCCCGAGCCCTGCATCTGGCACGCGGCACGACGCGCGCAGTCCTTTCGCTCGTCTCGGGCTCGCTCGAGCACCTCACCGCCCAGGCTGCGCGGATCGCAGCGATGACGCACACGGATGCCGGCATCCTCGGCACGCACCTCGAGGGGCCGTTCCTGGATCCCGGTCACCGCGGCGCCCACGACCCCGCGGCCCTCCGGGAGGCAACTCCGGACGCCGTCGCCGCGCTCCTCGCAGCCGGCGCGGGGACGATCCGGCAGATCACCGTGGCACCGGAGCTGCCGGGAGCACCGAAGACGATCCGAACCTTCGTGGATGCGGGAGTCGCTGTCGCGGTCGGTCACACGGATGCCGACGCCGAGGCGACGCGTGCGGCGTTCGAAGCCGGTGCGACCATCCTGACCCACGCGTTCAACGCGATGCCTCCCTTGCACCACCGTGCGCCGGGGCCGGTCGGGGCGGCTACCGCCGACCCGCGCGCGACGCTCGAGGTGATCGCCGACGGCGTGCACGTTGACCCGGAGCTCATCCGGATCCTGTTCGCCGCGGCGCCGGGGCGGATCGCGCTCATCACCGACGCGATGGCCGCGGCGGGCGCCCGCGATGGCCGGTACACGCTCGGCGAGCTGGAGGTGGACGTCGTCGACGGGGTGGCCCGCGTTGCAGGAACGAGCACAATCGCGGGGTCGACCCTCACCCAGGATGCCGCGCTTCGCGTTGCCCTCAAGGCCGGCATCGACCTGCCCTCGGCCGTGGACGCACTCACCCGTGCGCCGGCGGAGGCGATCGGCGTCGACGACCGACTCGGCATCCTGCGTGAAGGTTTCGCCGCTGACGCCGTGCTGCTGGATGCCGCGCTCGCGCCGCGCGCGGTCTGGCTCGATGGCCGCCGCATGCGCTGACGCCAGCAGCCGTGCCTGGGGCAACGGAAAGATGGGCTCGAACTGTCCCGTCCAGGCTCGGAAGCGACCAGATGCGCCCACCTTTGTCGCGGAGCGACCAGATGCGCCCAACTGACGCGGCCTAGACTGGAAACATGCCCGAATCAGCGACCCCGTCCGGCGTTCCCGCAGGGACCCGCCCGGCGTTGAGCGCGGTCGACGTGCTCGCCGTTCTGTGCGAACTCTTCGCGTTCGGGACTCTCGCGTTCTGGGGCTTCGCCGCCTGGCCCTTCCCCTGGAACATCGTCGCCGGCATCGTCGCGCCGGTGGTCGCCATCCTGCTGTGGGCGCTGTTCGTTTCGCCCCGGGCCGTCATCGTCGTCCACCCGTTCCTGCGGGCCGTGGTCGAGCTCCTCGTGTATGTCTCGGCGACGATCGCCTGGTGGAGCGTGGGCCTTGTCTGGGTCGGCCTGATCTTCGGGGTCATCGCCGTCACCGTCGGCGTGCTCGCGGGGCGCCGCCGGCTGGCATGAGCGACCGAGAGGTCCTCGCGCAGCTGCGTGCCGAACTCGGCCACGCGCTTGACACGACGGATGCCTCTCTCGAGGCCGCCCGAGCCGATAAGTCCGGTCACGCCAGCACCGGCCGTCCTCTCGCGGTCGTGCGCGCCCGGAACGTCGAAGACGTGCAGGCGACGCTGCGCATCGCGTCGGCCACGGGGACACCCGTCGTCACCCGCGGTGCCGGCACGGGGCTCGCGGGCGGTGCGAATGCCGGACCCGGCGAGATCGCCCTCTCGGTTCGGGCGATGGATCGCATCGTGGAGGTACGGCCCGACGACCTGCTCGCCGTGGTCGAGCCCGGCATCCTGAACGCGGACCTGAACCGCGCGCTTGCCGAGTACGGCCTCTGGTGGGCGCCCGACCCCGCCAGCCGCGACATCTCCACAGTCGGCGGCAACATCGCCACGGGAGCGGGCGGACTACTGTGCGCCAAGTACGGCGTGGTGCGGGATGCCGTCCTCGGCGTCGATATCGTCCTCGCAGACGGCCGACTCCTGCACCTCGGCCATCGCACGGTCAAGGGCGTCACAGGGCTCGACCTCACATCCCTCGTGATCGGTTCCGAGGGCATCCTCGGCGTCGTGGTTGGTGCGACCCTGAAGCTGCGGCGACTCGTGCCCGGCGAGGTGTGCACCATCGCCGCAACCTTCACGGATGTCGGCACCGCCGCGAGTGCGTGCAGCGCAGTCACCGCCACGGGACTGCAACCAGCGATCATGGAGCTGCTGGATGCCGCAGCCCTGACGGCCATCCATGAGTTGCTGGGCCTTGCCGCGCCGACCCCGGGCGCGGCGCACGTGACGATCCAGACCGATGGCGCTGCGGCGGCAGCTGACGCGGCGGCGATCACCGCGGTCCTCGAGGCAGCGGGAGGAACCGTCGCCGTGTCCACCGACCGCGACGAGGGCGAGCGGCTTCTCGCGATCCGCCGGTCGGTGCATCCCGCGATGGCACGCCTGGGCACGACCCTCATCGAGGACGTTTCGGTACCACGCTCAGCGCTCGCGGCGATGTTCGCGCGCATCGCCGACATCGAGCGCCGCTACGGCCTCGTGATCCCCACCGTCGCTCACGCTGGCGATGGGAACCTGCATCCGAACTTCATCTTCGACGGTCCCGACGTGCCCGCGGCGATCTGGGAAGCCGCCGATGAGCTGTTTCGTGCCGCGCTCGAGCTCGGCGGAACTCTCACCGGCGAGCACGGTATCGGGGTGCTCAAGCGACGGTGGCTCGCGGACGAACTCGGCGATGACCAGTGGGAGCTGCAGCGCCAGATCGCGCGTGTCTTCGATCCGCAGGGGATCCTGAACCCCGGCAAAGTGTTCGGGCCGTGAGCGACACCGTGAGTGGGGTCATCCACGTCAGCGCGGCAGTCATCGTGTCGACCGACGGCCGCGCCCTCGTCGTGCGCAAGCATGGCGCTACCGTCTTTCAGCAACCGGGCGGAAAGCCCGACCCCGGCGAGAGCGCGATGGATGCCGTCATCCGTGAGATCGCAGAAGAGACCGGCATCCGGGCCGCGGCTGAAGATCTCGTCCCGCTCGGCCGGTTCGAAGCTGCCGCGGCCAACGAGCCGGGACACCGCGTCATCGCCGATGCGTTCGTGCTGCGAGTGAGCGAGGCCCGAGCTGACGCCAGCGCCGAGATCGCTGAGCTGCGCTGGATCACCGAGCACGAGGTTGCATCGACGCCGCTCGCACCCCTCAGCCGAACGCACCTGATCGGTTTCGCGTGGAGTGACTCCGCTGCTTAACCCCAGCCCTGCCGGCGCACGGCGCTCGGCCTACAAGCCCTGCCAGTCCGGCTTGTTCGCGTAGGCATACCGGTAGTACTCGGCCCGAGCGAGTTCGGCTGCGGCATCCTCGTCGACGACGACGGTGACGTGCGGATGAAGCTGAATCGCCGAACCGGGGACGGATGCCGACAGTGGGCCCTCGACGGCTGCGGCGAGGGCCGCGGCCTTGGAGCTCCCGAACGCGAGGAGCACGAGGTGGTCTGCCTCGAGAATCGTGCCGAGGCCCTGCGTGATGCAGTGCATCGGCACCTCGTCCGGCGAGGCAAAGAAGCGCGCATTGTCGGTGCGTGTCTGTTCCGTGAGTGTCTTGACGCGCGTGCGAGAGGCGAACGACGAGCCCGGCTCGTTGAAACCGATGTGCCCGTCGGTACCGATCCCGAGGATCTGCAGGGCGATGCCACCAGCATCCATGATCGCTGCCTCATAGATCTCGCCGGCGTGCGCGACTCCGTCGAGACGCCCATCGGGGACGCGAATGCGCGCCGGGTCCAGCCCCAACGGCTCGACCACTTCGCGCGTGATGACCGACCGATAGCTCTGCGGGTGTGCGGGATCGAGGCCCACGTACTCGTCGAGGGCGAACCCGCGCACCGTTGACACGTCGACGCCCGCGAGGGCGGGCACCAGCGCCTGATATACCGGGAGCGGCGTCGAGCCGGTCGCGAGTCCGAGCACGAGGTCAGGCGTCGCGCGGATACGCCGCGCGATCTCGCTCGCGACCAGCTTCCCGCCTGCCTCGCGGCCCGGGACGATGATGACTTCAGCCATGGGAAAGAACCTCTCTTTCGTCTGCAGCTTCAGTGCCGATGAGCGCCGCTCCGAGCGCTGCGGCAGGCGCACCCGCGGGGAGGATCTCAACG
>CEOS01108009.1_pt1 | contig 10107 bp, 8 predicted proteins | sample 530601 | NCBI WGS metagenome assembly CEOS01 (sample SAMEA2620666, study PRJEB7988) | marine metagenome | biome: marine biome (ENVO:00000447); feature: mesopelagic zone (ENVO:00000213); material: "saline water (ENVO:00002010), including plankton (ENVO:xxxxxxxx)" | depth 1000 m
GACGGGCGCGCCCGTTCAATCGCCCGGTCAGGGCCGCGTGACGGCCGACGATCTGTCCGGGATCGACACCGCCCTTGCCGAATTATCGGTCCTGCGCGGCACGCTCTCCCGGCTTGAAACCTCTCTTGAACGGCTGCGCGGCGCGGCCCTGCAACATTCCCTGTCACAACTTCCGGCATGCGATGTGCCGCCGACCGAACGCCGCCGCGCCCACCGCTCAGGCCGCCCGCCGATCATCGACACCGACCCCGAATTGCAAGCCTTCATCCTCGCCCGCCTCGACCGGCTGACCTATCATCAGATCGCCGCCGCCATCGCCGAACACTTCCCGCCCGAGCGCCACATCAGCCACGCCACCGTCCACCATTGGGCGCAGAAACGCCGCTGACACATCTTGCGACGGCCCCTGACGATATCGGATAAGCGCGAGAAATTCATGGGTCTTCGCACATCAATCGCTAGAATAATTGGTTACATGCCAGAATTAATAGTTACACAATAGCGGCCCGCGCGGCTCAGTCGGCCATGAGGCGGCTGATGATGACCGTTACTTCGGGCTTCTTGCCGATCTCTTCCATCGCCACCTGGCGGGTGATCTTGCGCAATGCCTCGTCCATCTTGGCATCGTCGCGGACCACGCGCGCGTCGGCGCCTTCCAGGAAATCGGCCAGTTCGCCCTCGATATGCCGCGCCAGATCGTCGCCGCTGCGGGTGCGGCCGGGCAGGCCCATCAGTTCGACCCAGGCATCGGGCAACGCATTGTCATCCTCGTCCACGATGACGCTGACCAGGGCATGTCCATTCAGCGCCATGCGGATCCGGTCGCGCACGATCCCGTCCATCGCCCCGATCAGCACCGTGCCGTCAAGATAGAGCCGCCCCGTCTCGACCTGATCGACCACTTTCGGCCGCTCGCCCGTCAGATCGAGCATCGTGCCGTTTACCGCGATCGTCGAGCCAAGGCCCTTGTCGCGCGCCAGCAGCATGTGTTCGCGCAGGTGCAGATGCTCGCCATGCATTGGAATCACGATCTCGGGCTTCAGCAGATCGTGCAGCGCCTCGATATCGGGGCGGTTGGCGTGGCCCGAGACATGGAACAGCCCGTCATCGGCGTCATAGACATTGACGCCCGATTCGCTGAGCGCGTTCATGATCCGGCCGACGGCGCGTTCATTGCCCGGAATGGTCTTTGAACTGAACAGGAAGCTGTCACCGTCTTTCAGCGACAGGCCCAGATAGCGGCCGCGCGACAATTGCGCGCTGGCGGCGCGGCGTTCGCCCTGTGAACCGGTAACGATCAGCATCACCTTGTCGCGCGACAGGTTCGCGGCCTCGTCGGGGCCGATCGTATCGGGAAAATCGGTCAGGACGCCGGTTTCCAGTCCGACCGAAACCATTCGCCGCATCGCCCGACCCAGCAGGCAGACCTTTCGCCCCGACGCGATCGCGGCCTCGGACAGGGTCTTGAGCCGCGCGATGTTGCTGGCAAATGTCGTGGCCACCACCATGTTCTTCTGCGCCATCACCCATTCCAGGATCGGGTTGGCCAGCAGCGCCTCGGACCGGCCGGGATGGGTCGAGAAGACATTGGTCGAATCGCAGGTCAGAACCTTGATCCCCTGCCCCTCGCTGGCCACGTCATGCCACAGGATCGGATCGAAGGAATCGCCCACGACCGGTGTGCCGTCCAGCTTGAAGTCGCCGGTATGCACGATCCGTCCCGCCGGCGTGTCGATGATCAGCGCCGCGCTTTCGGGGATCGAATGGCTGACCGGCACGAATTGCACGGTGAAGGGACCGACCTGCGTGACTTCGGGACGGGGGCCGGTGATGTTCACGGCCTCGCCCGGCAGTCCCTGCTCTTCCAGTTTCAGGCGGCACAGCGTGCCGGTGAACTGGCGGGCGTAGATCGGCACGTCCAGACGCGACCAAAGATGGCCCAGGGCACCGATGTGATCCTCGTGGCCGTGGGTGACGAAGATCGCCTCCAGCCGGTCGCGGTTCTGTTCGAGCCAGGTCAGATCGGGCATGATCAGGTCGATGCCGGGACTGCTGTCCATATCGCCGAAGGTCACCCCGAGATCGACAAGGATCAACCGTTCCTTGCCCGGCGCACCATAGCCGTAGACATAGGCGTTCATGCCGATTTCGCCGGCGCCGCCCAGCGGCAGATAGATCAGACGTTCAGCCATGGCCCGCCTCCTTGTTGTAATCGTGAATGAGACGCAGACCGTGCATCGTCAGATCGTCCTCGATCGCGTCGAAGAGGTCAAACCCCTGATCGAACAGCGGCGCAAGCCCCCCCGTCGCGATAACCTTCATCGGACGGTCGCGTTCCGCCCGTATCTGGCCGACGATCCCCTGCACCAGACCGATATAGCCCCAGAAGACACCCGACTGAATACAGGCGACGGTATTCGTGCCGATCACCTTCGCCGGCATGGTGACATCGACATGCGGCAGCGCGGCGGCGGCCATGTGCAGAGCCTCCAGCGACAGGTTCACGCCGGGTGCGATGACACCGCCGATATAGGCGCCGTCCACATCGACCACGTCGAAGGTCGTCGCGGTGCCGAAATCGACCACGATCAGGTCGGGGCCGTGGCGGTCGAACCCGGCAACGGTGTTGACCAGGCGGTCGGGGCCGACCGTCGTGCCGACATCGACGCGGGGCTGAACCGGCAGCAGGCAGTCGGGCTTGCCCACGACCAGCGGCCTCGTATCGAAATAGCGATTGCACAGGACGCGCAGATTGAAGACCACGCGCGGCGCGGTCGCGCTGATGATGCAGGCGTCGATTTCCAGCCTGAATTTCTGCACCTCGATCAGCGTGGACAGCCAGACGAAATACTCGTCCGCCGTGCGCCGGTGATCGGTCGCGATGCGCCAATGTGCCAGAAACCTGCCGCCATCCCAGATCGAGAAGACCGTGTTCGTATTGCCGGTGTCGATGCACAGAAGCATGGCTTACGCCCCGCCGAAATAGATGTCGGCGGCGGGAATCGCCTTGCGTCCACGCGGTGTCGAGAGGATCAGCGCGCCGGTCTCGTCGATGCCCTCGAAAACGCCGGTCGTTTCGGTCCCGCCTGTGCGGGCGGTGATCGTCTCGCCCAGCCGCGCGGCGCGGGCCAGCCAGGCGGCGCGGATCGGCCCGAAGCTGTGATCGCGCATCTGCCGCTGCCGATGGTCGAAGGCGATTGCCAGCGCGTCCAGCAATTCGTCCGGGGTGACGGCAAGGCCGGTCTCGCCCTTCAGGCTGACGGGCCGGATGGACTGGTCGGCCGCAATCTCGGGGGCGCAGGCCAGATTGACGCCGATGCCGATGGCCAGCGCGGTCACCTGACGCCCCGAGCCGGCGCTTTCCAGCAGGATCCCCGACAATTTGCCGCCGTTCAGCAGCAGGTCATTGGGCCATTTCAGTGCAAGGTTCAGTTGCGGCCCGCAGAGCGTCATCAGCGCATCATGCACCGCCAGGGCCGCGACAAAGGACAGTCGCGCGGCGTCCGCGGGCCCGCCCTGGGGCCGGATCAGCAGGGTTGCCGCGAAATTTCCCGGAGGGTCGGTCCAGGCCCTGCCCCGCCTGCCGCGCCCGGCCTCTTGCCGACGCGCCATGATCCAGGCCGGACCGGCGATCCGGTCCGCAAGCCGCATCGCTTCGGCATTGGTGCTGTCAACGCGGTCCAGAACATGCCGGGCCACGTCCCTTGGCCATGCGGAGGGAATGATGACGTCAGTCACCCGCAGGCTCGGTTGGTGTCGGATCGGCCGGCCCTTCGCCGGACACGACCGGCCCCCCCTCGCCGACGCCGGGATCGGTCACCTCGGTCCCGACCAGCGATTGCGCGGCGGTGGCGGCAGCATTGTCCACGCCCAGCATCGTCACCGCGCCCAGCAGCAGCATTGCGGCAGGCACGACCAGCGCCGTGAACTGCACCAGCCCCATGCGGCTTTCCACGCCCTCGTTTTCGGCCCCGAAGAACATGTAATAGACGATGCGCAGGTAATAGAACGCCCCGATCACCGAGGCGACGACGCCCGCGACGGCCAGCCAGCTCATCCCCGATTGCACCGCCGCCGAAAGAACTCCGTATTTGGCGAAGAAACCCAGAAACGGCGGCACGCCGGCAAGGCTGAACATCAGGAACAGCACCGCGAAGGCCTTGAGCGGCTCGGTCGCGGCGAAACGGTTCAGGCTGTCCAGCATCACGACCGGACGGCCCTCGCGCTCCATCGACAGGATGAAGGCGAAGGTGCCCACGTTCATCACCGCATAGATCGCCATGTAGATCAGCATCGCCTGCACGCCATAGGCGGTTCCGGCCGCCAGCCCGACCAGCGCAAAGCCCATATGCGCGATCGAGGAATAGGCCATCAGCCGCTTGATGTTGCGCTGTCCGATCCCGGCGATCGAACCCAGGAACATCGACATCACCGCCAGCGCGGCGATGATCTGGCCCCAATCGCCGGGGACGTTGCCGAAGGCGCCGAACATCAGCCGGGCGATCAGCGCCATGGCGGCGATCTTGGGCGCGGTGGCGAAGAAGGCCGTCACCGGCGTCGGCGCGCCCTCGTAGACATCGGGCGTCCACATGTGGAACGGCACCGCCGAGACCTTGAACGCCAGGCCGACCAGCAGGAAGACCAGGCCGAACAGCAGGCCCAGCGACATCTGGCCCGCGCCGATCGTGGCGAAGATGCCGTCGAAATTGGTGGTCCCCGAGAAACCGTAGACCAGCGAGGCACCATAGAGCAGCATCCCGGAACTGAGCGCGCCCAGAACGAAATATTTCAGCCCCGCCTCCGAGGACTTGGCGCTTTCGCGGCGCATCGCGGCCACGACATAGAGCGACAGCGATTGCAGCTCCAGCCCCATATACAGCGACAGCAGGTCCCCGGCCGAGACCATCACCATCATGCCCGTCGCGGCCAGCACGATCAGGATCGGGTATTCGAACCGCATCAGCCCGTGCCGACCCATGTAATCGACGCTCATCGCCAGCACGGCGGCGGCCGAGACCAGCAATGTGACCTTGGCGAAGCGGGCGAAGGCATCGTCGCGGAACATGCCGAAGAAGGCGGTGCCGTCCGGCCGGTTCGAGAAGCCGATGAAGAAGCCCGCGATCAGCAGGGCCGCGACACTGGCCCAGAGTATCGCCTTGGCCAGATCGTCCTTGCCGAACCATGCGCCGGCCATCAGCGCGGCCATCGCATAGATCGCCAGCAAAAGCTCGGGCAGGATGGTCGAGATATCAAGCGCGGTCATCTTGCGTCCCTCACTGGCTGGCTTCGGCCGGTTCCGCCTGCGCGGTCACGGCCAGCCCGTCGCGCGGCTCTTGCGGCAGGGCATCGTTGTAGCTGACCAGCAGCGCCTCGACGGCGGGGCCGGTGATGTCCGTGACCAGCCGCGGATAGACACCCAGAAGCAGTGTCATGGCGACAAGCGGCGCGAAGATCCAGCGCTCGCGCGGGGTCATGTCGCCGATGGTCTTCAGACTTTCCTTGATCAGCGCGCCCAGCGTGACGCGGCGATACAGCCACAACGCATAGGCCGCCGACAGGATCACCCCGGTCGTGGCCACGAAGGCGACCCAGGTATTGGCCTTGAACGCGCCCATCAGGGTCAGGAATTCGCCCACGAAGCCCGAGGTGCCCGGCAGGCCGACATTGGCCAGGGTGAAGAACATGAAGATCAGCGCATATTTCGGCATCCGGTTCACCAGACCGCCATAGGCGTCGATCTCGCGCGTGTGCATCCGGTCGTAGATCACGCCCACGCACAGGAACAGCGCGCCCGAGATGAAGCCGTGCGACAGCATCTGGAAGATCGCGCCATCCAGCCCCTGCTGGTTGGCCGCGAAGGTGCCGATGGTGACATAGCCCATATGGGCGACCGAGGAATAGGCGATCAGCTTCTTCATGTCGGTCTGCGCCAGCGCCACCAGCGAGGTATAGACGATGGCAATGGCCGACAGCCAGAAGACCAGAGGCTGCAGCATCTGCGACGCCACCGGAAACATCGGCAGCGAAAAGCGCAAGAACCCGTAGCCGCCCATCTTCAGCAGCACGGCGGCCAGAACCACGGAACCGGCGGTGGGCGCCTGAACATGCGCGTCGGGCAGCCAGGTATGGACCGGCCACATCGGCAGCTTGACCGCGAAACTGGCGAAGAAGGCCAGAAACAGCAGCGTCTGCATCCCGCCGACCACGGTAAAGCCCAGCACGCGCGTGGTCTGCGAGGGAAAGTCGAATTGCAGCAGTTGCGCGATGTCGGTGGTGCCGGCGGTGCGGATCATCGCGATCATCGCGACCAGCATCAGCACCGAGCCCAGGAAGGTATAGAGAAAGAACTTGAAGGCCGCATAGATGCGGTTCGCGCCGCCCCAGATGCCGATGATCAGGAACATCGGGATCAGCCCGGCCTCGAAGAACAGGTAGAACAGGATCAGATCCAGCGCCGTGAAGACGCCGATCATCAATCCCTCCAGCACCAGGAAGGCGATCATGTATTCCTTGACGCGGGTCTCGACCTCCCAGGTGGACAGGATCGTCAGCGGCATCAGGAAGGTGGTCAGCAGCACGAACAGGATCGAGATGCCGTCGACACCCATCTTGTAGCGCAGGCCCATGATCCAGGCGTGATCCTCGACGAACTGGAAGCCGGTATCGCCGGAATCGAATCCCGCCAGCAGGAACAGCGAGATCAGGAAGGTCGCAGAGGTGGCGATCAGCGCCAGCCATTTCGCGTTCTTCCGCGAGGCGGGGTCGTCGCCGCGCAGGAACAGGGCCAGGATCGCTGCCGCGACGATGGGCAGGAAGGTGATGATCGAAAGAAGGTTCGTCATGTCAGTATGCGCCCCGCATCATCACCCAGATCAGCAAGCCCACGATGCCCAGAACCATCGCGAAGGCGTAATGGAACAGATAGCCGGACTGAACCCGGCCCGCGAAACGGGTCAGCCGGGGAATGATTCCCATGGCCACCCCGTTGATGGCGCCGTCGATAACGGCTCCGTCCCCGCCCGTCCACAGGGCACGCCCCAGCCATCTGGCCGGACGCACGAAGACGAAGTCGTAGATCTCGTCGAAATACCACTTGTTGAGCAGGAAACGATACAGCGCGGGCTGTTGTGCGGCCAGCCGGGCGGGCGCCTCGGGATAGCGGATATAGAACAGCCACGCGACCAGCAGCCCGCCCAACATGGCGATGAAGGGCGACAGCTTGACCCAGGCCGGGACGTGATGCGCCTCGTCCAGAACCTCGTTGTCGGGCCGCATGTAGATCGCGCCGCCGACGGGGGGCGGGAAATCGGTCGCTGCCGCCTGGTCGCCGCCCTCGGCGGCGCCGGGTGCCGCCTGTTCACCCTCGGGCGCGGCCTGCGCCGGCTGAGCCTGGGCAGAATTCTCCCCGGCCGGAGCCTCGGCGCCGGCTTCGCCCTCGGCGCTGGCCGAAGCCTCGCTGCCGGCGATGTTGAAATAGCGCGAGACTTCTTCGCGGGGGCCGAAGAAGGGCTCGTAGAAGACCATGCCGGCAAAGATCGCGCCCACGGACAAGGCGACCAGAGGCACGGTCATGACGCGCGGACTTTCATGGGCGTGTTCATGCGTGTGCCGGTCTCCGCGCGGCGTGCCCCAGAAGGTCATGAACATCAGCCGCCAGGAATAGAAGCTGGTGAAGGCGGCGGCGATGACCAGCAGCCAGAAGGCATAGGTGTTGCCCGCCCAGGCGCTTTCGATCACCGCGTCCTTCGACAGGAAGCCCGCGAATCCGATATCGGTCAGCGGTATCCCGACGCCGGTGATCGCCAGGGTGCCGATCAGCATGGTCCAGAAGGTCAGCGGGATTTTCTGTCGCAGGCCGCCATAGTTCCGCATGTCCTGTTCGTGATGCATCGCGTGGATGACCGAACCCGCGCCCAGAAACAGCAGCGCCTTGAAGAAGGCGTGGGTCAGAAGGTGGAACATCGCGACCGAATAGACGCCGACGCCGGCGGCCACGAACATGTAGCCCAGCTGCGAACAGGTCGAATAGGCGATCACGCGCTTGATGTCGTTCTGCACCAGACCCACGGTCGCCGCGAAGAAGGCCGTCGTCGCGCCGATCACGGTGATGAACAGCTTGGCGTCGGGCGCGAATTCGTAAAGCGGCGACATCCGGGCAACAAGAAAGACACCCGCGGTGACCATGGTCGCGGCATGGATCAGCGCCGAAACCGGGGTCGGGCCCTCCATCGCGTCGGGCAGCCAGGTATGCAGGAAAAGCTGCGCCGACTTGCCCATCGCACCGATGAACAGCAGCACCGCCAGAACCTCGGCCGAATTCCAGTCGCCCCAGAGAAATTGCATCTGCGTCTGCGCCAGTTCGGGAACCTGCCCGAAGATGGCGTCGAACTGGACCGAGCCGGTCATCCAGAACAGCCCGAAGATGCCCAGCAGAAAGCCGAAATCCCCGACCCGGTTCACGATGAACGCCTTCATGGCGGCTGCGCCCGCGGATTGCTTCTTGTAGTAGAAACCGATCAGCAGATACGAGGCGACGCCCACGCCCTCCCATCCGAAGAACATCTGAAGCAGGTTGTCGGCCGTCACCAGCATCAGCATGGCGAAGGTGAAAAAGCTCAGATAGGCGAAGAAGCGCGCCTTGTAATGTTCGTCATGGGCGAAGTTGTCGTCATGGGCCATGTAGCCCATCGAATACAGGTGAACCAGCGCCGAGACGGTCGTCACCACGATCAGCATGATCGCGGTCAGCCGGTCCAGCCGGATCGCCCATTCGCTGACGAAATCGCCCGAGACGATCCAGTCCAGCACCGGCACGAGCTGCGTCTCGCCGCCGAAGGTCAGGAAGATGATCCAGGCCAGGAAGCAGGCCAGAAACAGGATCCCCGTGGTCACGTATTGGGCGGCCTGTTCCCCGATCACGCGCCAGCCGAAACCTGCGACGATCGCGGCCAGCAGCGGGGCAAAGAGAATGAATTGCGTCATGGTCCCTTACCCCTTCATCACGTTGACGTCTTCGACCGCGATGGTGCCGCGGTTGCGGAAGAACACCACCAGGATCGCCAGCCCGATCGCGGCCTCGGCGGCGGCGACGGTCAGGATGAACAGGGTAAAGACCTGCCCGACCAGATCGCCCAGATGGGCCGAGAAGGCGACGAAGTTGATGTTGACCGCCAGCAGCATCAGCTCGATCGACATCAGGATGACGATGACGTTCTTCCGGTTCACGAAGATGCCGAACACCCCGGCGACGAACAGAATCGCCCCTACGACAAGGTAATGTGTCAAACCGATCATCTTTTCCGTCCCTCCGGGTCGCTCACCCGTTGAAAATATTCCCTTGCCGCGATCCGGGCGGCCGTTCCGGTCGGCTACAGCCCCTGTCCCGGCTTCACGTCCCGCAATTCCATCGCCTTGGCGGGATCGCGATACATCTGCGTCAGGACATCCTGACGCTTGATGTCCCGGCGATGCCGCATGGTCAGGGTGATCGCCCCGATCATCGCCACCAGCAGGATCAGCCCCGCAAGCTGGAACGGCAGCATGTAGCGGTCATAGAGGACGATCCCGATCAGGTTCGTGTTCTGCGCCCCGGCGTCGATCGGCACGACCCGCATCGCCTCGGCCTGGTCCGAGGATTGCCAGGCCCCGAAAGCGATTCCCAGCTGCGCCAGCAGCACGACCGCGATCAGCCCGGCCAGCGGCAGATAGCGTGCGAATTCGCCCTTCAGCTCGGCGAAATCGACGTCCAGCATCATCACCACGAACAAGAACAGCACCGCAACCGCGCCGACATAGACGATGACCAGCAGCATGGCGACGAATTCGGCGCCTTGCAGGACGAACAGCCCGGCCGCAGAGAGAAAGGCCAGGATCAGCCACAGAACCGAATGGACCGGGTTGCGCGCCAGCACGACCATGAATCCCGAGACGCAGACGCTGATGGCGAAGAGATAGAAGGAAAAGATCATCATTCGGATTCGCGCTCCTCGGGTTTGGTAAACACGCCCTGGGCGATCTCAAGCGCCTTCTGCATTGCCGGGATGCCCGCGAACATGCCCATCTGATAGATCACCTCGGCGATCTCGCGCGGGGTGGCGCCCGCCTCGA
>CEOS01043067.1_pt1 | contig 10104 bp, 7 predicted proteins | sample 530601 | NCBI WGS metagenome assembly CEOS01 (sample SAMEA2620666, study PRJEB7988) | marine metagenome | biome: marine biome (ENVO:00000447); feature: mesopelagic zone (ENVO:00000213); material: "saline water (ENVO:00002010), including plankton (ENVO:xxxxxxxx)" | depth 1000 m
AAAATTTTTATGATCATTTAAATAAGGGATTTTTCTGGGAAGTAGATTATTTGGGAAGTCCTGTAAATACAAGAAAGCAAATTTATGCCCAGGCTTTTAGCATTTATTCTTATGCTGAATATTTTAAATTGTTCGGAGATGAACAGGCAAGAGAAAGAGCGCTAGAAACTTTTTCCCTCATTGAGAAAAACGCCCGGGATTTAAAGGAGAACGGTTATTTTGAAGCTTTTCAGGCGGATTGGAAACCTATAGAGGATATGCGACTTAGTGAGAAGGATCAAAACGCTCCAAAAACAATGAACACCCACTTGCATATTTTGGAAGCTTATACCGCCTTATTGCAAATTACAGGTGATATCAGAGTTAAAGAAGCTTTAGAGAATTTGATAAACCTATTTTTATCAATTTTCTTAAATAATAAGACCGGCCATTTCGGATTGTTTTTCAATGAAAAATGGGCATTGCAAAATGCGGTAATTTCTTACGGTCACGATATTGAAGCTGCCTGGTTACTAATTGATGCTGCCAAAACAAGTGGTAATTCATTGTTGATCACTGAAACTACTGAGGCTGCAATTCTTGTAGCAGATACTTTTCTGAAAGAAGCTTATGTAAAAAACAAGGGTGTTATTAATGAAAAAAATGAAGAAACCGGGGAAACCGACTTAGACAGGCACTGGTGGCCACAAGTTGAAGCTATGTTGGGTTTACAATATGCTTTTAATATTTCGGGAGATAAAAAATACCAAGCTGCGATATTGGATATCTGGGATTTTACCCAAAACAATTTAATAGACAGGCAAAATGGCGAATGGTTTTTTAGAATAGACCAGGCCAATAAACCTTATATACAAGAAGATAAACTAAGCATGTGGAAAGCACCTTACCATAATTCCAGGGCGCTAATGATGCTTTTAAAAGAAAAAAGATGAAAAAACTTAGCTATTTTTTATTGGTATTTGTGCTTTTAACAGCCTGTAGTAAGGATGATGAGATAATTAACGAACCAGACGAGGAACAGGGAAACCCTGAAGAAGAAATTCCGGAAGAACCTGAAGAAGAAACTCCAGAAACTTATGCTTTTGCGCCGGAAGAAACACTAAGCTATATGGTAGATGCATCGGCTACTGCTGAAACGGTTGCTTTATTTTATAACCTAAAATCGGTTTCAGATAATCATTTTATAGTAGGCCAGCAGGATGCATTCAGCTCGTTCTTTGATGGAAATGATGGTTTTTCTGATATGAAAAAAACTACACTAAGCGATCCTGGCTTGTTGGGGTCAGACTTTATGTTTATAACCGATGATCAAAACGATGGTACTGCACAGAACTGGTTTTATCAGCAGGAGCAACAAATTATAAATAATGCTTTACGCGCTTATAATAGCGGAATGATTAATGCTTTTACCTGGCATCTTCGGGAACCTTATGAGGGAGAGACCTTTTATTCCGATGAAATGACCGAATTTCAAAGGCAAAATGCTTTTAAAAGTATTCTTCCCGGTGGTGCAAATCACGACTACTATAAACAAAAACTGGACAAGGTTGCTGAAGTTTCTCTAAATATGATAGGAGAAGACGGTACGCTTTCTCCCATTATTTTCCGACCATTTCACGAGTTTGAAAAAGACTTTTTCTGGTGGGGGGCTGCTTACAGTACCCCTGAAGAATTTAAAACTGTATGGCGTTTTACGGTAGATTATTTAAAGAATGAAAAAAATGTTCATAATCTACTTTATGCATTTTCTCCCGATAATTCTTACTTAACCAAATCTGCTTACCTGGAGAGATACCCCGGCGATGAATATGTAGATATTTTGGGAATGGATAATTATGGCGATCTTATTGCCCAGGATGGTTCTGGTTTAAATGCTGCCAACCAAAAATTACAAGTAGTTTCAGATCTTGCCAAAGAGAGGGTAAAAGTAGCTGCCCTTACAGAAACGGGCTATTTTGTAACTCCTTCCCAAACCAGCCTTGCCGAGAAGTTTTATTCTGAAAACCTCTATGGGGTACTTACGAATAATGATGTGAATATTGGTTTTATGATGTTTTGGCAGAACTACGAAGATTCTTATACCGTACCGCTCCCGGGAATGGATGGCGAAGAAGATTTTGTAGACTTTGTAGCAAAGGATGAACCATTATTATTGAATGATATGCACGATTTCTACAGTCTTCCAAACTAATTTTGTGTTGTAAAACTTGAAGCTGGCAAGCCTGCTACGTTAAAAATATTGGAGCTTGCTGTATTCTGCCAGGAGTACCTTACAAACACAGGGTTCTTAACTGCTTTGGCTTTTAAATGAATTATATTGTTTTTAATTTCCATTCTAGCAGGATAGAATTTTTTATCAGATCCGGCAATCTCAAACTGAGATTCGGGATTTTCCCGACCAATTTTTAAACCTTCTGAATACTTAAAATGTACTTTCACTATTTTTCCTTCAGTAGTTATATAATCAAACTGAGGGGCGTGGGCTTTAATCTTTTTTCCGTAAACTTCAGCTAAAGCCAGGTTGGCAAATCTTATTCCAGGTGTGAGTTTATCTTGAGGATGGATGTCGTGAATATTTCCTACATCACTGGTCATCACCATTCCTGTTTTTGATAATTTTAAAACCTTTCGTTGCGCGTCTCTTACCTTTACCCCCGCAAACCCCTCTCCATAATCATATGGAGCAATTTGAGCATAGTAGAAAGGAAGATTTTCTTCCCATTTGCTTCTCCAGCTTTTAATCAAACTGGTAAAAATCTCTTCGTAATAATCAGCATTTATGGTATTAGATTCTCCCTGGTACCAAAGTATTCCCTTAATTTTCATTGAACTTATGGGGTAAATCATAGCGTTGTATAAAAGAGCAGGTTTTATTGGTCCCCATTCATTTTCCTCTAGCATTTTAGCAGCCTTCTTTAAAGTATCATTCTTATTAAATAACACTTCAGGCATCCATACTTCGGCCGGTGTACCTCCCCAACTGGCATTTATAATTCCAATTGGTACATTTAAATCTTCCTGTAATTTTTTAGCAAAAAAATAGCCTATTGCGCTAAAATACTTCATCGTTTCCGGTGAACTTTCTACCCAATTCCCTTCTAAATCTATTTGTGGTGAATCGGCTGTTCTGTGGTCAACGCCAAAAAACCGAATATTTTTGTTTGTCGAATTCCTAATAGCAGCTATGGCATTGTTTATCCCTGCTGAAGCACTCCATTCCATATTAGACTGTCCCGAAATTAGCCACAGCTCACCTAGTAAAAGGTTTTTTAGGTTTACCTGGTTGTAGCCGGTAATAGTTAATTGGTGGGGTCCTTTTTTTGCGTTCGTTTGTATCTCTATGCTCCACATAGCATTTTTATCGGCTTTGGTGGTGTATATTTTATCACTCCAGGTAGAACTTATTTCTATTTCTTCCCCTGGTTTAGCCCAACCCCAAATGTTGACGTTGGCTTCACGTTGCAATACCATATTATCTCCAAAAACACCTGGCAGACTGACATTTGCAAAAGCTGGCGCTTGAGATAGGAAGCAAAGGCTAAAAAGGATTAATAATTTTTGCATTAGTTATGACTTTAAAAGATTTCTAAAAAAGGGAATGAGTTGTTTTGCCATTGCTTCATGGTTTTCTATATCAGGGTGCCCTGTACAACCTCCTGGAGATATATTTTTAAACTGGAAAATTTTGATTTCCTTTTCTAAGAATTCATTTTTGATCTCCTTAAAAACACCGGACAGAATAGATTTCTGTTCGGGGTTAAGCATTGGGCTATCTAGTAAAGCAATTTTTACATTTGGGTATTTTGAAAAAAGCATTTCAATAAAGTCAATATAAGCAATCGTAAATTTCTCTCGGTTAAAATCTGTACGCTTTCTCTCCCCATCTCCTAACGAAAAATCATTAGTTCCAAAGGCAATACTAATTACATCAGGAGCATTTTCAAAATTTGCTTTTTCCTTCGAGTCAGAATTTAAATAGAGATTCTCATACACATCAGGCATTACTGGCTGGTCCTCATCATTCCAGTTTCGGTACATCCCCATTCCCGAAACACAATTCAGTTTGAAATTGGTATTTAATGCACGAGCTACTCTTGGTCCGTAAGCCATATAGGCGTTATGCTGATCGAACCACTCTCCATTACCACAAGGAATTTCCCGAGTATCTGCACCCATTCCACACGTAATAGAGTTGCCAATAAATTCAATTTCGGGCCTTTTGGGAAGGTCTAATTTATCAATTTCAAACGCTTCAATTTTATTGACAATAATTGCGCCGGTAGAGGCTTCAGTAGCTTTAAATACGGAAATGGAATGAAAACTTGTCCTATCTGGTAAGGGGAATTTCAAGGGAAGACTTTTTTCCACCTTAAAACGGCCTTTATAAGTATCATTAATTTCAAGATTAATATAAGCGTGATCTGTTTCAGCTAATTCAAAATCAACAATTAAAGTATCAGCCTTTGCTTTAAAATGAATAGCTGAAGCTGAATTAATCAAAATTAGGCTAGAATCATTTTTTACGGAAGTTCTGCCAGAAGTGGAAACTAACTCTGTAGAAGCATTATAGGAATTTCGGGATTTATCTTTTGATTTATTACAACTTGAAAGGCAAACAATTAAAACAAGAAAAAGCAGAAATCTATCCATAAAGGTTTTTAAAGCTAATTTAAAGCTTTTAACCAACAGTTATTTGTATGATTTTTTCAATAATTAATATCATTCTTACATTTATCAATGTTGAAAAGAATATTTGGTGCTTCTTGCCTTAAAGTTTGCAGTTTTATATGTTAATGATAGAGAAAATACTCCAAATTTTATTGGATTTAGAGTTGACTCAAAAAAATGTTTTCAAAACCTATTCAATTCTTCCTGGTACACATCCATTAGATTCGATGGTAAAGACTTCAGATAAATTTGGGTAGTATTCAATTTACTGTGTCCTAACATTTCAGATATTGCTATGAGTGGAATATTCTTCAACATAGCGTGAGTAGCGAAGCTATGTCTTGAAACATAAGAGGTTAGTTTTTCGTCAATGCCACAACGTTTTGCTAAACGTTTTAAACCATCATTGTAACGGTGGAGAGCGTCCTTAACATCTTTGTATTGTAATTCTACTTTTTCCCTTTTGATAATGGGTAAAATGAACTCATCCGAACTTTTATCTTTGGTATAAAAATTAAGAATTTCCTTTAAGGGTTCGGTTATCTTAATATCATAAAGTTTTGATGTTTTCTTTCGCTGAAATCGAATACGTCCATTCCTAATGTTTTCTACTTTTAGAAATGCCATATCAATAAAAGACATTCCAAATAACATATAAGAAAGAATGAAGTAGTTGCGGTAGTGAACCATAAAGTCCGAAGGATCAATCTTCATCTCCAATATTTTCTTAACAGATTCCTGCTTTATCGCTCTTTTTGCAGTAGGCACTGTTTTGATCTGATAATTGTAAAAAGGATATGCCTCCCGCTTTATAATTCCTGCTTTAATTCCCCTGTTAAATATGGCTTTCAGGGTGCGCATATAAGAAGCTACTCCATTTATGCTATTTCCGGGTTTTGATAGGTGATACCGTTCAAAATCGACTAGAAACTCATAGTTAACTTCATTAAATTTCACATCTCTCCCTTTAGTGAATTTTCTTAGGACGTTAATTAAATGCTGATAATTTTTTGCAGTTCCAAATCGATTAGTAGCTTTTAACTCAACCACTTTGGCTTCACCAAATTCATAGAAAGAATCGTACTTATTTTTACCTACAAGACGATTCTTTAATTGTTTAATGGATAGGAATTCTAGTTCTCCACTCTCACGTAGCTGATTTATTTTATCTTGATATTGGACTAATTCTTTAAGCAAAAGGTTGTTTAAATGAAAGAGTGCTTCGGTTCCTTTAAAGGACCCCTTGATTTTTTTCTTTCTATCGTCCCAGCATTCCTCCGGAATTGCTTGTCCAGTCGCTATTGACGTGGTTTTTTGGTAGTGACCAAGGCGAATTATAACCGGAAATTTGCCGTCTTTCCGACTCCTTCTTTTGTCCAAACTGAGGGTTAAACTGGTCTGCATCAGGTAAATATACTAAAAAAATTTGCACATAATTTGCACATAATTCGATGAAATCACCTGATTTCATTTGATATCAAAATTTATTAAAATACTCATAATCAATAACATATGCGTTTGTTTGAACCGTTTGATTACCCCAAAAAAATTCTCATAATCAAGGGGTCCCTGGTTCGAGCCCAGGTGGGACCACCAGTAAAATCAAGCCTTACAGAGATGTGAGGCTTTTTTGTTTCTACTCGGGTACAACATATGTACAACAATTATTGTGAAAAATACCTTATAAAAAGTTTCTATAAATGTGTATTTTTGTTTAGTAAAACTTTCAAATGGCAACTGCAGAGCAAATAAAATCATTATTACTTTCTCACTATAAGAATGATGGTGACCGTTTTACATCTATAGCTCTTCAGGTTGCTGCACATGAGGCTAGAAAAGGACATATGTCTATTGCCAAAGAAATTAAAGCTCTAATTGATAAAGCTAAAACTGATGGCTTTAAGGTTATAAAAATAAACCCTAATTTAGAGGATTTAGTACTAGTATATTATCCAGATATAGGTTTAGAGAATTTAGTTTTGTCTGAAGAGATTAGAAATAAACTTTTGAGAATTATCAGAGAATATGATCAAAGAGATAAAATAGCAAAATTCGGCCTTAATATCAGAAGAAAAGTTTTATTATCAGGTTTACCTGGTACTGGTAAAACGGCTACTGCCTCCTTAATTGCAGCTGAATTGAAACTCCCTTTATATGTCGTAATGATGGATAAGTTAATGACTAAATATATGGGAGAAACTTCAGCTAAATTAAGACAAGTCTTTGATATGATGGTTTCTAATCGAGGAATTTATCTATTTGATGAATTTGACGCTTTAGGTGCTTCAAGAGGAAGAGACAATGAGATTGGTGAAATGAGAAGAATACTTAATTCTTTTTTGCAGCTGATTGAACAAGATCAATCGGAAAGTTTAATTTTGTGTGCTACCAATCATATAAAAATTCTAGACTCTGCCTTATTTAGACGATTCGATGATATTATAAATTATAAATTGCCCGATCAAAAAATTATCAAGGAATTAATACAAATTAAATTATTTAAATATCTTGATAATTTTTCACTAGACCCTATAGTTGAAATTGCAGATGGACTAAGTCATGCTGAGATTACTAATGCCTGCAATGATGCTCTCAAAGAAATAATACTAAGTAATAAAAGTAAAGTTTCAGAAGAATTGTTAACTACTATGATTAAAGAAAGAAAAATGAATTTTTTTAATCAATAATATATGTCTGATAATTCAAAACCTCACTTATTTCTTAATAAGACGGTTTATGATAAGCAAAAATACACAGGTAGAGGCTTACCTATTACAAAGAAAAAACCTAATAAAAATCGCTCCGAACATGGACAATTATTATTAGGAGCAATACGTGAAATATGGGATAGAAATGATCAGCGGAATCCAAACTTGGATTTTAAAGGAGGAGGGGAATATCTAATTTTTGAAAATTAATCAGGATTTGATTTAAAAGTAGATTCATTAGATTCAAGTGGACTGAAGCTATTAAAGTACGAGGATGAGCGTGATAGTAAAAGAAAATTCGCGAGCGTTTATATTAACCCAGAAGCTAGAATTCAACTAGAAAAAAAAATTAAAAATTATCTAGAGGATAATACAAAAAGTGGTAAACCTTGCAATCAAGAGTTGGTTGAAAGCATTGATAAACTTTATAGAGCTCGGGTTGAAGATATTTGGAGCGGAGACCTAAACTATATGCCTAAAGATCAGCAAATATGGTGTGAGGTTTGGGTTGATAATGAATCATTATCTTCAGATGAGTTTTTTGAAATTCTTTCAGTAATCTGTGAAAAATTTGATATTCCTTTAAATTCAGAGGCTATTTCATTTCCTCAGAGAACAATATTTTTAGTTAAAACAAACTTTCATCAATTAGCCGAAATAATAAATTATTTACCATACATCGCAGAGGTTAAAAAAGCTATTGAATTAAATAGTTTTTGGCTTGATCAAACTATAATCGAAAGGGAAGAGTGGATCGAAGATTTATGTAATAAAAGGCTTGCTGTTTTAGATAGCAATAATTTTATTACAATTCTTGATTCAGGCGTAAATAATGGACATGATTTGCTCAAAAATGTATTGTTAGATAAGGATAAGTTATCGGCAGATATTAATTGGGGAGTTAATGATCAAGGGCATAATGGGCACGGTACTAAAATGGCAGGGGTGATAGCATATGGAGATCTTAATGATGTGTTGGGTAGCAACAAATCAGTTGAAATCCCTTATCTATTAGAATCTGTAAAAATTTTACCGGCTAATAAAACTAGTTCTGATGATAGTAAAATACCAATTGTAACGAAAAATGCTATTAATACAGCTATAGCTAACAACCCTTTTGCTAATCGTATTATATGTATGGCCGTTACATCTAAGGATCAAAATGATTTTGGAAAACCATCAGCTTGGTCAGCTACTGTTGATCAATTAGCTTTTTCAGGTAATTTTGATGAAAAATTATTATTTATTATTAGTGCTGGAAATGTTCGGCATGAGGATGATTGGAAAAATTATCCTGAAAGTAATTTAGATTCATCTGTTGAAGATCCAGCTCAAGCTTGGAATGCTATAACGGTAGGTGCTTACACAAAGAAAATTTTACCTAATAAGACTACGATTGCCAAGAAATTTGAGCTATCTCCTTTTAGTAGAACTTCAAGTTCTTGGGAGTCACAATGGCCAATTAAACCAGAAGTGATATTCGAAGGAGGTAATTTATTGAATTACAATAATGTTCCTAAATGTGACCATGATCTTGAAGTGTTAACTACCTCAAATTTAGGGAATATCAATCAGCTTTCTACCATAAATGCCACAAGCTCAGCAACGGCTTTAGCGTCGAAATTTTTAGGAGAAATAAGAAGTATCTATCCAAATGCTTGGCCAGAGACATTAAGGGCTCTAATGATACATTCTTCCAGTTGGCCTAAAGAATTAATTAGTCAATTCAATATAAGTTCTACAAAAAGTACTGAAGCTTTAAGATTGTTGAAAATTATTGGCTATGGAGTACCAAACTTGGAAAAAGCTAAAAATTGTAATTCCAACTATCTTACCTTTATCTCAGAACAGGAGTTACAACCTTTTTCAAAACAAAAGAGTAAAAACTCAACCCAAGATATACATTATTATGATTTTCCTTGGCCAGATGATATTTTGACTGGATTGGGAGAAAGCGAGGTCACCTTAAAAGTGACTCTTTCTTATTTTATTGAACCTAACCCAGGAAATAGGTATACTTCTAAATACTCTTATCAATCTTCGGCGTTGAGATTTCTTCTTATAAATCCCAGTGAAGATTTCGAGAATTTTAAAATAAGAACTAATAAGGCAAATCAGGATAAATTGAAGGCGATATTAAAAAAGGAATCGCTCGAGGATACGGATTTTAATAAAAATACTGGTAATAATAGGTGGGCTTTAGGTGCAGATAATGTATTTAAAGGTTCTATTCATAGTAATTATTGGAAAGGAACAGCGGCCGAAATAGCTAAGTGTAATAAATTAGCAATTTTTCCTCAAGCTTCTGGATGGTGGAGGGAGCTTAAAAAACAGAAAAAAGCAAATGATATAATGCGCTATAGCTTAATTGTATCTATAGAAACTCCGGAGGGTACCAGCGATATTTACACACTAATTGCAAATAAGATTAAATCTGAAAATATGATTAAAGTTTAATTCTAGATTGTAGAAAGTTTTGTACTCGCACTAAATGTATATTCTTTTGGTTATATTTAATAAGACAAAAGAATTGATACATGGAGAAGTTCATTCAGATCTCAGCAAAGGCATATCACGAATTGGATTGTTTATTTCTGTGAAACCATTTTGATTGCCCAGAAAAATGCTAAAGCAGTTATTCGATTTATTTTAAAAAAGCAAAATTTCTGGATCAGCATCGGGGAAATTTAAATGATCGCCAGTTAAAAGTGATCTTAAAAATGTTTGA
>CEOS01057184.1_pt1 | contig 10087 bp, 1 predicted proteins | sample 530601 | NCBI WGS metagenome assembly CEOS01 (sample SAMEA2620666, study PRJEB7988) | marine metagenome | biome: marine biome (ENVO:00000447); feature: mesopelagic zone (ENVO:00000213); material: "saline water (ENVO:00002010), including plankton (ENVO:xxxxxxxx)" | depth 1000 m
ATATCCTAATCCAACTTCAGGGGAAGTTTATATTGAAGTGAAAGATGCTTCAACAGAAAATATAAGTGTTGAGGTATTCGATTTACTGGGAAGAAGGGTTAAAAACCTTTCCAATACAAAACTTGTAAATGGGAAGATAAACCTTAATCTGTCAGAATCCATTCAAGCTCATCAAATGTTGATTATTCAAGTAGATGTAGCAGGAAAATCTGGAAGGTATAAAGTCTTAACAAACCAGTAAGATTAATAATAATAATTTAAAAAAGAGACCGGTAAAGCTTTTACCGGTCTTTTTTATTTTTGAAAGCATGAGAAAATTCAAGTATATAGGATTAACCGATGTAGAAAAGCAAGCTATTATCACTTTTTTAAAATCTTTAAATGATACTGAAATTGAATAAGGCAATTCTTAAAATAGCAGTTGTTTTATTGATGTTAATAGGATTTTGTTCCTTTTTTAGTTTAGGCAAAAAGGAAAGCGAAAGTTATCAATCGAAAGACTTTTCGGAAATTATAGAAAATGGAGTGGAAGCGACTTCTTCTGAAATTGAAAAATTGGTAGCCACTGCAGTTCAATTTGAAAAAGGAAATATTTCTATAGCACAACTTCAGCATCAATTAACAAAAACAAGAAACAGTTTTAAGAAAATTGAAGCCGTAATAGCTTTTTACTATCCAGAACACGTAAAAGCTTATCTCAATGGAGCGCCGTTACCGCATTTAGATGCGTTTCCTATGGATGAAAACAAGAAAGACGATTCATATGTTATGTCACCTGAAGCGTATAAAACAAGTTTGCCTTTAGATGTATTAGATACAGGACATTTTAGGGGGAAAGCCAAAGTAGTTGAACCCAAAGGCTTACAGATTTTAGATGAACTAATTTTTTCTAAAAATCCAGAAGAAGAAAAAGAGCAAATTCTAAAACTTTCTCAATCGCTTCAGCAATATTTTAAACCGATTAAAAAAGCAATTTCACATCGGGTTTATTTTTATGACTTTGAAATTGCAGAAGCAGCAAGACTAGAATTAATTAGGATTTTTAGTTTGGGAATTACTGGTTTTGATACACCAGGTTCTTTACATGCGTTGGAAGAAGCAAAACATGCACTACTCGGGACACAAGTTTTACTAACACCAATTACAGGAAAGCTTAAACAGAAAGAGAGAACTGAAATTAACAAGCTGTTTAAGGCAAGCATTCAGTTTATTGATAAAAGTAAGAATTTTGAAAGTTTTGATCGGTTAGCATTTCTTATCAATTATATAAACCCACTTTATGCAAGTTTATGGAAGGCGCAACAAAGTTTAAGTATAAAATCAACAGCCAGTATTTATGAAGAAACACCTTCATGGAATGCCGAAAGCACCAATATTTTTGCAGACGATTTCTTAAACCCTTATTACTACAGTCTCTTAAATCAAAAGGAAGATTCTAAAGAATTAAGAAAATTGGGAGAAAAATTATTTTATGAGAAACAACTAAGCCACTCTGGGAAGATGAGTTGTGCAAGTTGTCATCAACCGGAATTAGCCTTTACCGATGGTAAGAAAAAATCTTTTTCCGGCATTAATGGGAAAACGGTGTTAAGAAATTCTCCTACCTTAATCAATGCGGTTTTTGCCGATCGTTATTTTTACGATTTACGAGCGCAGGATTTAGAAGAACAAGCGGAACACGTGATTGAAAATCATTTAGAATTCAACACGAATTTTGAAGAAATAATGGAGAAACTTTCCCAAGATGAAACTTATCAAAAACTATTTACTCTCAATTTTGATGAAAAACAACCATTAACCCGATATAATTTTGCCAAAGCCTTGTCTTCTTATGTGCTTTCCTTACGCTCTTTTAATAGTGAATTTGATCAATATGTAAGAGGAGAACGAAAAAATATTTCTAAACAAGTAAAGCAAGGTTTTAATTTATTTATGGGAAAAGCCAATTGTGCCACTTGTCATTTTCCACCAACATTTTCCGGTTTGGTTCCACCTTTGTATCGTGAAAATGAAAGTGAAGTGTTAGGCGTGTTAGAAAAACCGGATGCTTACAAAATAGATAAAGATTTAGGCAGGTATAACAATCACGTATTTACAGAACAGCAAGACATCTATAAGCATTCCTTTAAAACCACGACCGTTAGAAATGTAGCATTTACTTCTCCTTATTTTCATAATGGAGCTTACGCAACTTTAGAAGAAGTGATTGATTTTTATGATCAAGGTGGAGCAGCAGGAATTGGTTTGAGTTATGAGCTTCCGCAGCAAACCTTACCAGAGGATTCCCTTCAGCTTTCTCAAAAAGAAAAAGAAGCACTTATTGCATTTTTAAACTCACTTTCAGATAATCCGTTTCAATAGATTTTCCTCCTATAAAAAATCCATTTCGACTATAAGAATATATAAGTCTATTTTAAAAATATGTTCTATATTAACCTTGTTGTGTTTTAAATTATCTTCGGTTTAATGTATCCATATTTCCTTAAGGTTAAGGAAAACAGTATAATTCGTAGGCACTATTTTAAATAATTCTTAAAGAGATTGCACACAAGCCTGATGGTTAAAATAGTATTCTCATATAAATTTCAATTTTAACTAATAATCCGTAATTACTTAAAGGATTAACTTAATCGATTTAACATTCAATTAAGTATAACTTAATCTAGGTAACTTTTTGGTAAGCTAAGCTTAAAAGCAGAATTTTCACTTCGCTCTATTCAACCGCTACTTTTGTGAAAATTTCTTAAAAACCTTTAAAATTTAATTAAAACCAATGAAAAAAAACTTACTTATTTTAAGTATTTGGATTTCTCTCTGTATGGGTTTTGTAGCGCAAGCACAAATTACGATACCTGGGGATTCCATTGTTTACGGGCCTATGTTTAGTCCTGTTTATGAAAACTCAGTTCGGGTTTGGGTATTAACAAAAAATGACACCGGAACGGGAGAAAACCTAGAACTGTCATTTACCAATAACACCACTCCCGAAACAGAAATTACAGGAACTGTTTTTAACAGTGATACGCGTTTAGGATATAATTTAAGATCTTACGAATTTACTGGTCTTACCGAAGGAGATACGTACACCACTCAACTTATTGCCAATGGAACTCCGGTCTCCAATCGTATCACTTCTATAACCAACGGTCAGAATACCTTAAGTGATTTTGAATTTTTATCGGGAGGTTGTGGTCGAATTTATGATATAACCCGTTGTATCGATCAGCCGGAGGCAGAATTCCATGTGAACGGAACACCTACCATGTTTAATACCATGGCAGAAGAAGGAAGTGACCTCATGGTTTGGTTAGGGGATGCTACTTATCTTTTAGGTTTACAACATGCGATGGGACAATGTCCTGATGGAGTAGATGATTGGGCCAATAAAGATATGGCTTTCGATCGTTATCGTTTCCAAAGAGATTATCATGATAGTTTAACCGTAGCAATGCCTCAGTTAGCTATTACAGATAATCATGATTTGGGCCCTAATGAGTTTGATAAAAACTTACCTACCATCGGAGAGATGAGGGAAATTTTTATGGATTGGTGGCCAAATCCGGAATACCTTTCCACACCGGAAGGTCAAGGATTACATTCTTCTTATAAATATAAAGATGTAGAGTATTTTTTAACCGATAACCGTAGTTATCGCGATAACACGCACCAACATTTTGGACCTGATCAATTGGATTGGTTAAAACAAGGTCTTTTAAATTCTACAGCAACTTTTAAAGTAATTGTTAGCGGAACACCGGTTTTTTATCCGATAGGCGGAAGAAACTTTAGCGTGAGTACGCAGCACGACGAATTATTCAATTTTATTCAGAATAATAATATCAATGGTGTGTTAGCATTTAGTGCCGATATTCATCAGCAAAAGTTTTTGGTTACCGACGGGAATACCAATTATCCTTTGTACGATGTACTATCAGGAAATATTAATTCAGATGTAGGCAATGGTAACTTCAATACTAATTACGATAGTAATCATATTCTTCAAGGGGTAAAGCAAACCTATTTACGCGTAAATGTTTACGGTGAAGAAAATGACCGTCGAATGAAAGTGGAATATGTAGGCAACAATGGGGAAGCTTATTTTGAGGAAATCATTCATGAAGGTTTATTGACCAGTCAGAATGAAGATGCCCATAATTTAGCATTAGCTTTTAGTAATTCTATAGAGGATAGTTCTGAATTTACACATAATATAACCGGTTCAGCATATTCTTTTACTGCCAATAAAGATAATGAAGCCAACCAAGCTTTAGCTTTTTCAGGAGAAACTTCCTTAGAAATCGATGCTGCTAATTCTTTAGAGTTTCATGATAAATCTTTTAGTCTTTCTTATTGGATAAATCCGTCTACATTAACAGAAGCAACTATTTTAACGAATGCAGCGAATGGTAACGGAGTTTCTTTCGGTTTAAATGAAAGTGGTAATATTACTTTTACCAACCATCAAGAAGGCTTAACCTATGAAAGCCAGTATAATATTATTACCGGAAATTGGTCGTATGTTACTTGGAAATATGATAACATCCGAAGAAAACTTTCGCTTTACTATAACGGATTTCTAATCCAGAACTGGAACGATATGATGATCGATCAAGAGTCATTGGGAAATATCACGATCGGGGAAAATTATCAAGGAAGTTTAGATGAATTAAATCTTTACAGCCGACTTATCTCTGAGGAAGAGATTATGGAAAATGCCGATGTAGAAACGTCTAGAGGAGAAGTATTAAAATTATCTGGTGGACAGCAATTAGCTATTCCCGGTAGTGTACTCAACCCGGTTTTAGATGAAAATTTCACCATAGAATTTTGGGCAAAATTAAATGCAGATCCCGGTTCTAACAGTAAGATTTTATCAAGTAATGGAAGAATTAACGGAAACTCTACAGGAATTTCTTTTGAATATCCAGATAGTAAAAAACTGAATGTAGTGGTAGGAAACAATAGTAGTGGCTGGAATACACTTTCTGAACAAGGGGAAGCTTGGAATATCGGAGAATGGAACCACGTCGCTGTTTCAGCCATCCAAAATGGAAGCATGAAATATTATGTAAATGGAGATTTGGTTGCCGAGGGAAGTTTTGGAGAGTATGTTCCTAACGACTGGGGATTAGGTATGGGACATAGTCCCTATTACGGAAGCGAAGTAAATGCTGAACTAGATGAATTAAAAGTCTGGGAAAGAGCACTTACCGAAGAAGAAATAAAAGCACATATGCATTATGCTATTACCGGGAGTGAAGAAGATTTAGCGATTTACTACAGTTTTGGTGAGACAGAAGAGGAAGCTTCAAGTGTGACGAGTTTAGGAAGTGTAACTTACGAAATGGAATTGGACGGAGCTACCTTAGCTTCAGCAACTTCACCGGTAAGTAATTTAGCAATAGAATATCAAGATGTAGTTTCTGGAAAATGGAGTCAAAACAACGATATTCTAAATGCAGGATTAAGCTTACCGGAAGAAATTTCTGCTTATAACAAAAACGTAATTGTTGGAAAGCAAATTGAAAACACCTTGGCAGATCTTGCCGAAGAAGAATTACAATACTTGGCCGGAGGATGGAAAATAGATCCCATCAATACTCCTTTTGCTACTGTAAAAATTAATTTAGCAGAAGCCTTAGGCGAGAATTTCGAAACCGTAAGCAATATGGCCGGACAGTATTTCTTAATCAAAGGAAATACAGAAGATGGTTTTACCTCTGTTGCCGATGGAAACTTTGACGGTCAAAATGTAAACTTCTTCAATACCAATTTAGAAGAAACAGTTTATTACTTAGCTTGGGCAGAAGCAGATTTTGTACCGGGTAGAGGAGGAGCTATTTCTTTAACCGGAGGACATCAGGTACACATTCCTTCAGCTGATATGGAGGCTTTACTAGCGGAAGATATAACCATTGAGTTTTGGGTAAATGTAACCCAAGATCCCGGTAATAATGATCCTTTACTTTCTAATCATGGTAGGATTAATAATAATACCACAGGTTTTTCTTTAGAGATGCCCGATAACAATTCAGTTTCGGCAGTATTTGGTACCAACACCGGAAGCTGGAATGCTATTAATTCAGGAGAAAGCTTAAATATCGGAGAATGGAACCATATTGCGGTAACCGCTTCTCCTAACCAAGAAATTAAGCTTTACGTAAATGGAGAACTAAAAAACTCCAATGCGTTTGGAACTTATGCCAGTAATGGTACTTGGGATTTTGCTTTAGGTAAAAGTTTAAATTATGGCGGACAAACTTATGCTGCTATGGATGAATTTAGGGTATGGAGCAAACTAAAGAGCCAAGAAGAAATTGTAGAACAAATGCACTGTAAAGTAGAAGGAGAACAAGAAGATTTGGTGTTCAATTTCAATTTTGATCAAGAAGATACAGGAGTATTAGAAAATGAAGGAAGCTATGAAAATGAAATCACCTATACTTCAGCTCAAATTATTTCAGCAACCAGTCCGGTAAGTGAAATTAATCCTGAATTCCCTTCTTTAATCACCGGAAACTGGAGTATTATGAATGAAGACAACAATGGTCTTTATTTAAAAAACGTCATTACCAGTTATACCGAAAATGTAGTGATTGGGCATCATACCAGTTCAGAAATTTTAGAATTAGCAGATGAAGAAGATACCTTCTACGTTTCAGGCGGATGGCATATTAATTCATTAAATATTGAGACTACCGATTTACAAGTAGATTTGTCTAAAGTTTTTGATAATGCTGAATTTGTAAATGCAAGCGTAGCCGAATATTTACTGTTAAAAGGTGACCCAACCAGTAACTACGAAGTGTTAGCAACAGGAACGGAAGAAAACGGAACTGTAGATTTCAATAATGTTGATATTTCTTTAGGAAATTACTACTTAGCCTTTGTAGAAGATACCGAAGCTGCTATCGCTTTACAAGGAGGTGCTCTTGATTTACAAAATGGTCACGATGTTCAACTCCCGAAAGAAGGCGTAAATACGGCTTTATCCGGTGAATTTACGATTGAACTTTGGGGACGTTTAGATGAAACTGCCGGAGGTAATACGAAATTGGTCGGCTTCTCAAATTTTGGAGGTGGAGAATATGGTTGGGAGATGGAATTTTTAAATAATCAAACTCTTCAAACCATTACAGGAAAAGGACCAACAGGAGGATGGAACTCCTTAAATTCCAACCACGTTTGGAATATAGGAGAATGGAATCACGCCGCAGTTACCTTTGTACCCAATGGTGAATTTAAATTCTACATCAATGGAGAGTTAGTAGATAGTATGAATGTAGGAGAATTTCATCCTTGTGTAAACAATTTAGCATTCGGTAAAAACATCTCCAATAATTCACCAACAAACTCTTCAATTGATGAATTTAGAATTTGGACGACTGCTAAAACCCAAGAGGAGATTAAAGAAAGTATGTACTTAACAATTGCAGAAGAAACTACAGATTTAGTATATAATTATACCTTTAATCAGGAAAACTCCGGTTACCTTGTAAATAGTGGTTCTCAAACGGTAGAAGTTCAGTATAATAATTCAGAAATTATTCCTGCAACCGGTCCAATCAGAGATGTTGAAGCTCCATTTAGAAATCAGGTAACCGGTCATTGGAGTGTGATGAACGATAACGGAAATGGGTTTTACATTGGTAATGAAATTGAAGATTACAATTCTAACGTTGTGGTAGGAAAAGAAGAAGGAGAGGAAGTATTACCTAGTTTAGGTTCTGCGACCACCGATATTCTTTACTTAAATAGCCGTTGGTTAATCGATCCGTTATTTGTAGAAAACGCAAGTGTTAAGGTAGATTTAACTAAGGTGTTTGAAAATTTAAATAATGTCGATTTAATAGCCAATGAGTACTATTTATTACAAGGCGATCCAGCTTTAGAAGTAAATGTGATTGCTACCGGAACTAAAGAAGCAAACATCGTTTCGTTCCCGGAAATGGAAATTAATTCAAATGAAGTCTATCTAGCTTGGAAGAATATCGATGAGTATCCTATGGGGACTTTTCCCATCGCTCAAGAAAGCATTTGGAAGTACAACGATAATGGTGAAGATTTAACTTCAGAAGAGTGGACTAGCATCACTTATAATGATGAAGATTGGGCTTTTGGAAATGCTATTTTAGGGTATGGCGATGGTATTGAAAGTACAACCTTAGATTACGGTAGTGATTCAAGTAACAAATACCCGACCTATTACTTAAGACATCGTTTTGAAGTGGAAGATTTAACAGATATCGGTTCGTTGGTATTCAAAACCATGAAAGACGATGGAGTGGTAGTGTATGTAAATGGAGAGGAAGCTTTTAGGTTGAATATGCCGGAAGGAGCTATTGATTATAATACCTATGCTTTAGAAGCCATAGGAGGTGCCGATGAAGAAATCTGGCACGAAGTAGAAACCGAGAACTTATTACAAGTAGGTGAAAATGTAATCGCAGTAGAGTTGCATCAAGGTTCAGCAGGAAGTTCAGATTTACGTTTCGATATGGAAGTAGATTACAACTTGCCTCCAATTCCGGCTTCGGCTTACCCATTAGTGAAAGAATCAGAATGGAATTATTTAGATACCGGAATAAGCTTAGATGAAGAAGCTTGGAATGAAACCGGTTTCGATTATACCGATTGGAACAGAGGTTTTGGAACTTTAGGATATGGAGATCCGGTAATCACCGAGGTTTCTTATGGACCTGATGCTAGTGATAAATACATTACCACCTATTTTGTCCGTGAAATGGAAGTAGACCTTTCAGAAATGACCGATATGGTTGAATTTGGAATCAGAAGGGATGATGGGGCCGTAGTGTATGTAAACGGTGAAGAAGTATTTAGGGACAATATGCCGGAAGGAGATATAGATTACCAGACCCATTCTGCAGAAATTATTAGCGGTTCAGATGAAATTAACTATCAAATTCATCAAGTACCGAAATCAGCATTTCAAGCTGGGGTAAATACCATTGCAGTTGAGGTGCACAATCGTGACGGTCAAAGTTCTGATATGCGTTTTGATCTATACATTAAAAATGTGGAGGCCATAGATTTTGATTGTGATGAGCCGCGTATAGGTTGTTTTACTTCCATCGTACCAACCGCTCAAACGCCAAATTTAATTATTCCTTCAGACACCCATAGATTTCAATTGATCTTTAAGCAAGGAGATGCTTATTTGGATGGTTCTGGGAACGTACCTGGTAATAACGACTTTACGGCTTATATCCCCATCGACGGAAGTAGTGAAAACGGATATTTATCGGTGAACCACGAAAACACACCGGGGGGAGTTTCCATTGTCGATCTTCACTTAAATACCGATAATCATCTATGGGAAGTAGATTACAGTCAGCCGGTAGATCTCTATAATAATGTTTTAGCAACCACTACCAGAAACTGTTCCGGAGGGATTACCCCGTGGGGAACGGTAGTTACTGCAGAAGAATCTACCAATAATGGAGATGAAAATGGTGATGGTTACCAAGACGTAGGCTGGTTAGTGGAAATTGATCCGGAAACTGCTCAAGTAATGGATTATGGTAATGGTCAAGAAAAGCTTTGGGCGATGGGAAGAATGAAGCACGAAAATGTGGTGATTTCCCCAGATGCCACTACTGCTTATTATGGTGAAGACGGGGGAACCCACTGTGTTTACAAATACGTGATGGATACACCGGGAGATTTAACGTCAGGAACAGTTTACGTACTTAAGTTAGATTTACCATTGGTAGGCGATGAACCAACCTCTAGTACTGCTGAGTGGATCGAAGTACCTAACGATACGCAAGCTGAGCGTAATAATTTAAACACCACTGCTGCAACGCTAGGGGGAACCAATTTTAATGGAGTGGAAGATTGTGAAATTCATCCAACCACCGGTCAAATTTATTTCACTGCTAAAGGAAGAGGAAGAACGTATCGATTCACCGATAATGGTACAAATTCAGTAACCAATTTTGAAACCTTCTTAGGAGGAATGAATTATGATATCGAAACTGCTGAGGGAACATTCTCAGAACCTTGGGGATATGGTAATGATAACCTTGCCTTTGATGACAAAGGAAACCTTTGGGTATTACAAGAT
>CEOS01143283.1_pt1 | contig 10060 bp, 9 predicted proteins | sample 530601 | NCBI WGS metagenome assembly CEOS01 (sample SAMEA2620666, study PRJEB7988) | marine metagenome | biome: marine biome (ENVO:00000447); feature: mesopelagic zone (ENVO:00000213); material: "saline water (ENVO:00002010), including plankton (ENVO:xxxxxxxx)" | depth 1000 m
ACGGTCTGCCATTGGCGCGAAGACCTCTAGGCTCTCTCGGGCAATCTTTAGTTGTTTCGTCTTCGGCATGTATTGGAGAGTTTGTAGGTTGTGGAGCCTATCGGCCAATTTAATGATAATCACTCGCACATCGTGGCCGATTGCTATGAGAAGTTTCGAGAGGTTGTCTTTGGTTTGGGGAAGATACTCAGTAAGATCTTGCATACCTGCACGAGCCTGTGAAACTTTCGTAACACCGTCTACTAAAAAGGCAACGTCTTTACCAAAAAGAGTTTCAAGTTTCTCAAGGGTAACGTCCGTGTCTTCAACGGTGTCATGGAGTACCCCAGCGAGCACGGTATCGATATCCATACCCCAATCTACTAAAATAGAAGCAACCGAAAGAGGGTGAGTGATGTATGGTTCTCCGCTTTTACGTTTTTGGCCTCGGTGAGCTTTTGAGGCGATATCAATTGCATGCTCTAATTCTAAGAGCTGCTCATCTTCGTAAAAAGGTTTTGCATGTTCGAGTAACTCGCTCTTTTTCATTTTACTAGTATACGAAAGTTTTGGTACGAGGGGTAGATGGTATATAATGTACGGTAAATACTGCTAATGCTTACGAAGGGGTGGGCTTTACTATGGCGAAGACGAAAATTGCAATCAATGGCTTTGGTCGTATTGGACGAAATGCATTTAAACTAGCATTTGGTCGTAGCGACCTAGAGGTGGTTGCGGTGAATGACCTTACGGATACAAAAACTCTTGCGTATCTACTAAAACACGACAGTAATTACGGGACATACGCACACGAGGTAAGCTACGATGATACCGGTATCGTGGTTGATGGCAAGCATATTAAAGTAATTGCCGAGCGTGATCCTGCAGCGTTGCCGTGGGATACGCTAGGGGTACAGCTTGTCATTGAATCTACGGGACGTTTTACCGACAAGGAGTCCGCTGAACTCCATATTAAAGCTGGCGCAAAACGGGTGGTTATTAGCGGCCCTTCAAAAAGCGATGGCGTTGACACTATTGTGCTTGGCGCAAATGATGACAAGGTTGAAGGCGCGAGCCACGTAGTGAGCAACGCTAGCTGTACTACTAACTCGCTTGGTGCCGTTATGGCGGTGCTTGACGCTGAATTTGGCGTACAAAAGTCACTCCTTACTACTGTTCACAGCTACACAGCAAGCCAGGTAGTGCAGGATGCCCCGGCGAAGGATCTTCGTGAAGGCCGGAATGCTGCCGAGAATATCGTTCCTACAACAACTGGTGCGGCGATTGCTGTAACAAAGACGCTACCGCAGCTTGAGGGTAAATTTGATGGATTAAGTATTCGCGTACCTACACCTGTTGTTTCACTCAGCGACGTAACGGTACTTCTAGAACGCGATGTGACAGTAGAGGAAATCAACGGGGCATTCAAGAAGGCTGCCTCGGAGCCATATTATCAAGGTATACTTGCTGTAAGTGAGGAGCCACTTGTGAGTCGAGACTATATTGGGAATAGCCACTCGGGTATTGTTGATCTCCTTTTAACAAAAGTAGTGGATGGTAATTTAGCAAAAATTATGGTGTGGTATGACAACGAGTGGGGTTACTCGAATCGTCTCGTCGAACTTGTGTCCGACGTTGCTAAAAGTATGCACCGCGAAGCATAGGCGAGATAAAGGGGGAGTCATGAAAATTTATGTAGGGGCTGATCATCAAGGATTTCATCTTAAAGAGGACGTGCTTGCTTATTTGAGTAAGCATGGGTATGAGGTTGAAGATGTTGGGGGTGCTTCGCTTGACCCGAACGATGACTTTCCCACCTTTGCCCAGGCAGTTGCGCTAAAAGTACTTGGAAGTGACGATGCTGATCCTCGTGGGGTGTTGCTATGCGGGGGAGGTCAAGGAATGGCTATGGCCGCTAATCGCTTTAGGGGTATCCGAGCGAGTGTTATTTGGGATGCCTTTGAAGCGAAAATGACGCGTAACGATAATGACAGTAACGTCATTAGCCTTCCTGCTCGTATTTTTACGCAACTTGATGATAGTGCATGGCAAGGGGTGCTCGAGACATGGCTTAATACCCCATTTGCCGGCGCAGTTCGATACAAACGCCGCAATGCGGAACTGGACGAACTTTCATAATGAGTATGATCGTCCCTACAATAATGCCCGAGACGCTCGATGCCTTACGCGCTACGCTGCAGGCATATCAGCCATTTGCGCGTAGGATTCATATAGATATAAGCGATGGCGAGTTTGCTCCGGTATTTTTACTAAGCGAATCACAGCTGTATTGGCCTGAAGGTTGGGAAGTAGATATTCACGCAATGGTGGCACGTCCCTCAGAGCATCTCCCTCAGCTTATACAGCTAAAGCCGAGCATGATTATTTTACACGCTGAAGCTCAGGAGAACATCCTACCGCATATTCGTACTATCAAGGAGGCGGGTATTAGGGCTGGAGTCGCTTTGCTGAAAACAACAGTCCCTTCAAGTGTTGAAGCGGCGATACGAGAGGCAGACCATGTAATGATTTTTTCTGGCGATCTTGGGCATAATGGTGGCACCGCGAGCATGATGCAGCTTGAAAAAGTGCGCCTTATTAAAAAAGTGAAGCAAGATGTGGAAATCGGGTGGGATGGCGGAGTAAACATAGAGAACGCGTACACGCTTACCCAAGGCGGTGTAGATATTCTAAATACTGGTGGGGCGATAGCCCAAGCCGAGTCTCCAGCAAACGCGTACCAGGCACTAGTAAAGGAAATAAATAAGCGGGGGGTTATATGACGACACAGTTAACGATTCCACAGATTGAACAAAAGGCAGTTGAAATTCGTCGTAGTATTATTACAATGCTACAAACAGCCGGGAGTGGCCATAGTGCTGGGCCTTTAGGATTAGCAGATATCTTTGCTGCTCTCTATTTTAATGTGCTCAATATTCGCCCCGAGGAGCCTGAATGGTCGGACAGGGATATATTTTTCCTTAGTAATGGTCATACGGTGCCCGTGCAGTATGCTGCTATGGCGGAAGCGGGGTACTTTGATAAATCTGAGCTTCTCACGCTTCGAAAACTGGGCTCTCGCCTGCAAGGTCACCCGGAGCGTGAAAAATTGCCCGGGCTTGAGAACACGAGTGGCCCTCTAGGAAGCGGCTTATCCCAGGCGTCGGGGTATGCGTATTCTTTGCAGTACATCGACAAGAACCCGCATCGTTTTGTCTATGTGATGATGGGTGATGGCGAGCTTGACGAGGGTAACATTTGGGAGGCAGCGATGTTTGCCGGTAAATATAAACTTTCTCAACTTGTTGCTTTTGTGGATCGAAACAATATTCAAATTGACGGCCCAACCGAGGAAGTGATGCCATTAGAAAACCTGAAAGCGAAGTGGGAGTCGTTTGGCTGGCACGTTATTGAGATAGATGGACATAACATCGAAAGTATCATTGACGCTTGTAGTCAAGCGCGGGCAATCTCATATCAGCCAACGGTTATTATTTGCCACACCATTCCAGGTAAAGGGGTTAACTTTATGGAGTACAACTACAAATGGCATGGTATACCACCAAATGCCGAGCAGGCAAAGGAAGCACTTGAGGACTTGCGTACACTAGGCGGTACTATCACTCATGAAGGAGGAGGTCTATGAACTACCTTGTAAATCCGAATGTTTTAAAGGACGATGTTACACTGGAGCCAATTAGGGCTGGTTTTGGCCGTGGACTTAAGATTGCCGGTGAGGCGGACAAGACTGTTGTTGCGCTCTGCGCTGACCTTACCGAGAGTACTCAGATGCACCTATTTAAGGAAGCATTTCCAGAGAGGTTTATAGAGGTTGGTATTGGTGAGCAGAACCTCGTAACTGTAGCAAGCGGTATGGCTCGTGCAGGCAAGATACCTTTTACAAGTAGTTATGCTGCATTTAGCCCAGGACGTAACTGGGAGCAAATCCGCACTACTGCCGCACTTAATAATCAGCCGGTGAAAATCGTAGGTTCTCACGCGGGGGTGAGTGTTGGTCCTGATGGAGCTACCCATCAAATGCTTGAGGATATTGCATTAATGCGGGTTCTTCCCAATATGGTCGTTATTGCGCCCGGGGATAGTCTAGAAGCCGAGAGAGCGACAAAGCTCGTTGCCTGTAATGGTAAACCGACCTACTTGCGTCTTGCACGAGAAAAAACGCCCATTATCAGTACAGAAGAATCGCCATTTGAAATAGGCAAAGCGTATGTGCTTCGTGAAGGAAGCGACGTTGCCTTGATGGGGACTGGAACAATGACCTATCATCTTCTTGTTGCCGCGAAGCTTCTTGCAGAAAAGGGTATAGAAGCAGAGGTGGTGCATGTACCAACTATTAAGCCACTTGATGAAGCGGTTATTCTTGCCAGCGCGAAGAAAACCGGCCGTGTCGTAACAGCCGAAGAAGCACAAGCTGCGGGAGGGTTTGGATCGGCAGTTTCTGAGCTTCTTACGGAGAAGCTTCCGATGCCGGTAAAGCGTATTGGTATGAATGACCGTTTTGGTGAATCGGGTGCGCCCAATGAGCTTATGGAGCACTTTGGTCTAAGTGGGCGGAAGATCGTTGAAACACTAGAGCAGTGGCTTAAAGACACTCCTCGATATCACCAGGAATAAGCATACATCATAGAATCCGACTTAGCTCTGAGTCTAACTTCTTAATATCCGTGAAATGAATAGATATAAAGCCAAGCTTTTGAGCAGCTTCTATATTGGTCGCGCTATCATCAATATAGATAACTTCTTCCACTGAGGCGTTTAATTGAGTAAGTGCTGCGTAATAGATTGCAGGATCGGGCTTAATTTTACCGACCTCTGCTGAAATTATGATTGCATCAAAATAGGATGCTAATTTGTCAGTATTGAGTCGGTCTCGGGTTCTTATAGACCCGTTTGAAATAAGCCCTAACGAGTAGCTTGCTTTTAGTTTAGATAGAAGGGCATGTACAGAATCGTCTACTAACGGTGTGTTAGAAAACTCGTTTCGAATTGTCTCAGAATCAATGTCGGTGAGTGTACTAAGTGATTCAAAAAAATCTTCCGTGCTAATGATATTGGCGTCTACCTTTTCAGAGAGAGTTTGAAATACACCGGTTCGAATTAAACCATGTGCATCAAGCCACTGCTGGTACGTATCGGGTCGAAGCACACCGTAATAATCAAAAAGAATAGCTCTAATCATAGTGTTAAGTATAGCACTTGTGGGCGGGGTGCTTTTTGGAACCATGAGTGCTATACTGAGAATAAGAAAATAAGGGAGAAACCTAGGGGTTATGGGCTTAACTATTCAAGAAATTCGCGATAATACACTTCGTGCACGGCATTTGATGCAGCGTTCAAGGCAACAGCATTTTGCTGTCGGGGCATTTAACGTTGACAATCAAGACACACTTATTGCGATAGCTCGAGCAGCGCAAAAGAAAAATGCTCCAGTTCTTGTTGAAGTAACAAATGATGAGATTACAGCCATTGGTGCTGAAAACATTCGTGACATGGTCGATAATTACAAGCGTGAATATGGCATTGAAATTTATATTAACCTCGATCATAGTCCATCAGTAGAGGCTGCTAAACAGGGTATAGATGCCGGCTTTGAGTTTATTCATATTGATATTTCGCAAGCAGACCACGATGCAACCGATGAAGAAATTATCCGTGCAACCAAAGAAGTTGTCGAGTATGCTAAATTTACCGGAGCTCTTGTCGAAAGCGAACCACATTACTTTGGCGGCGGCTCAAACGTCTTCACTGAAGCGTTTGACTACGAGGAAATTAAAAAGACGTTCAGTACACCTGAAAGCGCAAAAGCTTTTGTTGACGCGACCGGTATCGATACCTTTGCTGCAGCGGTCGGTAATCTTCATGGCAAGTATCCAGTTCCAAAGGAACTGGATCTTGAACTTCTACAAAGCATTCGTGATGCTATTGATTGTCAAATCAGTCTTCATGGTGGAAGTGGTACGCCGGCACATTTTTTTGCTGAAGCAGCAAAAATTGGTGTCAGCAAGGTGAATATTAATAGTGATATGCGCTTTGCTTACCGTACTGGGCTTGAACAAGTGCTAAAAGATAACCCCGACCAGTTCGCAGTTGTAAAGATTATGGAGCCCGTGCGTACCGCTATACAGGCTGTTGTTGAAGAAAAAATCGATGCTTTCGGTTCAGCCGGTAAAGCTGTTGTTTAAGAGGTATAAATAAAAATAGCCTACTTTATAGTGAGCTATTTTAATAGCAAGACCATTATTTTTTTGAGTCAATCGCCTGAAGGAGTGTTTCGAAAGATTTTTGGAACTTTTCTACGCCCTCACTCTCAAGGGTTGAAAAAACATCGTTCATATCAATGCCGACTGCGCGGATTGCTTCGATAGTATCAAGCGCCTGGGCAATATCAAGAAGCTTAAAATTAGTGGTATCTTGTGGTAAGTGGTCAATAATGCGAGTAATTGTATCTTCGGGTAGAGTGTTGACCGTAAAAGGTGCGACAAGGTTGGTGACATACATTAAATCATCGTAGGCTTCATTCTTAGTTGAGGTTGAGGCCCACAGGAGACGTTGAATAATGGAACTGTGGCCTTCAGTAACAGTTGCCTTTGCAAAAGCATCGAGGAATATATCGTAAGCTAGGCGAGCTTGAGCGATAGCGGCCTTACCTCGAAGCGTGAGTGCCTCTGGTGTGCCAATAGCATCTAGCCGCTTATCAATTTCGGTATCAACGCGGCTAACGAAGAATGAAGCTACACTTCTGGCCGGGTTTACTTTGTTAAGTAGATGAGTTGAAGCATGCGATTCGGCTACTTTCTTGTAGTCACTAAGACTAAAAATGAGAGTTACATTTACATTAATACCTTCAGCAAGAAGTGTGTGAATAACTGGAATACACTCCTCGGTTGCCGGCACTTTAATCATCAGATTCTTTGCATTTACTTCATTCCAGATCCAGCGTGCTTGATGTAGGGTTCCTTCAGCATCGTGCGCTAAAGTTGGAGATACCTCTAGTGAGACAAAACCGTCTTCTCCATTACTCGACTCCCAAACAGGAAGAAGTATTTGAGCCGCCGACTTAATATCGTCTATAATAATACGCCAGTAAATGTCCTCGGTCGATCTACCTTCGTAGGCGAGTCGTTTGATTTGCTCGTCGTATAATGAGCTGGTAGTGATCGCCTTTTCTAGAATGGTTGGGTTTGAGGTGACCCCTCTAATACCGTCTTCGACGTACTTATGAAGTTTACCCGAATTGATTAAATCGCGGCTAAGATTATCAAGCCAAGGACTTTGATTGTGCGGTTTGTGTAGGTAATGCAGGTTTGTCATTTGTCATAAGTATAGCAGGTGCGGTATGATAATGCATATGGTTAAAATATGTGCTTTAGGGGGTGCCTCGCAAGATGTATTCTTGTCTGGCAAGGGTATCCGCGCTCAACTCGATCCGCGTACTAATGAATATGTGGAAGAATTTTCTCAGGAATTTAAGCTGGGTGCGAAAATTACCGTTGATACGGTACACTTTGCTACTGGTGGCGGGGCGACAAATGCTTCGGTTACGTTTGCAAGACAAGGCCTTGAGAGTAGTTTTATTGGCAAGCTAGGTAACGATATTGCAGCGCATAGTGTGCTTAGGGAGCTTGATAACGAACATGTTAATACCGGTGAGGTGATTCACCATGAAAACCTAGGGACTCAATACTCAACGATTTTATTAGCCGATAACGGCGAAAGAACTATTTTAGTGTATCGTGGCGCGGCGAATTCACATACCCCTCAAGATTATGAAAATGTAAATTTTGAAAATTATGACTGGATTTATGTTTCGTCATTTGCTGGTGCTGTAGATGCGCTCGATGCTATTTTTACTCGAGCAAAGGGTGTTGACACAAAAATTGCGTTTAACCCTGGTGAGGCGGAAATCACTCAACTTGATAAACTTAATGGGCTTCTTGACTCAGTCGATGTTCTACTTGTCAATAAAGAAGAAGCGTCTAAGATTTTTGAAGGCGAAGATTCTGTTGAAATTGCGCGACATGCGTTGAACCTTGTACCTGTAGTCGTGATTAGTGACGGCCCAAATGGTGTTGTTGCTACAGATGGAAAAACTATTGTTTCGGCCGGTATGTATGAAGATGTTCCAGTTCTTGACCGGACGGGTGCTGGCGATGCATTTGGTTCTGGCTTTCTGAGTCAATATGCGCAAGGAAAGTCACTAAGAGACTCAATAGTTTTCGCAAGCGCTAACTCGACATCGGTTGTGCAGTATATTGGCGCCAAAGAGGGGATTTTACACGGGGAGGTCACGCTTCACGACATGCCATTAGAAGAGAAGGAGTTTTAAATGACAAAGTTTCTACGTGATTTGCTTGACGCTGAGGAGCCAATTTTCTCGGAATCAATCCGCCAACTTGAACAGACGACCGGAAAGTCGGGGGCGGATACTAAACTTATTGGAGACATTACCGCAAAAGCGCACGAAAGTATGCGTTCATTAGGACTTAATCCGGCCGCATCCACTGGTGAGGAGGTGTATCAAGCACTTCTTGGGCGCGTTGAAGATGATATGAAGCGGCTTACCCGTATTATTGGCGCGACCGACTCGGAGGACGTCCGACACCTTGTCCCGTATATGATTGACGCTGCGAATGCAGTTCGTTTCAACCGTAAAGTATTTGTGTTAAAGCACGACAAAGCGAAAGATCTCCTAAGACAGATGCCGCCTAGGCAACTGCTTACAAAACTAGGGTACGATTCTGTCGATGCTCTGTTTGAGGGCGAAGATTTCGATGAAATTTACACAGCGCTTCGTTTTTCTGAAGGTCCAGAGTGGCTCACCAACTACAATGAACTCTTCAAAACAGTAACAGCTGACGATTATGAAGAGCGTGACCTACGCATCATTCATATGAACCACGATAAATATGTAGATCTTGCTGCGCATTTTGTGCAAAAAAAATTACACAACGTTACACATACTAAAGAAATGGGAACGATTGTTGTTGTGCCGATGCACGCGCGGAAAATGCGTGGGCTAGTGCTAAAAACACTTCCTCTTCTTTTGCACTACATGAACGAGGTAAAGCTCTACTCTACCTTCTTTAAATTACAAAGTTCAAAGCCGCGCTTTGGTGAGACGGTGGTTAACACGCTTATTGCAGATCCTGGTACCGGGAGTCAGCTTGTAGGAAAGCGGGTACATTGGCGCGTTATTCAGAGGTATCTTGGTAAACACAAAGAGGACAGTATTGATAAAGTTGCCTTCGAACCGCACGTACAACCCGAAGACCTTCATTGGCGTCGCGCGGAAGAGCTTCTTTATCAGATAGACCCTGAGCTTGAATTCTGGAAAGATCGTGACTATGTAGGGTTAAATTATGATGGTTTTCCGGTTGCATTTAACTTATTTGACGTAAGTTTTGCGTACTCAAACAAAGAAACGTACGAGGGGCGCTATGCATATCACTTCCGGGAGAGCTTATGGAATGAGCTTTTTGTGCGCTATATGGGATTTAAGAATTTGTCTGATCAGGTTCTTTCGCAGCTCGACAATGACATGATCGCGCCAGAAAAGCTGTCGGTGAAAAAAATTGAGAAAAAGCAAAGCTCGAAGCTACGAAAAGACAGGAGTCGCCGTAATTTACAGATCCGTGAGCGGCTTATTGACGCCGCCGAGGGACGACTGCAAACGGTAGTTGATGAATTTGAGACCGTCTTTGATTTATTGGCAAAATTTGAGAAAACGGTCACTATTTTTGGATCGGCACGCAAACCTCAGGACGACGATATTACCATGGGCGCGTATGACATGGCGCGTCGTCTTGCAAACGAAGGGTTCGCGGTTATTACTGGTGGGGGGCACGGCGTTATGGAGGCGGCCAACCGCGGTGCCTATGAGGCCGGCGGAGCTTCGATTGGGCTTAATATATTATTGCCGAAAGAGCAGACACTCAACCAGTACACGACAGATAACTTTCAATTTGAGCACTTTTTTGGCCGCAAGGTGGCTATGACACTCGATTCAAGCGCCTTTATCTACTTCCCTGGTGGTTTTGGAACGTTCGACGAGCTATTCGAA
>CEOS01026556.1_pt1 | contig 10042 bp, 12 predicted proteins | sample 530601 | NCBI WGS metagenome assembly CEOS01 (sample SAMEA2620666, study PRJEB7988) | marine metagenome | biome: marine biome (ENVO:00000447); feature: mesopelagic zone (ENVO:00000213); material: "saline water (ENVO:00002010), including plankton (ENVO:xxxxxxxx)" | depth 1000 m
AACCACATTTGGTTTTTTGGGTATATTATTTGAACTGCAAAGTCCCGGCTGGGGTATACCTGGTACATTCGGCGCTGTATGCCTGGCCTTGTCTTTGGGGGCGTCGTACATCGTCAAACTTGCCACGATGACGGATCTCCTAATTGTTTTTGTTGGCGTCGCACTACTCCTTGTGGAGGTACTCTTGATCCCGGGGTTTGGAGTGGCCGGCATCTCCGGTATTGGTATTATATTGTGGGGACTGTACGAATTACTCTTGCCTGATGTTCCTGTTGGTCAGGAAATTCACTCTATGGCACTTACGGGTTTTACCATAGGAATTATTGGCGGAATCATCGGTTTGGTATTGTTGTTTAAACTGATGACCAAAACAGAATTTTGGCAAAAACTGACTTCCCCCAACATCCAGGATAAAGATAAAGGCTATACTTCTTCTATAGGATTAGAAGGTCTCGTTGGGCAAGAAGGTATTGCGGATACTGATTTACGACCATCAGGCTGGATTAATGTTGGAGATCAGCGAATATTTGTTGTGACCGAAGGATCATATATTGATAAAAATGATAATGTAAAGATCCTTTCTGTGGACGGAAATCGGGTCGTAGTCAGAAAAATTAAATAAAAAGAAAGGAATAAAATAATGCCTGTTGCATCTATTATAATGTTATCGTTACTGGTACTCTTTGTCGTACTGTTTTTCTATTTTGTACCGTTGGGGTTGTGGGTACAGTCTGTGGTGAGTTTAGGCCTGGGCCCCATTTCCATTATAGATCTTATCCGCATGCGCTTGCGGAAAATATCTCCCCGGTTAATTGTGGATGGTGTAATCAATCTGCACAAAGCCGGACTGCCGTCCATTTCCACGGAAATGCTGGAAACGCATCAACTAGCTGGGGGACAAGTGCCAAACGTAGTAAATGCACTTATTGCGGCTGAAAAAGCAAATATTGCACTGACCTTTGAAACCGCTACAGCAATTGATTTAGCGGGTCGTGATATCCAAACAGCGGTGGAAACAAGTGTATATCCCAAAGTGATTGATGTTCCATTAGAAGGATATTTAGCGGCCGTTGCCAAAGACGGCATTGAGTTGAAAGCACGCGCCCGTGTAACCGTACGTACGAATATTCCCGGTTTGATTGGCGGAGCTACGGATGAAACAATCATTGCCCGTGTTGGCGAAGGGATTGTGAGTGCGATTGGTTCTTCCGATACTTATACTACTGTGTTGGAAAATCCTGATAATATTTCCAAAGCGGTGCTGAGTAAAGGCCTTGATGCAGGAACTGCTTTTGAAATTTTATCCATTGATATTGCTGATCTTGATGTGGGAAAAAATATCGGTGCGAGTCTGCAGGCCGACCAGGCAGAAGCTGATTTAAGGGTTGCCCAAGCCAGAGCCGAAACGCGTCGGGCCATGGCTGTAGCTGAAGAACAGGAAATGAAAGCAAGAACCCAGGAAATGCAGGCCAATGTTGTAGCAGCGGAAGCAGAAGTTCCCAAAGCGATGGCCCAGGCATTTAGAGAAGGTAATCTGGGCATCTTCGATTATTATAATATGCAGAATATCAAAGCGGATACGGGTATGCGTGAATCGATTTCTGAAATGGGTGAAAAACAACCCGGCGAACCAGAGGAAAATGATTAATGGATAGCCTCGGCTACTGGCTTTTCCTGTTAATTTTATATATGCTGTCGTTTATGATGAAAAAACGGAAGCAAAAGGCCGCCAGGCAAAAATTGGAGGGTGACGAAGAAAATGGCTGGCAGACAACGGATTTTGTCAAGGGAATCTTCGCTGATTTTGTGGACAAAGGCGAAGAAGAATTGGATGAAGCTGTCTTCACAGAATTAGAGGAAGAGTTGGAGGAAGAACTAGGTAAGCCCGAATTTCATGAGCCCCCACAGGAGATTCCACTGGAGGAAAGCCATTTACCCAAAAAAGATTTATCGATAATCGATGAGCATCGTACAATCGGTACTATTGCTCATAGAGAAATCAAAAAGGTAATTTTCCGTTCGATATTTTTTCAGAATCAAGGGGATGTGCGCATGGCAATGATCTATAAGGAAATAATGGATAAGCCTCGGGCTCTGCGGCGCAGCATACGCTAAATAATCTGTTCGTAGATATCTGTAATTTCTTTGCGCAGGTTTTCTTCTGTGCTGTCGTTATGAATAACAAAATCGGCCAGTCCTGTTTTTTCTTGTTCTGACCATTGTAAATCTATACGCTGCAGGATTTCTTGCCGTGATAATGTTTTCCTTGACAGGGCCCTCACCATTCTGTTCTTCATCAATGCAGTAATCACTATTACATAATCAAGGTGTTGGTCATAGCCTGATTCGTAAATCAAGGCCCCGTCTACAATAAACATAGAATATTTATTTTTTGCTGAAATTTTATCAAACTGTTTATCAATCAAATTGTAGATGTATGGAAACACAACAGAATTAAGACGAATTTGATGGTCTACATCTTGGAATGCAATGCGGCCCAATTTTTTCAGGTCAATTATATTTCCCGGCCCCATAATATCCGTACCGAATTCAGCGATCAATTCACTTTGCACAGTTGAGTTATTGTTTATCATTTTTTTCGCTTCATTGTCAGCATCTAAAATGTAAGCACCGAATTCAGCTAATACTGCACTGGCTGTGCTTTTTCCGCAGCCAAGCCCGCCTGTTAATCCAATTTTCAGCATATTAAACCAATGTATTCAGAATTCGTTCAGTGATTTCAGTTATTTTGCCAACACCTTCAACCGCTTTAATTAAGTTCTGCTGTTCATAAAATTCTATTAATGGTTCGGTCTGCCGCCTGTATACTCGCAAGCGCTGGCGGATAATTTCAGGAGTATCATCTGTTCTTCCTGATGTTGAACCTCTCAGGACCAAACGATTAATTAATTCCTCTTCATCGGCTACTATGCTGACAACAGCATCCAGCGATTGATTTAAATTTGTCAGAATTCGTTCCAACCCTTCAGCTTGGGTAATAGTGCGGGGAAATCCATCAAGACAATAACCATTATTACAATCGTTTTGAGCAAGCCGGCCGGACATCATTTTTAACAAAACATCATCGGGAACTAATTGACCGACATCAATAAATGTTTTTGCTGATTTTCCAACAGGTGAATTGTTGGATATTTCATCGCGCAGGATAACACCTGTTGAAAGGTGTACAATGCTAAAATGATCACAGATTCGTTTTGCCTGTGTTCCTTTTCCTACACCGGGCGGGCCAATAAAAATTAAATACATAAGGCAAAGTTATTTATCAATAATAAGAATTAAATTAATAAACCTGCAATAGTCGCAGTGAGCCAGGACGCTAATGCACCACCTATCATTGCTTTAGTAACCAGTTTAGCGAGATCTTTTTTACGTTCTGGAGCCATACCGCCGATGCCGCCTAATTGAATACCAATAGAGCCGAAATTTGCGAACCCACACAAGGCATAACTGGCTATAATAGCTGTCCGGTCAGAAATGGCTCCTGAAGACATCAATTCTTTCAAGTCACCATAGGCAATCAATTCTGTAAAAACAATTTTTTCCCCCATTAGTGTGCCAAGTGTACCAGCCTCTGACCAGGGTACACCCATGGTCCAGGCCAAGGGTTTGAATATAAAACCGAGGATTGATTCCATGGATGTTCCTGCAAACCCAAGGAGGTAGTTAATCATGGCAACGATTGAAACAAAAGCAACCAGCATAGCGCCGACATTCGCTGCTAGTTTCAATCCAATTGTAGCTCCATCACCCAGGGCTTCCATGGCATTGGTGTTTTTTTGATCGATAGTGATTTTCAAATTTCCCATCGTTTCAGACGTTTCCGTTTCAGGATAAATAATTTTTGCCATCACCAGTGCTCCTGGTGCAGACATGACCGACGCAGCTAATAAGTGACCGGCAATTCCAGGAATATCAGCTAGCCACATGACATAAATAGCCAAAATACCTCCAGCAACAGTGGCAAAACCGCCTGTCATCACGGCCATCAGTTCTGACTTTGTCATTTGACTGATAAAGGGCCTTACCATGAGCGGTGCTTCTGTTTGCCCAACGAAAATATTGGCGGAAATACAGAGCGTTTCCGACCCGCTGGTACCCATGGTTTTCTGCATGGCTTTGGCAATCCATTTTACGATCACCTGGATAATTCCAAAGTGGTACAAAACAGCCATAAGGCTGGAAAAGAAAATAATCACGGGCAGTGCTCGAAAAGCAAAATTGATCATGGCATCATGGTAACCCACATCTGGGACGAAAGATTTGAAAAGAAAATCACTGCCCTCATCGGAAAAACTAACGAGCTTGCGGACGGCTTTATCAAGAAAACCAAACAGCGGTCCGCCAATTGGCGTTTTCAGAATAAATATGGCAAAGATGGCCTGTAATCCCAGGCCCCAGCCAATTATACGCATATTTATCTGTTTTCTGTTATTTGACAGGGCGAATGCGATGGCTAATAAAACAACAATTCCAATCAGTCCAGTAAAGCGTTCCATTATAATTTTCCCGGGTGTTGATAACATTTTCTGCAGCGTGCTTCATATTTATCAGTTTCTCCAATGACCACTTGCTCTGAATCCGCTGATGTGCGTTGAGTAAAACCGGCCGGTTCGCCACAGACAACACATATGGCCTGCAGTTTATCGAGATAATCCGCTGCACACATGATTTCCGGCATGGGCCCAAAAGGACGAGTCAGATAGTCTTTGTCTAATCCGGCGACAACCACACGCTTATCATTGGCTGACAACTCCTCGCACACGGTAATCAAGTTATTGTCAAAGAATTGTGCTTCATCAATTCCCACAACTTTAGCGCCATCTTCTTTTTCAAGTATTTCAGTGGCGTCGCTGATCAGATATGACTCCATTTTCATATGGTTGTGCGATACGATATGTTCTTCACTATAGCGGTTATCAATTCTTGGCTTAAAAATGGCTGTCTTCATTTTAGCGATCTGGGACCGTTTCAAGCGTCGTATAAGTTCTTCAGTTTTGCCGCAAAACATAGGACCACATATTACCTCTATCCAACCGCCAGTGCGTGGTGTAAGTGTCATCTAAATTCTCTGCGTTGGAAGTATAGATTTAATTTTAGTTCGTATGAGATCGATGGCAACTGTGTTTTTTCCACCCTCGGGAATAATAAGATCAGCATATAGTTTAATGGGTTCAACAAACTGTTCGTGCATGGGCCGCACCGTATACAGGTATTGATCGATGACAGATTGTCTGGTGCGTTTACGTTCTTCTATATCACGCGTTAACCGGCGAATAAAACGAATATCATCCGGTGTTTCCACGAACAATTTGATATCCATCAACTTGCGCAGCCTGGCATCCCAAAGAGTAAGGATCCCTTCTAAAACAAGTACATGGTGGGGTTTAATGTGTTCAAACTCTTTTTTACGGGTATGTGTGCTGAAATCGTAGCATGGAATTTTGACTGCTTCCCCTTTCATCAATGTTGATAAATGCTCGTGCAGCAGTTTAAAATCCATAGCCTCGGGATGATCAAAATTTTGTTCATTTCTTTCTTCCATGGACATATGCGCTAAATCTTTATAATAAGAATCCAGCTGGATCACAGCCACTTCGCCGGTAGTGAATTCTTTAACAATTTCATGAGCAATAGATGTTTTTCCGGAACCGGTGCCACCGGCAATACCAATTAATATAGATGAATGATTCATTTTAATTTTGATTGATCGAAAGCTTCCGGAAGAAGCTGTAATGTTGATGTCTCTTCAACATTATTCTGATTATCAGTAATAAAAATAGGAATATCACCACATAAATCCCAGACAACTTGCCGGCAGGCGCCGCAAAGGGAGCCGCCATTTTCTGTTGCTACAGCAAGAGCCTTGAATGATGAATGGCCTGCAGCAACCGCTCGGTATAGGGCCACACGTTCAGCACAGCAGGTTAATCCATAACTGCTGGATTCTACATTACAGCCACCAATCATTTCTCCATCTGAAGTTAACACCGCAGCGCCAACTGTATAGTTAGAATAAGGGGCATGGGCAAGAGTTCGCATTGATTTAGCATGAGCAATAAGATTTTCCATATTAATATTCTTTGAATTTTATTTGTTGAAAAACATAGTTAAAACCAACTCCGGAAATAAAACCACCAATATGTGCAAACCAAGCAACCCCACCGGTGGTATCAAGGCCAAGAGTTCCAAGGCCGTTTGTTAGCTGGGTCAAAAACCAGATGCCCAGCACAATCATTGCAGGAACTCTGATGGTTGTAAAGAAAATGAATATAAATACAAATACATGTACTTGGGCATGGGGATAACGTATCAGGTAAGCACCCAAAACACCGGCGATGGCACCGCTGGCACCCACCATAGGCAATATGGAATCAATGTTGAAAATGACCTGTGCTAATCCGGCAGCAAGACCGCATAGAATATAAAATAATGCATAACGAGCGTGGCCCAGGGCGCTTTCAACATTGTCGCCAAAGATCCACAGGAACCACATGTTACCCAGGATATGGGCAATACCGCCGTGTAGAAACATGGATGTAAAAAGATTTATGATATGAAACTGAGCCGGAATCAGACCAAACATATAAATAAACCTAGCTTCTGATTCAGGCCCAGACATGGCCAATGTAAACTGGTATAAAAAGATGAGGACATTGGCAGCAATGATTCCATACGTTACAACAGGAACAAGGATACGGGGGTTATCATCTTTGTAAGGGAAAAACATTACTTAATATAAAAGTTCACTGTTTTGGTAGTCTCATTTCTTGATCTATCCCGAACATTGACTGACATTGTATGATTTCCAACAGATAGATTCTTAACCAAATCATAGAAAATAGTTTGACTGACCGGTTGATAAGCATAGAGCAATCTTTTTCCATCAAGCGTCATCGACATTTCTGATTCATTTTCTGCAATGCCGGAAAGCAGGTCATCTACCTCTGCTTTCAATTTTTTAACGTCCTGAAAGTAATACACTCCGCCATCAGCCGGAAATGTAGATTCGATCATTGGGGGAGTATCATCTTGTAAAATACACACTGCTTCTAAACTTTCTATGCTGCCTGTTAACACCTGTCGTTTTTTGGAATTCTTTGATGGAATAAATGTCCAGCCATCATCTTGATCATAGTAGTATAAACTGGTTTTTTCCAATTTTAATATGTTTTCATCGTAGCGTATACCGATGCGGACTGTATCTTGTAGCGGAATATCAAAGGGCTGGAGCTGGTAGACATTTGACAAAAAACCGCCGTGAGGAGGCGGAGTGGAATTTTCTACAGCATCAATCCAGATTAAACTTTGGCCATAGAATGTTGATTTAACAGACCGCAATGAACACATTTCATCCTCCGAAACGACAACTGTTTGTTCACCTGGAGTCGCAATTACCGGCGTAAAAGCATATTTATAAGTGTAATCTGTGCTATTATTAATGCTAACATGCAATGCTGTTACATAATTAAATATTTGGACCTCAAGAGGTGCTGTAATAAATGTGAAGGGCTGAATTTGCTGTAAAGCAACAGCAACCAGATTTTGCGGTGTATATAAATACAGGGACGGTTGAGCGGTGCCCATATTACCTGTTTCTACCTGGACAACAATCCCGGCAGCTGTTTTATTGATTTTTATGTCTGGTTTTGTATTGTAATCAATGTCAACATTTTCTGGATGCCAGTTCAATGGCTTTGAAAATGCCCCCATTTTATTTTTGGCTATGAACTGTAATGAACGGTTCTGTATTATTCTGCTATCCAGCGTTACCATCAATCCGCCGCCGTTTTTTTCAACACGTAGGGGTTCAAGTTTCTGATCTGCAAATCCAGAGGGAGAGAAGGAATAACATGTAATGTTTTTTAAGGGAATGCTTATGGATTTTGATTGAATATTGAAAGTGATTTCATTTCCGTCTTGGGTTATATCCTGAACGATTAAATCGATTGGGGGGTGGGTAAAAATCCAACCCAATCCTGTAGTCGTATTCCCACTAGCATCTGTTACCTTGATCATCAGTTTATGATAACCAGGAGATAATTTTAAAATTCCAGATAAATTTCCGTGTTGAACTATCGAAGTTGGATAGTCCTTTAAGTGATACAGGTTGTGGAAAGAACCAATATTTAAACGATGCAATGCATGATTGCGAACCAATTGCACGTGATCGTTTAAACTGTAATCAAGAATATCGTAGTCAAGTTTGTATTCCTGCACACCATCGATAAACAATTCAATAGATTTTAACTGGTATGATTCAGAAAACCCTTGGCGTTTATCTTTTGTGCGTAATGCAATTCCAACAGGAGCAAAAACATTTAGTGTATCAGCTAGTTGATATGATCCATCCCTATTCCTGAAAAAAGGGATCTGTACCGGTAAAAAACCGCCGTTTACCCAGGAATCTTTTTCCAGCGGAATAATCGCCAATTCCTCTAATTGCGGCGACAGGCGGTCATCAATTGCAAAACCATTGGATAGTGGATTTAATGGCTGCTCTAAACGATTACGAATTTCAAAATGCAGATGCGGGCCAAAGGAATAACCAGTATTACCAGAATAACCGATCACTTCTCCCTTTTTTATTGTTACCTCATTTTGTTCAAAATAGTGGTTCAGTATATACGATTCATTTTTATTCTGATAAAATTTTAAATACCCCTCCAATTTTGGATTAAAATGCGACAGGTGGGCATATACACTGGTTTCACCATTGGGGTGCATGATGTACAATGCTCTGCCGTATCCTTTGAAATTTGTAACCATACGGGAAACATACCCCTTTTCTACTGCAAAGACATCTACGCCTTCTTTTCCGCCAGTTTTAATATCGATACCCATATGAAAATGTCGATCCCGAAATTCACCAAAATTGGACTTCAATGACTTGCTGGCATCAATCGGCCATTGATAATTCTGGGCTGCAACAACAGCCAACAAGATGGTCATGCAAAGAAGTAATCGGTTCATAAATAATGAAGGAGTGCCTTCAATTTATGGATATAGAGAATTCTTTAGAAAAGAAAAAGGCTCCTGCAGGAGCCTTTTTCTTTTACCGAGATTGTTATATAAATTTACTCTTCATCTAATATTTTTGGTGTTAATAAGTTTCGTTTTATAAAACTTTAATAATTAGTACAAGTTCAATTAACTTGTTTATATACAAACCACAAACCACAGGGAGAATTCCATGAGAAATTTAAAAATAGCCCTAGTAATTATTATTATCACCTCAACGGGCTTATTTGCCATTGGCGGATTTGGTCTACAAGTAGGACAAAGTTCATTCAGTGTTGCAGAATCAAGCCCTGCATCAGGGCTTCCAGATGTAACGTTAACTAACAGCAGTTTTGATGGAGCATTTGTTTTTGGCGGTTATCTATATATTGACGCCATACCCTTCATTGATATCGAAGTGGATGCAAATGTAAGAGGTAACTCTTATGATATTAATTTTGAAAATCTGGCCGGACCAATGGATCCGATTAATTTTGGATGGGTGAGTGCAGATGTCTACTATACTCTGAGAAAGAAAGTTGTTGGCCTTTCCATTCCTTTTTTAGCCGGTGCTAAACTCCATGCCGGGGGCGGATTTAATACACATGTTACTACACCTTTAGCTGATATTGATATGGTTACTGAACTGCTTGGCGGTGATTTATCCAATGGCGATCCTTCGGAGGTGAATGATAACCTAAAAAAATATCTTGAAGACAATACCATTGATGCAACAGGTATTCATATCCAGACTGGACTGCAATTCAAACTGCTCATGCTGGATACATTTCTGAATTTTCGTTATACTATCGTGGATGACGTTGTTCCTGATGCTGGTGGTTTTGGAAGTGTAAACTTTCGTTTAGGATTTGGAATATAATTTGAAATAAATACAATATTAAAAAGGGGCAGGTAACTGCCCCTTTCTTATTTCAGCAGAATAAGTTTTTCTGTAGCCTGGAAAGGACCACTTTCCATCTTGACAAAATATACGCCACTGGCCAAACCTTCTGCCAGCCAGCGT
>CEOS01078597.1_pt1 | contig 10026 bp, 9 predicted proteins | sample 530601 | NCBI WGS metagenome assembly CEOS01 (sample SAMEA2620666, study PRJEB7988) | marine metagenome | biome: marine biome (ENVO:00000447); feature: mesopelagic zone (ENVO:00000213); material: "saline water (ENVO:00002010), including plankton (ENVO:xxxxxxxx)" | depth 1000 m
TCGTGCCGCGCCGAACATAGGAAAACGGGTTGTAACGTGCCGTGCGGCCGTCAGCGGCGAGCGGATCGAACAGGAAGACTTTCTGCCCGGCCACGTCGCGAATGCCGGCGGTCGCAGCCCAATTCTCCTTTTTCACATCGAGGCAGACCAGCGATGATTCGTAGAGCAGGCAATTCGGGATCACGAGGCCGACGCCCTTGCCCGAGCGTGTCGGCGCATAGCACGCGACATGCTCCGGGCCGCCGAAACGCAGATGCCGGCCCGCCGCATCCTGGCCGACGAAAAGGCCGCCGAACTTCGCGTAGAAGCCGGCGCGCACCAGTTCACCCCGCTTGGCCCAGCGGGTTTCCCCGTGCAGATCGAGCCGATCGGAGCCGGGCCAGCCCTTGCGCACGACCCGCGCCGCGAACAGCAGAAGCGGCACACCCGTCGTCACGCCGGCCGCGATCTTGAGCCATCCCCCGACGATCGGATGGCCGAAGCCGTAATAGCGTTGATAGGTCCAGAACTGGAAAAACGGCACGGTGTCGGCCGTCAGCAGCCGCGTGCCGGCAAGGAAGATCGTCGAGGCGAGCACGGACCACAGCAACGCGCCCAGCCCGAGCAGGACGATCGCCCCGAGCGCCTTGCCAGCAATCGGCCATTCCTCACGATCAAACATTGGCAGCCGTCCTGCCCGGCCCACCCCGGCCGATCGCTGTCAGCACCGGCGCGCCCTTGCCGAACGGCTCGAAATGCACCTGTTCGATCGAAAATCCGTCCCGGTCCCGCCGGCAGTGCGCGACGACATCGACGAGCTGGCGAAGCAGCGCGTCCACATCGGCATCGGCCAGATGCTTGCCGGCATCATGTTGCTTGACCATCAGCCGCAGCGCATCGAACGCGCCGGTGGCGCTGCCGGCGTGGCATGTCGTGATCGAACCGGGATGGCCGGCGGCGATGCTGCGAATGAAGGTGAAGGCAGCCCCGTCGCGCAATTCCTGCATCAGCACGCGATCGGGGCGCATCCGAAGCGCTGCTTCGATCAAATCTTCCGAGCGTACGCGTGCTACGCCCTGGTCGCCCTTCGAGTAGAATAGCGAAACGAGGTTGCGCTGTGGCAGGCCGATGAACTCGGCCGTGTCCTCGATCGTCACCAGGCGTTCGTCGAGCGGGATCGCCTGTATCAGCGCCTTGGCGAACGTCGTCTTGCCCGAGCCCGTGTCGCCGGTCGCGATGATGGTTTTCTTCGCGCGCACCGCCAGCGGGAAAAACTCTTCCCAGCGCCGCGCCGCGTGCAGCTCGGTCAATTCGCGATCGAGCGGGTGGGGACCGCGGGCCGCCCCTTCCGTTCTCGAGAATAGTCCGCCGGCCGCAAGACCCGCGATCGTCGGCGCGAAGCTCGACGGCCGCCGGATCGTCAGGCTCAGCGTCCCGCCCACAACCGCCGGCGGGCGGCATATCTGGACACGCTGGCCATCGGGCAGCACCGAAGCGCACAAGGGCCGTTCGGGGCCGACATCCTGTTGCGACATCGCCGCGCATAACGTCGCAATCTGATCGAGCCGCTGGAACGTCAGCTCGGGCACATCGAGCCAAGTCCAGCCTTCGTGCGTCTCAACCCCGGCCTCGCCCGGCCGATTGACGACAATTTCCGTCACGGCCGGGTCGGCAAGCGGCACGGCGATCGGCGCGAGCAGCAGGCGCAGCGTGCTTTCGCCGGGGCGTATCATTGGCCCGGTCCCCGACCGGCGGCGCGCACATAGCCCGGCGCGGTCGGACGAACGCCGTAGACGGTCGAGAAATCGAGATCGCGCGCGACGAGAATGCTGACCAGCTCGCCTTGATGCTTGCGGATCGTCGGCGGAATGTTGATCGAGCCAGCCAGGCTGGACGCGATCACGGATTCGGTGCTGCCGGTGTTGATCGTCGTCGTGCCCGACTTGGCGGCCGCCGCAACGCCGGCCTGAATCGCGCCGTCCACCGTGGTCAGCAGCAGAGCGCCGCCGAAGCGCTGCCAGAAATGACGATCGACCGCGCCATCCATGCCCGATCGGCCGAGCGGGTCCGTCGCCGGGCTGTCGAGATTGATGACGACGCCCTGCGGCGTCTCGGCGCGGGTCCAGACGACGAACATCCGTTCGACGCCTTGCTGGATGCCGCCCTTGAACTCGCCGACGACGCGGGTGCCGCGATCGAACAGCGTGAGCCCCGTCTTGCCCAGGACATCTTGCGGGATCACGCACGTCACCAGACCGGGCAGCGTCGAATCCATCGCGGTTTGCAGGACACACGGGATCATCGTGCCCGTCGTCAGCAGGAACGGTTGGTTGCGCAGCACATTGGCCGTCACGCCGGTCAAGCGCGTGGGCGTCAGACGCGCCCCAAGGTCATTTCCTCCCTCGCGCCCGGATATGCCGCCAGCAGCGCCGCTTCCCTCTCCAAGCACGCCGGCCGCTCCCAGCGCGCCGTTTGCGGCATCGAGGGGGCCGGGCGACATGAGCCCGGCACCGGGTCCGCCACGGCCGCCCGAGCTGGACGAGAAAACCAACAGCTCCGAACGGCGCGGCGCGGTCGAGGGTGACGCCCCGCTAACCGTGGTCGGCGGCGGCGAAACCGGCTGATCGGGCAAGGGCGGCGGCACGGCGGCCGGCAGCACTACGGGCGCGGCCGGCAACGGCGGCGGCACATAGGGGACTTCCGATCGCACCGCGAGTTTGGGCGGCTCTTCGGTCTTGAGGTTCGGCCGCGCCGAGGTCAGCAGGATCACGCCGCAGGCGATGGCGGCGCCTGCGACGATGACGCCGATGCCGGCCCGCTTCGAGACGATCGGCCGTCCCGCCACGTCCGAGACGTGTCGCTCGCCTTCGAGGTTCGCTTGAGGCGGCGGCGGCGGTGCGCCAGCCGAGGCCGGCCGCAGGGGATCGTCTGTCATTGGCCGTCACTCCTAACGGTGCGGGCAAGGTCCGGCGTGCCGGTGCCGGTGCCCGGATTGCGGCCGACCGGATCGAAGCCTTGGTTGAGGATGCGCAGCACCTTTTGGCCGTCGCGCAGCGTGAAGATGCGGGCCGTAGTCTGCACCACCACCATGTCGCCGATCATCGTGTAGGGAACGATCGTTTCGGACCCGTCCGGCGCTGCGGTGTAAATCGTTGGCACGCGCATGTTGCCGGGGAAGCGGAACGCGGTTTGCCGGCCGTTGTCGCTGACTTCGGTGGGCTCGATCATGTTCGAGCCCTGCGCGACATAGCGCCAGTTGCGCGGCCCTTCGGCCCAGGCGGTGCGCAGCTTCTCTTCGGCCGCCCGCTCGCGCGTCGCCGCCTCGGCCGCCAGACGCGCGGCCTCGCGCGCTGCGGCTTCGTCCACCGGGTAGGTGAAACTCACCGCGAAGATCGCGGCACTTCCCCGAGCGCCGTGGCGGACGGCGGTCAGGCGGAACTGATAGGACCGGGTTGCGCCCGCCAGCGTCTTGGTGACGACCTGCATATTGGTCGGCGCGCGCACGATGTTCGGTTTGATGAAGAGCAGATTGCCCGCCGGCTGCGCCAACCAGGCATCGGCATCGCCGATCGCAACCTGGGTAATCTCCTCCCCCTCGGCGAAAATGATTTGCGTCGAACTCTTCGGGCTTCCGACGATCCTAACGACGTTGAGTGGGTTATAGGCGACGATCTGGACGTGCGGATCGTAGCCCGCCGAGCGCGGCGTCTGTTCCGCCATCGCCGTGCCGGCGAGCAGCGCGGCCGCGAGGGGCACGAGGATGAAAGATCGCCCCTTCATTGCGTGGCCTCCATGTCGGCGCGGTAGCTTGTGACGATGAAACCGAGCGGATTGACGTTGAGCGCGGCCGCGCTGACCTGGCCCGGCGCGAAATCGAATGCGATCGTCGCCACCATCTGCTGCGGCGGCAGCGCCACGCCTTGCTTGCTCGCCATCTGGACGAAGCGAACCTGCGCGAGCTTCGGGCCGAGGAACGACGTGGAGACCCAGCGCACGGTCGCGCTGCCGTCCTGTCCCAGCACCACTTGCGGGCTGTTGGGATTGGTCCCCTTGAAGCCCTCCGAATATTCTTTCTGAACGACCGGCGCGGACATCAGCGTGACGGCGTTGAAGCTCGATTCCGCTTCGGCCGCCGTGTAGCTCTGGCGCAGCCGGACATACTGCCAGAGGAAGAACCGCTTTTCGGCATCACCGATATCCATCGGCCCACCACGCACGTCATAGACCCGCTCGACGCTGCCGGTCGCCTTGTCCACTCGGAAGACCAGCGGAACGACCGTCTTGAGCGGCGTGAGCGCGAGGACCGCGGCGACGCCCATGAAGCCGATCGCCACCCCGATCCCGCCGACCGTGAAGCCGAGGCGCGCCACGCGCCGATCGCGCGCACGTTCCGATGCTTCATAGCTCGCGACCTGTCCGAAATACGCATCCAGTATAGCCGGGTCGGAAGTCACCGGCCGGGCGATGAAGGCTTCGGCCGGAGGGTTGCTGTTGCGGCCAAACCATTTCATGCGCCTGTCTCCGGTGTCATCGTCGGCGACTGCGCCGGCGGCAATGGCGCGCGCGGGCCGCGCAGATCATCGCGGGTGGGCGTCCACTTCCCCGCGTTGAGCGGCCGGTATCGCCCTCTGGCTTCGGCCAGCGGCGGCCGGTGCGCGCAGGCCGAGAGCGAGAGGATGACAAGGGCGGCTATGACGGGACGAACCATGCTGATTTCCTGATTTGGGCGGATTCCGGGCTTTGACGCGCGCGCGTTAGCTGCTGTCGGAGAGTGAACCGCCTGTGGCGGGACGGAGGCGTTGATAGACCGAGCGGCCGAACGCGCCCGCGCCGCGCCCGACCGTCGTGCCGGCATAATGGCCGGCGCCAAGCAAGCCGCTGCGACCGACGCGGTAGCTGTTGCCGCCGCCATCGACATAACGCTGCCCCGTCGACCCGATCGCCGACTGAGCGGCCCGCGCGAGCGCGCCGGAATGGAAGTGCAGGCCGCCGGCCAGCGACGATGCGACGCCGGGGAGCTGGAAAGCGACGAAGGCTGCGACGGCGAAGAAGATGACGCCGGCAAGCAGCACCTGGATCATCGCCATCGAGTCGACCGACCCCATGATTGCGACCTGGCCTACGACTTGCTGTTCGACCGAAAGCACGATGTAGAGCAGCACGACCGTCGTGATTTGCAGGATCACGCACGAGATCAGTGAGCCGATCCAACGCTCGAAGATAGCGCGCGTCGCCGGGAACAGCACCAGACCGACGAGCAGCGGCCCGAGCGCGATATAGAGCGCGAGCAGCACCCGTGAGATCAGCCAGATCGCGAAGGCGAATACGGTGGAGATGATCGCCGAGGCCCAGAACAGGATGACGATCAGCTTCTCGCCGATGTCGGTCCAGTTGAGCGTGCGCCAGACCTCAAGTCCGGCTCGCCACGCCTTGATCCAGACTTGATCAAAGGTGTTCGCATCGACGGCGTTGGTCGAGCCAGACGATGTGAGTGCGTTGGCGAGCCCCTGCGGCAGAGTGGTGAAGAAGAAATCGTAGATATATTGCTGATAGACTCCGGCTCCGGTCAGCACCCACACGACTAGACCAAGCTTGAGAAAACGGCCGAGCAGCGCTGCGCCGGATTCGTTCGTCTCGCCGCGAATGATGAGGATTCCGGTCAACGCGATATAGAGCACCAACGCGACCTTGAGCGGCGCCGCAACGAAAGACAGGAAGGCGTTGACGACCTCTGACACGGCGCTGACCAAGGGCGTCTCGACTTGAGAGACGATGTAGGCGAACACCTGCCATTGAACGTCTTCCATCGCTGCTACCTCGCCTTTCCGGCTTCAATCAGCAGCGAGCGGCGCGCTACCTCGCAATATTGCAGCTCGGGATTGCGACGGCACATGAGCAGCTTGCTGCGGCGATTTTGCGGATCGTCCGACCAGAAGGCAGGCTGGCGGGGGTCGAGCGTGCCGGTGCGTGCCCGCGCCTGTCGCAGCGCCGCTTCGACGCTGGCTTCATGCGCGTTGATGCAATCGGGATCGCGCAACAGATGGCCGGGATCGTCGAGACAGGCGAGTTGGACCTGGGCGCGCTCCTGGCGATGGTCCGCATACCAAGTGACGGTCTTCGGCGAGGAGCGCGCGGCCGTGCCAGCGTGCGCGGCCGCGGGCGATACCGCCAGCATCAGCGCCGAGACGGCGAGAGCGGCTTGCACGGTGCAAGACGTGCCCATCTCAGCCGCCCCTCGCCTTGGCCTGTTCGATCAGGCCGTCAATCTGTTGACGGCGCAGTTCGTCACGCTGTTGGCCCTCGCTCCGCTCTTGCGCCTGTTGCCACATGGCGAGCGATTGGGCTTGGACCGACTGCGCCTGAAACGCCGCCTGTTCCATGCCGATACGCGCCTGAATGTCGGCGACTTCCTTGGCGTCCTGCGCGCCGGAAAGCTGGCCTTCTAGTCCTTGCAGAGCAGTCAGGTGCGTCGCGGCCGACTGATAGAGCTGGCTCGCCATCGCCTGCACCCCGGCGATGCTGTTGGCGTTGCGGTTCATCTGCTGCGCGCGGAAATCCTGACCAGCCGGCGCATAGACGCGGTTCTGGTTCAGATAGCCTTGTGCCGCCGTTCCGAGCGATCCCGAGCCGATCCCTTGGCCGCGCATGATAGCGCCGACATCGACCGATGTTGCCCCGAGCGGATTGCGGAATTGATCGACGTTGAGCTGCTGCCCAAGTTCGCGCAGCGCGCTTTGCGGCAGATGGGCGATCGCCGAATAGGTTTGCTGTAGCTGCGCATATTGCTGGCGGAGCGAGTCGAGTTGGGCCTTGGCCTGTATGATCGCTTTGGCGTCGATCACCGCCATTTGCGCGGTTGCCGGGCCGGAGCCGGTCCCGACGATCGCCAGCGCCGCCGCGCCGGCCAATATCATTCTGCGAAACTTCATGGCGCTTTCCTTTCCTCTTGCCCGGATTAGGCGGATGCCTCCCGCCAACGGCGCCGGAACAACGGCAGCCATGCCGCCGGGTCCGGCCCCACATCCGCGATCAGCCGCTCCATGAGACGCACCGTGCTCGCGCGGCCGGAGAGCACGGCAATCAGGTCTTCCATGCCGGTCAGGTCCAGCTCGCACGCGACGCTGGCGCTGCCTTGTTTCAAGAGGAAGCGCCGGCCGCCCACGGCCAGGTCTTCCCGAATGGCTAGGAACTCCGGCTCAGTCAGTTTCAGCCCATCCCGATAGTCGGCGGCATCAGCGCGCGTGTTGGGCATCAGGATTTGGGTCGGGCATTGCTCGATGATGCTGTGCGCGATCGGCGAACGCAGCGCGTCCGCCGGCGATTGCGTGGCGAGGATCACCAACCCGTTGAGCTTGCGGATCGTCTTGAGCTTGTCGTTGACGAGATCGCGAAATCCCGCGTCGAGCAGCACTTTCCAAAACTCGTCGATCGCCAGCACGAGCCGGCGGCCGTCGAGCAGGCTTTCGACGCGGTGGAAGAGATAGGACAGGATCGGGCCGCGCGTGACCCCATCGTCCAGCACGGCCGTCACGTCGAATCCGAGGAACGGCGCATCGAGCGAAATGCGATCGGCGTCGTTGTCGAGCACCCTCCCCAGCGCGCCGCCCTGGCACCATTTGTCGAGCCGCGCCCCCGGCCCTTCGGGATCGGCCTGCCCGAGGAAGGCGCGCAACTCGCCGAACGACCGGGCTTCGGGCGGCAGGGCGAGGACCGCGCGGACACCTAACTCTAACCGCCGTTCCTGTTCGGGCGCCATCGACCGGCCCGGTTCAAGAACGAGCGCCTTCACCAGCTCCTTGATGAACTCGACATCGGCGGGCTTATCCGACAGCGCCTTGAGCGGCGCGAGACCGGACGGTTCCCCCGAGGGCAGCACAAGATAGGTGCCGCCGACCGCACGGGCTAGGATTTCGCCGCCCCGATCCTTGTCGAAGAACACGACCTGCGCCTTTTGCCGCTCGGCCATCGCGAGCAGGAACAGCATCAGCGTCGTCTTGCCCGAGCCGGCGGGGCCAGCGACAAACACGTTGCCGAGATCGCGCACGGTTTCGGTCGGGGCGTGAAGGTGAAAGCGATAGGCGGTGCCGCCGGTCGATCGAAACACCGTCAGGGGCGCCCCCCAATAGCCGGTTGGCGCGCCGAGCGGATAATTGTGCAGGCTCGCCATAGCCACGAAATTGCGCGAGCTGATCGCGCCGGGACGAGTGCGCAGCCGCATGTTCCCCGGAAGCTGCGCCCAATAGGCGGCTTCGAGCGCGAGATCCTCGCGCACGATCACCGCACCGCTTTCGGCGAGATCGCGCCGCGCGCTGGACGTGACGAGGCGCAGCTTGTCGAGGCTATCGGCGAACGTCATCAGCGTCAGATGATGATCGCCCATCGCAAAGGCGTTGGAGGCAAGCATATCGGCCGCCTCCGTCAGCGCCTCGGTCTGGCTGGCCGCCTTGTCTTGGGCCGTCACCATCTGATTTTGCTTCCGCGTCATGATGCCTTGAGCATCCTGCTTGCCGAGGAAGCCGAAGGATTGCGTCAGCACGCAGCGATAGGGCGCGCCGAGGATCGTATCGAACATGCCGGGCCAGGTGACGGCCGGATATTCGCGCAGTCCGAAACCGGCGGCATAGGTTGACCCACCGGCACCCCGAATCTCGATCGCCTCACGTCCGACGATGACGCGATCGGTGTATATCGCGCCGCCGAGATGGCCGTTGACCAGTGGCACCGGCATATGCTCGCCGGTCAGCACTAGGCGCAGCGCCTCGGCCAGTTCGGAGAACATCAGCCCTCTCGCCTCGCGCAATTCCAGGCGGCGAACGCCATAAGCGTGCAGCTCATAGAGCAGGATCGCGACGACGCTTTCGAGCAGATCGAGGTTAGCCGGCGACGCTGCCCGCGCGCGGTCGCCGCGCTTGCGGCGCGCAAACAGCGCCGTGACATTGCCCTGCGAGAAGCCGCCCCGTCCTGTTGGGCGCAGCAGCACCGACAAAAACAGCTCGTTGCGGAACAGGCGGTTTGACAGCAGCCGGTCGCGATAGCGCTCGTCGAGTTCGCGCGCGAAGGCGCTGGAACAGGGATCGGCTGGATATTCCTCGGCTTCCGCCAGAGAGCGGACGACATGGGTTTGCAGAACGATCCGATCGGACGCGACGTTACGCAGAAGAATGTTGCGCTGCGCATGGAGCGCGTTGACCAACGCCGGGTCCGTGGTCTACGACGGCATCCATGACTTGCTTGCCGAATTGCATGGACGCGGACAAAAACTCGCGATCGTGACGAAGAGCCCGGACATGGTCGCGAAAGCCTTTATCCGGCAGCACCGCTGGCCGATCGATATCGTAGTCGGATACCATCAGGTGTCTCGGCGTAAGCCCGACCCCGAAGGTCTGTTATTGGCAATGAAGCAGGGCGGAGCGTCACCTGGCAGCACCTTCCATGTGGGCGACCAGGCGCAAGACACCGAAGCCTCGCGCGCGGCGGGCGTTGTCGCCCTCGGCTCAGCTTGGGGGATTGTCGATACGGCGGAGTTGATCGCGTCGGCTCCCGACGGCCTTTTTCCGTCCGTTGCCGCACTTCGGGAATTCCTGAGTGAAAATACCCTTTAATCCTGCCGCGATGAGCGGTTGAGCCCTAGCAGAGGCTATCCTTATAGCCCCTGTCCAAGCCCTTCTTCAGCAGCCCGGTTAAGCCGGGCACGGCAAGGATGGCGCGTGCCAGCGGAAGTGGGGGACTTCTCTACGGCGCGGTAGATGTGGACTTCTCGCTACACAGGCGAACTGATGAGCAAAAAGAGCGGTTTTCACGGAACTTTCACAGCGACAAGATGGCCTGAATTTGTAGGGGGAAATCAGCACTTTACGATGGCTCCAGTTCGCGATTCAAAAAATGGCTATGAAAACAGGAATTTCGGGTTTGCCTGCAAGCGGCTGTCTGCGCCAACATGGCCTTCACAAATCATTCACAGATTTTTTTCGTTCTTTTTTTCTGTGTTATATTAACTACTTTCGCAGCTTCCAGTTCTCGAAGCGCTAAGCGTCCAGAACAAATGGA
>CEOS01041471.1_pt1 | contig 10019 bp, 9 predicted proteins | sample 530601 | NCBI WGS metagenome assembly CEOS01 (sample SAMEA2620666, study PRJEB7988) | marine metagenome | biome: marine biome (ENVO:00000447); feature: mesopelagic zone (ENVO:00000213); material: "saline water (ENVO:00002010), including plankton (ENVO:xxxxxxxx)" | depth 1000 m
TGCCTGTGGTCAATTTACCGTTTGTTATAAGCTTTTAAAATACATCATCGAATTGCAAGACGGCACAGAAGATCGTCGCGAAATTGATGAAATGTTCGGGAAAATGGCCAGTGAAAGCCTGGAAGAACTCCCGTTTCCAGAACTGATCCCGCTAGAACAACAGCTGCGGGAACTTTGGGGTAAATTTAACGAGAACCCGTTATGGATGGTAGAGGAGTGAGGTTGTTTTAGAATGATTATTTGGGAGATTAAGCTGCAGTAAAGCCTTCGTAGAAGTAAAGAAGTATGTCTTTAATTAACTTGACGTTTTAATCGTTGAACTTCAAGCCCCTCAATTCGAGTAAAAATCGGTTAAGATTTTTTGTATTGAGCATAGAGATTGAAGCTAAAATGAAGTTCTCGATACAATTTAGCTTCGTTTTACGGTACAAAATCATTTGACCAAAGAATTTTTAATGTATACAGATTAATCTATACTATTATGTAAAATAGAGCATACTTTCCATTGGATGAGATCCTGAATCGAGTTCTGGATGACTAAAATCTCATTTCGAAAGACCTCTTCCTGTGACTGAAAAATCGCGTCAGTTGTTCAGACAAGTATTTTTAAGATAGCATGAAGGAGCTACCTCTGCAACTATGTAAAATGCAAGCATCCGTCAATTTACCGTAATAAATGTAATTGAATTATAATATGTTCTCACGTTATGTAACTTGAGCTTTGGATAAAAGCGAAAATTGTTACTACAGTTTCTTTAAAAATGTTGTTAATTAAACTGTTTATAATTATCAAGTAAAAATGTTAATTTATATCTTGTTTATTAAGATATTAGTTTTTTGAATGAAGCAAAATTCTCCATAATGAATCGTATCAAAGAGGTTTTAAATTCCAAAGGGATAAAACAGACTTGGTTATCTGAAAAACTTGGTAAAAGCTATAATATGGTTAACTCATATGTGCAAAATAGAACTCAACCAAGCTTAGAAATACTTTACGAGATAGCTGATATTTTAGATGTTGATGTGAAAGAACTAATAGAGTCAAATAAAAGGTAAAGGAAATTGAAAGAAAAAAATAAGTATATAAATAAAATACATAATAGAGACTCGAGTACTTTTCTAAGTAATATGCCTGATGAATCTGTAAATTTAATTATTACGTCTCCGCCGTATGCAGATAAACGAAAAAGATATTATGGTAGTGTGCATCCAAACAAATATGTAGATTGGTTTTTACCAATAGCAGAGCAACTCAAGCGTGTTCTAAATAATAAAGGTTCTTTTATTCTAAATATTAAGGAACATCCGAGAGATGGAGAAAGAGATACTTATGTAATTGAATTAATACTTGAATTAAAAAAACAAGGTTGGTTTTGGATAGAAGAATATTGTTGGTATAAAAAAAATTCGTTTCCTGGAAAATGGCCTAATAGGTTTAGGGATTCTTGGGAGAGATGTTTACATTTTTCTAAACAAAAAGATTTTGATATGTATCAAGATGCTGTAAAAGTTCCAATAGGAGATTGGGCAGAAAAAAGGTTTAAATCTATGTCTGATGAAGATTTTAAAAGACATATTTCTGCTACAAATGGAAGTCTCGGTCGTAATGTATCTAATTGGTTAGATAGAAAAAGAGTATATCCTCATAATGTTCTTGTGTTGGAAGAGGAAAGATATTTAAATGAAGATTCTGACATTAATGGAGCAGACATTCCAAATATGCTTGAATTTGCAACAGTTTGTTATAATAAAAACCATAGTGCTGCTTTTCCAATCGAATTACCAACTTGGTTCATAAAGTTATTTAGTAAAAAAGATGATGTTGTATTAGATCCGTTTATGGGCTCAGGAACTACAGCAATTGCATCGATACTTCATAATAGGAATTTTATAGGAGTTGAGAAGAAAAAAGAATTTGCTCAAATAGCTAGAGCCAATATTAAAGATCTAATTAAAGAAATTAAGGAAGATGGCAAGATTAAGTAAGAGAGTTTTAGCTGAAACATTTAAGACCGATTGTGAGCGATTTTTCAGATTTGAATTAGCAAACAATGCAGAAAAAAAGCATATAGAAATTGATGGTGATAAATATGTATTAGGTAACAGACCTGGAGTTCGCTTAATGCAAGAAGCGGGTAACAAATGGGAAATCGATAAATACGATGACCTTATTTCTGGATATGGAGAAGAGAATGTTAAGTTTGAAAAGAGAGACACCGTCAATACAAGGTTAGGAGTAAGAGAATATAAAGAAATACCTAATATAATTGAAGTACTAAAACAAGATACTCCTCCAAAAGCAATCATTGAAGGAAGTTTTTCTATTCCAGAAAGCGTCTCACAGGCATTAATAGAAGCTTGTAAAAGATTTGGAATAGAACCATCAAGAGCTATTCCTGATATTATTTGGATTAGACCATATAATAATGAAACTCCGTTAATACAAGATTATGGAGAAACGGAGCCAGAATTTGAATTACATATTATTGATGTTAAAATGGCTGCTGAAGCGTCTCTAAAACATTTTACTGAAGTTACTTTTTATGCTTTAGCATTAGACAGGTATATAAGAGAAAACAATTTAATTAAGAGGTACAGAGTAAGTGCAAGAGGATTGATTTGGCCAGGAAGTCACGATGCTTATGAATTTAAGAACTTATTAAGACGATTTGAAGCTGAAGGTAGTGAGGATACTACACTAGATGCATTAAAAGAAACGTTAATTGAAGTTCCATATGAAGTTTATGAAGTTCACGTAAGACGATTCTTTAAGGATAAATTAATTCCTTTATTAGAGACTCAACCACTTGATGTACAATGGCATGTTAGTTCAAAATGTCAACTATGTCAATACTTACCATATTGTGAAAAAATGGCTGATGATGAAGATCATTTATCAAGAATACCTTGGTTAAATAAAAGTCAATCGGAGTTAATTAGATCTCAAGGTATTAAAACAACCACCGATTTGGCAAGTCATATAACAACAAATTCAGAATTATGGCAAAATATAAAGAATATTAATTATCAATTAAAGGCTGACGAATTAGGCATAAAAGCAAGATGTGAAGCTATAAGGGATAATGAACCTAAGATTATAATTGAACGAAGTACTCAATTAATGCCTAAATGGGTAGATATGAGTGTTTATTTAACGATTCATTTTGACCCTGGCTCAGGTATTACGTTTGCGTTAGGAGCCAAAAGAGTTTATTTTAAACCTAACAGAGTTAAAGGAGATCCACCTATCGTAAATGAGAATGTGTTTATTATTGACAAAGTAGAGCAATTAAATCCTGATACAGAAAGAAACAGACTAATTGAATTTCTAGACTTAATTTCTACTTGGTTCTATGATGTTGACTCTGATAATGAGGATATTAGAAATATAAGGAGAAGCGCAGGAGAAAGAGATAGTGCATTTGGTAAAGCTAATGCTCACGTTTTCTTTTGGAGTCCTTTAGAGGTGAAACAACTACTAAGAATGGTTGAAAGACATATGGACCATCCAGATGTAGTCGATAGAGTTGAACTGCTTATCCGTCTTTTTCCTCCTGATAGTATTTTGCCAACAGATGTAGCTACCTATAAATCTCAACCGGGAACTGTTGTAAAACAGGTTATAAAACAATTAGTAGGATTACCAATAGCACACGATTATACTTTACTCGAATCTGCGAATAATTTTTTTCCAAATGAAAAGGAGGATGGAACCTTTTTTAAATATTATTGCTCTTTTGGGTTTTGGACTAAATTGAATGATCAAATTCCATTTGAAAGAGCATACGAATTATGGAAAGATGATGTCTTTCTGACTCATTATAAAAAGAAAGATGGAAGTGATTATACAGCTTTGGAGAAAAGTAGAGGAGTTAATAAGTATACAAGAGATGAAATTTACGAAGGAATTAAGAGGTCTATAAAAACTAATTTGAATGCTTTACAGCATATTGTTATGAAGCTTCGTGAAAAGTGCCCTGACCAATTAAAATTAAAAAAACCACCTTTCTCAGCTGCTCCGCCTAGTCAAATGAGAATGCCAGAAAGATCGAGACAATTGGTTACGTTTAATAAGTTAAATGCAGTAACTCAAGAAATTGAGATGATTAATAATACTTCTTTACCAATTGATGAAAAGGAAGCAAGGTTTATATCTATAAGAGGTCTTATTAATAGAACACCTGATTATAGTGCTGAAATTGAATCTATAAGGGAGGAAAATCCACACCTAGTCGATGCTACTTTATATGCAATGGAATTTTCTAAAGATTCTAGAGATACAAAAATAAAGGAAGGAGCTTTTTTATGTTGTTTATCCAATGAAAGCTTGGATACTAGCATTTATTCGTTTTGGTATACAGCTTTGGGATTAAACTTTTATGAGGCTTTAGATTTATTAAATGCAAACAATATTAATAGAGCAGAAAGAAGAGTAAGTACTAAAATAAATAATATTTTTCAAGTTGAGATTATATCTTTAAATACCATTGCTGAAATACCTTTTGTAATAATTAGTATTTCTAGGTATAACTTAGATATGTTTCAACTTTGCGTAAATGAGGGTTTGTTAAATCTTGAAGAACCTATGGTAATTGACCCTGTTTTTAAGGATTTTGAAAGTCAAGATGTAGAAAAAACAATGAGATTAATTGGAGGTAAACCCCCAAAAAGAAGAAGATAATTATGGTAGAACCAGCTTACAGTTTAATTTATGATCACAATAAATTAAAAAACGTATCAATAGATATAGATAAAGACAACATCTTAGAAAAAGTTTCTGAATCTCTTAAAAATCCATTAAATGAATCTCAAGAAGCAGTGTTTAAATACAGCTTCGAGAATAGAATAACATTATTATGGGGACCTCCAGGAACTGGAAAAACAACAACAATTGCAGGAATCGTTCTAGCTTGGATAGAATACGCATTAGAAAATAACATTAATTTAAATATTGGCATAGGTTCAAGTAATTGGACTGCAATAGATAATTTGCTAAATGAAATAGACTCACTTATTGTTAATAGGGTTAAAATCAAAGGAGATTTTACCAGTCCGGTTGAGTTAAATAGAATTAGGTCAGATTCAAGAGATGATTATAATCACGATAGAATTAATGATATAGTAGTTTATTCTCAAGAGGCTAGTGATTTGAAATTCAAACTTGATAGTAATTCCTCAATTACAGTTAATGGAAGTACTTGGAAGCAATTATATAATTTATCAAAAAGTAGGAGAGGAGATAATGCAACTGATAGAAAGTGGTTTGATTTATTTCTAATAGATGAGGCTTCACAAGTAAAAGTTGAACACGCAGCTGGTTATTTTTTGTTTTTAAAAGAGGATGCTATGCTAATACTGGCAGGAGATGATCGGCAATTAGGACCTATTCACGGATTCCAAATGGAAGATAGTTCTAATGGCCTTTTTGATTGTATTTATAGCTTTATGAAAGAATCTCATAATATTGCTCCTCAGGCAATTATTGACAATTATAGAAGTAATTTTAGTATAAATGATTGGCCAAACAAAAGGTTTTATGAAGAACAACTTAATTCTAAGAACCCTGATAATAGGCTAGAATTAAATCTTTCTGGAGGTAAACCATCTGATTGGCCTGCTGATATTATTTGGAATGATGAATATTTAGATATACTAAATCCAAAAAATCCAATTACGGTAATAACATATCCTAGTTCAATTCATACGGTATCGAATCCATTTGAAGCTCAAATAATTTCTGCGTTATGCTGTCTTTATAGATTAGCATTAGGAAGTGAAATATCTGAAAATGAATTTATTAAAAATAAAATTGGTATTGTAACACCTCACAGAGCACAAAGGTCATTAATTCAAAATATATTAATTCAATCGGATATAAATATAGAAAACGGGGGGTTTATAGATACTGTTGATAGATTTCAAGGACAAGAAAGAGATTTAATATTATCAAGTTATACTGTATCGGATAAAGATTTTGTAAGTTCAGAAGATGAATTTATTCTTGACCCTAGAAGATTTAATGTAAGTCTTACCAGGGCAAAAAGTAAATTTGTAATGATTATTTCTGATTCTCTTATAGATTATTTGCCTAATGATAAGAAGATTGCGGAGGATTCATCTCATCTACAAATGTTTGTTGCTAAGTTTTGTGAAAAGGAAAAAGAAATAACCCTAGATTTCATTGAAGGAGATAATAAAACATCAGTTCCTTGTAAAATACGTACTGTTTAAGATTATACTAGAATAGTCTAATATATTATGTAAAATAGAATCTCGATGTTTCCTTGGCCTCAGAAAACTTTGGTTAAAACAATAGGTGAAATGAGCGGCAATTTAAAGATTGATAATTTCGATTTTCAAATCCAGTACTAAATAATATAAACAGCAGAAATCAAAAAAGATTGAATTATAGTATAATTAAAGCAAGTGTATAGAAATTAATTCGCAGATTAAATTTTGTACTCTTGCGGCAAGCTTACGAGAATGTCGTAGAAAAAATATTGCAGGATTATTATTAAAATATCTAGTGATATATGATGCTATATAAAATATTGCGTATTCACCAATTTACTCCAATATATATTTGACCTATAATTTATAGTATGGAAATACTTAAAACATTCGTTTACAAATGTTTTTAACTTAATTTTATAATTTGTCCTAATTCTTTTTAATCGGCACTAATTTTGGATAGTTTGCCGCCTATGAAACAACTTTATTTAGAACTCACAGAGTACAGGAATAAATACAGGATTCATTTAGGCAATGGCAGTTGGCTAACATTCGAAAACAAAACACAAGCCGCTAAATTCCTACGAAAGTATAAGCGAATTATTAGGGATAACGTTAACATGTTAAACCTTTTACAACCTAATGTAAATCAGCTTTATAGACAAACTTACTTTCAATTATCGGAACGAGATATAAATCATTATAAACGATTATTTCACGGCTTTGATGATAGATTTACATTTATCTTTAAAAAATTTTCTTCTGGTAATCGTAACGCTTTCGTGTTCCAGAATATTCAAACTTGTTTTAATATTCTGATTGAAATTGTTGAAAGCTTACATGTGTTTGGTCAAAAAAGTAAGAACTATAATTTAACGACCAATACAAGACCGCTTTTAAAACATTTAGAAGCGCTTAACGATACCTTGTCAAACGACAAACGCAATTTATTCATGAACGATAAGAATGTCATTGAACTCAAAAATTATCGTAATGAATCGACAACTACAAAACACTCTGTTGGGAACTAAAGCCCCCTTAAGGCTTATTACTTCCAGTCAAACAGACAAACACGACGGGCAAACATTTATAGAGGTACTCCAGTACGATAAACAAATCGTACCGGGTTATGCTTATTCATTTATAGAATGGAGCAATAAAAATCATTTTGGCAATTGGTTTTGCGTATCTGTTCGCCATTTATACTTAGAAGATTTAACGGAAGAAATCGCTTTTTTGGATAAAAATTGCGATTTGGCAACCTACAAACAAATTCTGCAAGAAATAAGGTTATTCAACAAATTTGACCGCCTTATGCTATGCACCTTCACACAATTGTTTAACGTTAAATCTATGTTATGTTAATACACAATTTTATAATCGATACTTTCTTTTTTAATGTAGCCTTGTTGCTCGATTTACCGGACGTTAATATAAAAACCGATAAGGATTTAGAACCGGAACAAAGAGCAAAAGAAGCTTTCGAAAACATGTACAAAGACTATAAAAATAACAGTCTAGAACCGTCAAGGTTCAACCCTCGAGTTTTCCAAGCTTTTAAATTCTACATCAAAAACAGGGAGTTATTATGCTTGACACAATAAGGCTTAGGCTTTACGGTGCAAATGATATCAAAACGGGAACGTTGGCAGAAATCCAAGCGCAAAACGGGTTACCCCGTTTTGCCGTCCCGGAGCATAACGAACTCTACCGTAAAATCTTAACAAAACAGGGTAAAAACTTCACGATGCACTTAACGTACAATCGTGAAATTGACGACTACGAACCGATTGCGGAGGATGAATGGATGTTAAATAAAAATTCAAATACCGTAACAAAACACTATCAGGTAAGGGATAGGATGAAATTTTATGAAGAAGGCAAAGTTAAGGACAAAAATAAAGCCATTAACGGCTCTTATGCTGTTCCCTCGTCTTTTTCAGATGTAACCTTTAGAATTAACGAAAATGGGGGCTTTATAGATTTTCAGGTTTCAATCCCGAAATACTTGTACGGTCATTCTTTAGCGGAATTTATCCCACAAACGGAAAGCGATTTAAAATTTGAACATGGTATAAATTTCAATAGTTATGATTTTCAGGCAAAATTTATTTATGACCGCCTTTTTAAATTCATCGACAAATTTTTTACTGACTTATGTATTTTCTTTTCCTGTGAGAGCATCCCGAATAATGATTATATAGAAATATGTCGTTTGGATTTTTGCTATAACATGTACTTTAAAAGTAAAGAAGAAGCTTTGCGAGTACTCCAAGAGCAACGAAAAATCCAAATGAAGCTTAAACGTTCATCAATGGCAATTGAAAAGTCTTTCGATACGTCTATTTGGTATAAAAATGAACATGGCACGGCATATAAAATTTACCACAAAGGCTCTGAATATTCCAGTTCTAAATTTGGTGATTTAAGAAAACACTTAAATATCAATAAGGAATTTATAGAAAGCTATATCAATCGCAATTGCGCACCAGATACTAAAAAGTTTTATAGAGAAAATCAGGGCGAAATTTGGAATTATTTTTTAGCTAAGGGCAAAGACAATCATTTTGCATTAACGCCAAAAGATGAAGAACGCTTAAGGGCTGTAATAGCCGATATTAACGAAAAAACCCCTTATAAAATCCCATTCCTAAAAAAGGAAATGGATAAGGTTTTAAGGTTTGAAATATCGATGTCAAATCGTTATTTTATGTACTTGTATAAACGTCATTGCTTTAGAAGAAATGATAAAATACATCAGGAATCCGTAAAACGATACAAACAAGCTGCAAGTATTTACGCAAATTCTAATAAGCAATTTTCTGACGTTTCCAGAAAAGACCGGAAAAACTATAAAATGATGCACGGCTTTTTAAACAGGGGAATAGCTTTGATTTTAGGCGATAATCAAAGTTTAAAACGATATTGCACTAAAGCCGGGAGCGATTACAACCATGTGAGCGGAGAATATAATATTAGCCGTTTTGAATACCGTTATACGGTATTAGGAAAACACGATACAGTTCATTTTTCAGAATATTTTTTGATGCAATGTATAAAGCGATTTAAAGCTTTTGTTAAACATTATACGATACATGAAATTGAACCTTTTGAGGCTATCATGGATAGGATAAAAGAGTATAATAATAATGTTCAGTCAAATGTAGATGCTTATAACGAACGCAATCGCTTTAAGGTGGTAAATCCCGCTACTGGCGAATTTATTCGTAAAAAAAGCGGTCAAAAAATAACAAAGGCAACACAATTGCTGACAAGAAATGAACTCATGAAACAGGGCTTAAAAACCGTCAATGCAACAATTTTAGGTTCTGTACTTACACAGATGTACCACCACAAAAAGAGTTTAACACAAGTTTTTGAAGATTTGGGAACAAATAAGAGTACTAAGAGCCGAATTAAGGCAGACTTGAAATTTTTTGAAGTCTTCGATAACTCTTTAAGCGTTGCCGAACCTGTAAACATGAAAATGACTTTTGAGAAATACTATTGGAATACCTCTGGGCTGCAATACGCCAAAAACTTTTATAGGAACATTAAATTAAAAGCTGAAGATTATGGCAAGAATCCATTTGACACCGAAAGCGAATTCGCTATTGCGTGACCTTAAAGAAGAATTAGGCGAACATAAACAAACAACCGCTTTAGAACGTATTTTAAGCGAGTTTAAGGAAATGAAAGTAAAATATAAGGCTTTGTACTGGACAAATGAACTTAATAAAGCCAATAACACTAATAACGCTTTAGAATTATGAGTTATATAACTTTAC
>CEOS01026990.1_pt1 | contig 9995 bp, 13 predicted proteins | sample 530601 | NCBI WGS metagenome assembly CEOS01 (sample SAMEA2620666, study PRJEB7988) | marine metagenome | biome: marine biome (ENVO:00000447); feature: mesopelagic zone (ENVO:00000213); material: "saline water (ENVO:00002010), including plankton (ENVO:xxxxxxxx)" | depth 1000 m
CAGACCGTTGAGGGGGTCTTCCTTGATGCGCTTGCGCTCCAGCAGGGTGGTGAAGGCGTCCACCAGGGCCACGCAGGCACCGGAGATCGACGCGGTGCGGGTACCGCCGTCCGCCTGGATCACGTCGCAATCCAGATAGATGGTGTGCTCACCCAGCTTCTTCAGGTCCACGGCGGCGCGCAGGGAGCGCCCGATCAGCCGCTGGATTTCCAGGGTGCGGCCGCCCTGCTTGCCGCGCGCCGCCTCGCGGCCGGAGCGGGTATGGGTGGAGCGGGGCAGCATGCCGTACTCGGCGGTGATCCAGCCCTGGCCCTTGCCCTTGAGGAAACGCGGCACGCCGTCCTCCACGGACGCGGTGCACAACACCTTGGTATTGCCGAAGGACACCAGCACGCTGCCTTCAGCGTGCATGGTGAAATCGCGTACGAAGGATACGTCGCGCATCTGGTCGAGCTGGCGGCCGGAAGGGCGCATGAAAACTCCTTGATTCGGGATCGAATGGCCCGCCATTGTAGCGAACCCCCGCCCATCAACGCGAGGCGGGGCGCCGGTGAATGCTTCCAGTCGCTTGACCCGCTACACTAAGCCCCTCTTCGCCGCACTCACCCACCACCCCAGGGACGCCCATGATTCGTAGCATGACCGCCTTCGCCCGAGCCGACCGCCACCTCACCGGCGCCAGCCTGGCCTGGGAAATCCGCTCGGTGAACCACCGCTACCTGGAAGTGGGCCCGCGCCTGCCCGAGGGCCTGCGCGCCCTGGAGAACGACGTGCGCGAACGCTGTCGCCAGCGGCTGGGCCGCGGCAAGGTGGATGTCACCCTGCGCTACCAAACCGAAGAAGGCGAAGCGGAACTGGAACTCAACGAAACCCTGGTCAAGCACCTCGCCGAGGCGGCCCGCCGCGTCGACGACCTGGTGCGCCACGCCGGCCAAGTGAACCCGCTGGAAATCCTGCGCTTCCCCGGCGTGCTCTCCACCCGCGAAGTGGACGCCGACACCCTGCACGCGGAAGCCCTGGCCGCTCTCGACGAAGCCCTGGACGCTCTGATCGCCACCCGCGACCGCGAAGGCGAACAACTGGCCCGCATGGTGCGCGAACGCCTGGACGGCGTCGGCGAGCAGGTGGTCCGTATCCGCCAGGCCCTGCCCGCGATCCGCGAGGCCCTGCGCGACCGCCTGCGCCAGCGTGTCCAGGAGGCAGTGGAAAACCCCGACCCGGAGCGCCTGGAACAGGAACTGGTGCTGGCCGCCCAGAAAATGGACGTGGACGAAGAACTGGACCGCCTGGAAACCCACGTGGCCGAAGTGCGCCGGGTGGTGGAAAAAGGCGGCCAGGTGGGCCGCCGTCTGGACTTTCTGATGCAGGAACTCAACCGCGAAGCGAACACCCTGGCGTCAAAGTCCGTGGACGCCGAGACCACCGCCGCGGCGGTGGAATTGAAGGTGTTGATCGAACAGATGAGGGAGCAGATCCAGAATATCGAATAAAGTTCAAAGAGATCCAGTAAAGCTCATAATGCACTGATTTATAAGAACTTTTATTCTCACCCTCTTCCAAAGAGCTTCATTAAGATCCGCCGCTGCCCACCATAAAAGGTGGGCATCCTGGTGGGCACACCTCTCAATTCCTGATTAAATACCAACCATGTGGTGGGCAGCACGCCCACAGCCCCTAGGGAAGGAATGCCATGGCTAAGCTCTCCGCGACCCAGGTCGCCTCTCTCGCCAAACGCGAACCGAAGAAACACACCGACGGCGCAGGCCTCTACTTCTGTGTTCGCAAGACCGGCAACCCCTATTGGATGCTGCGCTACAGCCAGAGCGGCAAACGCCGAGAAGCCACACTCGGCGGTTATCCCGCCTTATCGCTCGCAGAAGCTCGGCTACAAGCTGAGGTGATGAAGAAAGATATCCGGGGAGGCCTGGACCCACTAATCGAAAAGCAAAAGCAGGTATTTCCGGAGATCCTGACGGTGCGCCAGCTCTTCAACGACTGGCACGACACCGACCTGTGTCGGCGCCTCCAGCACCCCAGCATCCCCAAGCGCATCTACACCAAGGAAATCGACCCGGTCATCGGCACATACCCTATCCGCGATGTCACTCCCAGGGAGATCCGACGAATCATCCAGCGCGTGGTGGAAAGCGGCAGACCGACGATCGCCAACGACACCCTGATGTACCTTAAGCAACTGTTCCGCCACGGGATGAAACTGGACCTGTGCCAGAACAATCCGGCCTCTCCCTTCACAGCCACAGATGCTGGCGGACTGGAAAGCAGCCGCGACCGCATGCTCACCCCCGAGGAGATCCGGCATGCCTTCCAGGTCCTCCGAGATAACATCAGCAGCTTCGGCCGCGACAACTACCTGGCCTGCTGCCTCTTCCTGGTACTGGGAGTGCGCAAAAGCGAACTCTGCGAGGCGCCCTGGGAGGAATTTGACCTGGAAGCGGCGATCTGGGGCCTGCCGGCGCATCGCAGCAAAACCGGCACGGCGATCTCGATCCCGCTACCCAGCCAGGCCGTGGAGTGGCTCACCACGCTGAAAGGCTTCGCCTGCGGGTCAGCCCATGTTTTCCCGGCGCGGCGGGCTAGTAAGCGCCCACACATGGGGCCGGATACGCTTAACCGCGCCATCTCAAAGCTGTTCGGGCGGGAAGCCGGCCGTAAGAAGCAGCCACCGAACAAGATGGGCCACCTGGAGCATTTCACCGTCCACGACCTGCGCCGCACCTTCCGCAGCCTCGCGGCTGCGGAAGGCGTGCCCAGTCATGTGGCGGAGCGATGCTTGAATCACAAGCTGAAGGGGGTAGAGGGGATTTATGACCGGCATGATTACTTTGAGGAGCGGCGGCTGGCGCATCAAAAGGTCGCGGATATCGTGTCTGACCTCGTGTGAGTCCCTCGGAGAGACTACAGGCGGCCATCCGGTTTGAAGTTGAGTTCCCTGGCGCCAGCCGCCAGGCGCTCGAAGTCCGGATGGCCAGCATTAAGCAGGTAATTCCACTCGCGGGGCACCACCACGCTTGGCACCGCCAACACCACGCTGCTTTGGCCGTCCAACCACTCATCGCCGAGCTCCGCCGTGGACGGCGGCGCGGGCTCGTCACGCCAATCACCCGGCAAAGCGCCTTCCGACAACCGCAACACTTGGTCGCCCGGCAAAGGCACTTCCAGTAGCGCGTAATGCCGCAGCAGGCTGTAATCATCCAGATGGACCATCACCTCCAGCATAGCCAGGGACTCCGAGCCCGCCAGATACACGCAGGATTTCCCACGGCTGTTCCACCGACCACCAAAGCGCCGCGCACCTTCGCCGTCGAAGGCCGTATCCAGCCACTTACGCTTAACCAAGCGATACGCGGAAATCTCGCTCATGCTAAGACGCCGTGCTCAAGCCGACCAATTAGGTCCAGCACGGCCTCCACTTCGGCGGATGTCGCCAGCATGTCCACGGGGCGCCGGTCTCCCAGCCCTCGCACGGGGTTCGACAACCAATGCACGGCTCGCTCACGGTCACCCTCAAACAGATCGATGGCCGCCTTAAGCACCTCCGCGAATCGGTACAGGCGGTCGCTCTCCTCCACCTTGAACTTCCCGGCCTTGGCGCGTCGCCGTAACGTCGCGGGCGGAATCACCAGGTATCGAGCCAACTCCTGGTGCCCCAGGCCGGCCACCGACACCAACCGCTTGTAAACAACGTAGGGCACTCCTTCACGCAGCGCCTTGTGCAACCCGGCGCCGCGCGCCGGAATCCCGACCGTTTTCCAGAAACCAGGGCTTCTTTTCTGGGGCGCTCGATACTCACTCAGATCGGCTGCCATGATGTCGCTCCTTCGATCATTTGATACTTTTAAAGGGTATCAAATTGAATCAGGAAAGCAATCAACCTCACCGGCCTGGCCGTTCCTCACCATATACGCCAGATAACGGGCAGTGCTCGGTTAGGTGATAGGGGCACTGCCTTCCCTCTGAACAGAAGCGCTCCTCTCTCAATTCCGGAGGATGCTCGGCAGACCGTATATGTACCGATACCAGAGCCTTTTTGATGTCACAGCAATGTGGCCTCGTCATTGCTACGCCCTCTGCAGCTGTTTAAAGGCTCACTATAGAGTCACGACTGGGCCCCTACTTCTTCGTCCACGATCTATATCACTACCACCTTTTTGTGCTTTCGCGACATACGGTTACAAGTGTTGACTTGTGAGGCAGGTCACGTTTTTATTCCTCAAAGGTCTGCCGGAAAGGTTGATATGACGGAACACCGACAGAGTGATATACCGCGCCTCGTCATTCAATATAGCCACACGCGACCCAATACCTGTTAAATGCTTGAAGGAGTTCAAGTGTCATTCATAGCTCAAACACCGAAGCCGCCGTACTACGCGGTGATTTTTACATCACAACGCACCGACGGCGATAATGGGTATGGGGAAATGGCGACAAAAATGGTCGATCTAGCCTCGGAACAGCCAGGCTTTCTTGGTGTTGAGTCCGCGCGGGAGGAGATTGGCATCACAGTTTCCTACTGGTCGGATCTTAAATCTATCAAAGCCTGGAAAGCGAATGCAGAACATCAGGATGCGCAAAGAAAAGGCCGGAAGGAGTGGTACACGAATTTCCGGGTAAGAATAAGCAAAGTTGAGCGCGAGTATGGAATTTAACAAACGCATTAAATGTGACGCTCGTACCTCGCGCGCTTTATGCGGACGTTAAGGATCCTATGACTGAGAATCGAGCGTATCTGAAAGAGCAACTAAGAGAATCTTTGAAGGTGGTCGATACCTGTTTAGGTTGTATCTATGCGGGAGAGTTCCATATGTACAGGGCTCTCGCAGGCCAGCTTAGAATATTGCTCTGTGATACTCAGCGTAGAAGAGATAACTCTCTGATTGTTGCCGTTTACCCTCAGCTAGAGATTTCTGCCCTGCAATCTATATCTTGGTCGCCACATCAAGCGGGCCCTTTGAGGTTACAGCAAAGTGAAAACGGTCCAGCTCGTATAGCTCAAATGCCCTTCGAAATAACGCGCTATGCAAATGGTTTGTCTGTGGCTGATTTACAGGTTGACGTACAAAAAATGCTTCCTATAGGAGAATGGTGCAATCAACCTGTTACGTATCACCCAACAGCGTTGCACCTTACGGAAATCATACGCTCAGTCGCTGACAAAGGCGGCGGTGCCCATGTCGATATGACCTTATCTCCAGCGCTACGGCACATGAGAACAGCAACCCCCGTAGGGGAAACGTATGCACAGCTTCTTATTGTTGCAATAGGTAGGTTCATACAGGCACTTGGCGAGCATCTATTCTCTTATAAAGGCTGCAGGGTCTCCACTAAACTTACAAATCAAGCACATGAAAAGTATAATTTAGGCATAACTGCCCACGAAGGTTGGTCTGCAAGTAGGGCAAGCCAGCCTTAAAAATAGGGTCAGCGCCAGACATAAAGCTGGCTCGGCCCTCCGAAAACGCTGCACGCCTTTCCGAACAGTTAAATCGACGTTAGGCGTCAGGATAAGACGCCGCCATAATAAGCTATGAAATCATGGATCTCGCGCAAACAATTTTTTATGTGGTCAGCCCCCTAGTCACGCTTCTCGCGGTTTCGGTCGCCTATATAGCGTTGCTCAGGCAGTCACGCCCGCACATATTAGTACACTACCGGCCGAATCCAGGCATCCCAAGCGTGATTGATTTGGTGGTGGAAAACATTGGAGGAGGCTTGGCTAGGAATGTGAAGTTTTCTGAGCCCTTGCCATCGCAATGCTGGGGCATTGAAGAGCCGGCCGGCAAAGGCGGCGAAGTTCTTGGTGAAGGCCTTCCTGCGCTAGCATCAGGCCAGAAAATGATTTTCGATGCCGGACAATTTGGTGGGCTCGCAGCCCGTCTTGGTGAAGCTTTAGAAATTCGGGCCAGCTACGAGTACGCGAACCCAATTGGCTTAACTCGAAAACGAACGGAGTCATACCTCCTGAGTGTTTCGCATATGCGAAGCATGCCTACGAGAATCAGCGCTGATCAAGCGATAGTAGAGGCGCTGAAAGGGCCAAACCCGACCACAATTCAAGGAATAAAATCTGAATTGTATGCAATAAGGCGAGCATTGGAGTCAATTCAATCATCACGCGAGAAAAAAGATAGTGGACGAGAAGTCTAACAAATCGGCCGACCAAGCCGCTTCCGCGAAGACCGAATCTTATAGAGCACGGCACTTTTGATAAATCTGCCCAGGGGGATCAAAAATGGAAAACAGTATAGAGCTCGCGATTAGCTCCTTAAGTCAGAACCTTAGCGCAGACGGCAAAACCGTGAAGGTTGAAATTTGCCGTGGTGAAGATGGCGGCTGGAATCTCGCAATCATCGATGAATTTGGCACGTCGACGATATGGGACGAGGAGTTCGACACCGAGGCGGCAGCGCTCAAGGAGGCCAAGGCGACCATTCGAGACGAGGGCATTGATTCCCTGATTTGTACCGACCCGTGGGTCCTGCGGAGTCACTAACACCGCTAGACGACCAAGTCCGGCGACACCGCACCTTGGTTCTTCAGCTGGCGCGCCGGCGTAAGCGAGCATTGGTGTTATAAAAGGCGCTTTTCGCATCCACGCACACCGAGATGTGGCCGTGGAGGGCTTTATGCGATCTCATTTAGATAGCGCCTGCAGAGTGTCATTACTTTGTTAACAACAGCGCCTTTTACCTCCGGTGTTGCCAGTCTTCCAACGCCGCTATCACCATCAAGTTGGGCAGGGTTCAATTCCTGAATCGTCACCCAGCTTAACCACCACTCGTTGTGCGTTGCCCCCTCAATGTCCGCGAAGCGGTTCCGATCATTGGGGACACTAACGTGTTCGCCCTCCTCAAAACGCCCCAGCCCTACCCAAAATCTGTCTGCCGCATCGAGCCCCACGACCAGATACATATCCTGCAGTTCCGCATCAGAGGTATTGAGGATACGGTAGAATCGATAGCCGTCAGGCGTGCGCCCCTTCGCCCAGCCCTCATAGGTCGGCCAATCGAAGTCGTTCCAGCGATTCGGTGATTCTGCCGGTTCCAGGCGCGGTTCCTCTCCCAGCTTTTCGTGCACCGCTTCCACTAATTCCTCAAGTAGCTTGGCATGTAGAAAATGAATAGAGCGCGTTAGTCTTGCTAATGCGCTTACGTCGCCCTGGTGCCTGGCCAAATGCTCTTGCAGCCCACTACTTTCCAACTCTGCCAGGGCTTCTTCCCGCGAGTGCATGCCGATAACCTCCATTAGAACCTCGTAGTACTGTTGCAAGATATGGTGAGTTCGACGCTTTTCCGTCTGCTTGGACGCCCACTCCAGCAGGCCCTCTAGCCAAGCATGAACTTCTGTTTGGTAACTGATGCACCGGTAACTGTCTTTTTCCAGCGCCGTCTTATCACCAGAGTCGGCCGGCGCTGAGATCGAGAAAGGTGACGGCTCACAGCCGTCCGGAGTCAGATAGAACAGATGTGACGTAGCGGGTGGGCCGGCCTGAGCGTTGAGAACTTTCTGGTAGCGCCACAGTTGTGCCTCTTGGTCGGCGGCGTATAGTTTGTTCTCGATCACCACGCAGGAGCCCGGCAGCTGAATCATCAAGTCCACCCGCCCATACTCGGCAAAAGATCGCTCACGCCAGACCTGGGCGCTCCCTGCGCCGGCAAAATCAAGATTCAGCATCGACAAGAACCGAACCAGCGGTCCTTTCCCCAGGCCGTGATCCCCTTTTGGATCCAGCAGCCAGCCCAGTACCGGCGTGTGCAGGCGAACTTCGTCGTGTGCCGCGAAAAGGAGCTTTAGGAGGTTCGGCTCCTTGGTATCCCGCATCGCCTGCAGGCGATAGTACAGATCGGAGCTCCAGAACCAGGAGATATCTTCTTTATGGTCACTCAACCTCAAACTCCTTTGCGTCCAGCTCCAGTGGTGCCTTGCTATACCCAAATGTCAGGACCTGCTGGACGTATTCATCCATGAAGGCCTCAAGCGAGCCAAACGTCTCGTATTGATAGACGTGACGAAACTCATGGGAGTAGAGGCGCACCGACTCGAAGCCCCTGGCGATATAGATCGAGTGGCCGAACGTCATGCCCAGCACCGATCCATTCATCATCCCCACGCTTTTGGCCAGGTTTAGAATGGCTGGATCATCCATGATCGGAACCTTATCGACCAGCAACACCCTGATCCGGGTAGGCTCAAGCACACCCACGCTTCTAGCCAGATCCACGCCGGCGTCGTTCAGCTCCGTTCCGGCGTCCTGAATAATCCGATACTGCTCGTCGGCCCACCGGATCACTGAGGCACGAACGTCCTGGTAACGGCTCACTTTCCCCCTCCTTAGTGCTGATGCCATTTCCCTCGATCATGGCACCGCGCTGCGACACTTTCTGTCGCAACAACTTTTCCCACGCGAGCACCAGTGAACGTAGGCACACCCAAAGAACGCCGCACACTGAGTGCGCTCCCCTCTATTCAAGATTATTTCAGATACACATTACCTCCATGAACCGGGGGATTTAAACCTCGGAAATGACTCACTGGAGGTATCAACAATGATTCTGCAATGCCCTAACTGCGGCTCAGTCCATGTCGGCGCTCGCCACGACGCCCGCAAGGCCTGCGGGGCTGCCGGCACGATTGCGGGGGTAGCTGGTGGCGTGGTGACCGGCGCCGGCCGCGCCCAGCTAGGTGCCGCTCTGGGCCTGGCCGCCGGCCCACCGGGTATGGCCATGAGCCTGCTGCTCGGAGGTCTGGCTGGTGGCCTTGTAGGGGGCGCCGGCGGCGCCGCCCTGGGGGATCTGATCGACCAGACCCAACTGGATTCGCTGGAGTGCCTGCGATGCGGACATCGATTCGCGGTGCCCTGCCAGTCCCCAAACGCTGACTGATGCCATCATTTTCTACTCTCAAGCCCGCACATGCGGGCTTTTTTTGTTTCTGGAGATCCCCATGTGCGATTGCGACAACACTTTTGTAAAGAGTGAGAAGGGCCTGTATCAGGCCTTTGGTCCGATTACTTCGGACGACATTATCCGCACCGCCGCTGCGATCCTGCAGGAGAACCTGACACGGGGTGACGCTCTGGCCACGCCCGAGGACGCCGCCCGATTTCTGCAGATGGCCTTGGCCAACGAGAAGAACGAACACTTCGCGGTGCTGTTTATGAACAACAAGCATCAGGTGATCAGCTTCGAGCGGCTGTTCTTCGGCACCGTCGACGGCGCCACCGTCCACCCCCGGATCGTGGTGCAGAAGGCCCTCGAATGGAACGCGGCTTCGGTGATTCTGGCGCACAACCACCCCTCCGGGCACAGCGAACCCTCTGAAGCCGATAGAAATGTAACCCAGCAGCTGGTGAAAGCGCTGGGCTTGATCGACGTGCGGGTGCTGGATCACCTGGTGGTCTCCCAGTCCGGCTGGGAAAGCCTCTCACGGCGCGGCTGGATCTAAGTCGCCCTTCTCCCCCTATCTATCCAATCACGGCCCCGCCCGACCGGCGAGGGCGCTTTTATGCCGCTTACAAGGAGAACTCCGTGTGTCCTAAGGATCCCTCTAATTATCGCCGGGTCGACCTGGCATCGGACCTGAAAAGTGAAACGCTGCCTCAGGCCGTAGCACCGGTCTGGGGAGCCTTTCTGTTCGAAGGCCTGATGACGTCCCGGAGAGACCCCTACCGCAGCCAGCGTTTACTGAATTTCTGGAACGGAAGCCGCATACAGCTGATCACGGAGAGTTGTCGCTATCTCGATTGGATCTGGGCATACAGTCGACATCGCTGGCGGCACCTTAGTCCCAAGCACGGCAGGTTTGAGTACGAGGTGATTTCCGCGTTCGGCAACCTGCTTGGCTTCGACCTGATCCTAAATCACGGTGAGTTTCCGTCTGACGAGCAGGCCGGCCTGGTTATAAAGGATCTGGTCGACGCATTCTTTACCCGGGAAGACGCGCCCTGAGAAAACGACACACGCCGGCCCCCGACGGGG
>CEOS01006832.1_pt1 | contig 9961 bp, 10 predicted proteins | sample 530601 | NCBI WGS metagenome assembly CEOS01 (sample SAMEA2620666, study PRJEB7988) | marine metagenome | biome: marine biome (ENVO:00000447); feature: mesopelagic zone (ENVO:00000213); material: "saline water (ENVO:00002010), including plankton (ENVO:xxxxxxxx)" | depth 1000 m
TTAAAAAAATATGGAGCTGATATTTTAAGAATTTGGGTTGCAGCATCTGACTACGCAGAAGATTTAAGGATAGATTATTCAATCCTAGAACAACATGCTGAATCTTACAGAAAAATCAGAAATACATTTAGATATATCCTTGGAAATTTAAATGACAAATTTAAAAAAGTAGATTTTGAAAAAATAGATATAAAGGAATTACCAGAATTGGAGCAATATATGTTGCACAAAGTTTATAATCTTAACTTTGTATTTGAGAAGTATTTCGAAAAATATAATTTTCACAGCTTATACAAAGAAATATTAAATTTTTGCACTTTGGATTTATCAGCATTTTATTTTGATATTAGAAAGGATACTTTATATTGCGATCCTATAGAAAGTAGCAAAAGGAAATCTGCGATAAAATTTTTGAATATTATTCTCGAAATATTATTGAAATGGTTTGCCCCTATTTTATCTTTTACAACTGAGGAAATTTACTCACTTTTAAAGATTGATGCAAAAGAAAGTATTCATCTTGAAAATTTTCCAGGCATTCCATCTAAATGGAATAATAAAAATTTAGAAAATAAGTGGAATGAACTTATAAAAATAAGAGATAAATGTAATAGTAGCTTAGAGCTAAAAAGAGCTTCAAAAGAAATTGGTTCAAGCCTTGAGGCAAATTTAACAATTAGTTTAAGTAATAAATTGATTGAGTTAACACAAGGAACAGATTTTTCTGAGCTTTGTATTACTTCTGGCTCCAAAGTAGAAAAAATAACCAATAATAAATCAGAAGAGGTTATGGTTATAGCGAGCAAAGCACAAGGACAAAAATGTCCAATTTGTTGGAAAATAAATGTTAAGCCATGTGAAAGACATTTTTCCTAAATAAGAAAAGTTAATGTTAAAAAATAATTTTAATAAAATTTTACTTAATCTTATTGTTGTTATTTTTATTTTTGCTTTTGACAGACTGTCAAAATTATATATTTTGAATTTATTAGAAACAGAGCAAGTTGTTAATGTTTACATTAATCAATTTATGAATTTAAATCTGATTTGGAATACTGGAATAGGCTTTGGATTATTATCTTCGGATTCAAATTTTTATTACAATTTAGTTACATTTTTGATAATCATTATAAATGTCATTATTTTAATAATGATATTTAAATCTGATAATTATAAATTTTTTTTACTGTTGATGATTTTAGGTGGGTCATTAGGCAATTTATTTGATCGAATTTGGTATAATGCAGTACCGGATTTTATAGATTTACATTATAATAATTTTCACTGGTTTATTTTTAACGTCGCAGATATGTTTATCACAATAGGAATATTATGCCTTATTTTTGCGGAATTATTTTTAAATAATAAAAAAACTAACTAATGAATAAATACAAATTTTTTTTAATTATTTTAAGTTTCTTGGTATTTGTAAGTTCATGTAAATCTTTAAAAGAAGGCATAACTGGTACCAAAAGAGCCAAGACTAGCGATGAGTTTTTTGTAGAGAAAAAAAGGCCGCTGGTACTCCCCCCAGACTTTGAAGATATGCCTTTACCAAAAATTAAAAGTAATATGCAAAAAGATGATACTTCCATTGAAGATTTGTTAAATTTAAATAAAGACATAGACCAACCAACTAAAACTGAGAGTGACAAGTCTTTAGAAAAATCGATTCTTAATAAAATTAAGTCAAATTAATGTTAACAAAAAATATTAAGTTTAAAAAATTTATAATTAAATCAAAGAATTATAATACGAAGAGCATTTATAAAAATATGATAAGGAATTATCGCAATGGTCACTTAAAATTACTATCGTGTTTATCAAAAAACTATAAATATTCTTATGATAAAAAGTTAATTAAAAAGTATAAAAAGTATCCAAATTTCAGAATTATTGGGATGGGAGGATCAATTTTAGGAGCTGAAGCAATTTATCAATTTCTTAAACACAAAATTAAAAAAAATTTTTTTTTCTTAAATAATTTAGAAAAAAAATTTAACCTATTAAAAAAAGAAAAAGATATCGTTAATCTAATTATTTCTAAATCTGGTAATACACTAGAAACAATTTCCAACTCAAATATTGTAATAAAAAATAACAAAAAAAATATTATAATTACAGAAAACAAAAAAAATTATTTAAACGATCTGGCAAATAATATTAAAGCTGAGGTAGTTGAACACAAAAATTATATTGGGGGAAGATATTCAGTTTTATCAGAAGTTGGAATGCTACCAGCAGAACTCATGGGTTTAAAAGAAAATAATTTTAAAAGATTAAATCATCTAATTCGAAATAAAAAATTTGTGGATCAATTGATTAGAAATGTAAGTTCTACTTTAGAATTACTTAAAAAAGGTAAATATTTATCTGTTATTTTAAATTATGATCATAAATCAGAAAATTTATTTAAATGGTATCAACAGCTGATCTCCGAAAGTTTAGGAAAAAAATCTAAGGGAATATTTCCTATAATTTCAACGATGCCCAAAGACAATCATAGCTTGCTACAGTTTTTTTTAGATGGACCAAAAAAAAATTTTTATACTTTTTTTAGTGTTAGAGAAAAAAACCCAAACAAAATTATCAAAAATAATTTATTAAAATCGCACTATTATTTAAGAAATAAGAACTTACAAGATATCACTTATTCTCATATGTTGGCGACTCAAAATATATTTAAAATTAAAAAAATTCCATACAGATGTTTTGAAATATTAAAAAGAAGCGAAGAAACAATGGGAGAAATTTTTTGTTTTTTTATTTTAGAAACTATTCTTCTCGGTAGAGCGCTAAAAGTAAATCCTTTTGATCAACCATCAGTAGAATTGATTAAAAAAGAGACAAAAAAAATATTATTAAAAAATTAATTCCCAAAAATTATCTTTGAAATACCATAAGTTTTAACTTTCAAAATATTAAATTTTTTGGAGTAAATTTCTTCTTCTTTTTTATGTCTATGAATAATAATTATACCATTATTATTAAGTAGTTTTAAAAACAATATATCTTCTATTAATTTGACTAATTTTTTTTCTTTGTAGGGAGGGTCTAAAAAAATTAAGTTAAATTTTTTTTTGTATAATTGACTGAATTTTTTTATATCAAATATGTTTGCTGTTATAACTTGAGTTTTTTTTTTACAATCAAATTCTAAAATATTTTTTTCAAGAATTTTTATTGCCTCAGAATAATTTTCACAAAATGTGACACTTTTTGCTCCTCTTGAAATACACTCTAAACCAAAGGACCCAACGCCAGAAAATAAATCTAATATTTTTGATTTTTCTATATTAAAATTTATTAAATTAGAATGTTGTAAAATGTTGAATATAGACTCTTTTGTTAAATCTTTTAATGGCCTTGTAAGTTTATTATTAGGCAGAATTATTTTTCTTCCTTTTAGATATCCAGATATAATTCTCATTAGTTAATAACTTTAAAACCAATATCTTTTCTATAAAAACCATTAGGCCAATTAAGTTCTTCAATTAGTTTGATTGCCTTTTCTCTTGAAAATTTGAAATTATTTGAAAGAACAACAAAATTAAGAACTCTACCTCCACTTGAATAAATTTTGTTTTGATTATTTTTTGTTCCAGCATGGTAAATAAATTCTTTTTTTTCCAAATAAATTTTTTCAATGTTTTTTATTAAAATATTATTTTCGTATTTGTCAGGATATCCTTTAGAGCACAATACAATACATAAACTTTTTTCTTCATGCCATTCAATGTCTATGGAAGAAAGGTTATTTTCACAACATGCAACAAATATATCGGTTATGTCTGTCTTTAGCCTTGGTAATATTGTTTGACATTCTGGATCTCCCATTCTTACGTTGTATTCAATTAATAAAGGTTCATTTTCAACAATCATTAAACCCGCATAAAGAAATCCTTTAAATTTAGTTCCCATTTCATCCAAACCTTGAATGGTTGGTTTAATGATTTTGTTTATAATTTTTTCATCTAAGTTTTTATTTATTAATCTTGAAGGTGAATAAGCTCCCATCCCACCAGTATTTTTTCCTTTATCACCTTCTAAAACTCTTTTGTGATCCTGTGCGGTTTGAAACTTTTTAAACGATTTTCCATCACTGACAACAAAATAGCTCATTTCTTCTCCGTTTAGAAACTCTTCAATTAGAACATTTTTTGCTTCGCCAAATTTACCTTCAAATATTTCTTTTACAGAATTTTTTGCAGTTTCAACATTTTCACAAATGTAAACACCTTTACCAGCTGCTAAACCATCCGCTTTTACAACTATAGGAAAATTACTTTTTTTTAAAAATAAATTTGCTTCCTCTTGTTTATTAAAAATTCCAAATTTAGCTGTAGGTATTTTATATTTTTCACAAAGTTTTTTAGTGAATATTTTTGATCCTTCAAGTTGCGAAGCAATTTTTTCTGGGCCAAATATTTTAATATTATGATTTTGAAAAAAATCAACAATGCCATCTACCAAGGGTTTTTCAGGCCCAACTACCAACAAGTCAATTTTATTTTTTGTTACAAATTCTTTGATTTTATTAAAATCATCAATTTTAATTTCAACATTTGTTGCTATCGAGTTAGTTCCAGCATTGCCGGGAAAGCAATATATCTTTTCAACTTTTTTAGATTCTAAAATTTTTTTACAAATTGAATGTTCTCTACCACCACTTCCTATAACACCAATAATCATATATAATTAATATATATCTTAAATATGAAAAATAAATTAGCCAAATTAGAATATTTACCAAATAACTTTAAAGTTTTAGAGCAAGGAGATCATGTAATTTGTGCTGTGTCCGGAAAAAAAATATATCTTGATCAGCTGACCTATTGGAATGTTGAGTTACAGGAACCCTATTTTTCTTACAAAGAAGCTTTTATAAAAAATGAATTACTTTTAAAGAACAAATAAATCATTTCCATCTATCGTGAGACCAAATCCATTGACTTGGATTAAGTAAAATCATTTTTTCAAGCCATTTATTTAGATCTAACGATATTTCTTCAATTGAAGATTCTTTGTTAAAATGAATAGGTTTATTTATTACCATTTTAAAATTAATGTCATTTATTCTTTCAATATAAATAGGAACAATTTTGCAGCCAAATTTCTTTACAAGTTGAGCTGGTATTGTTGTGGTTAAAGCTGATTGTCCAAAAAAATTTAATCTAATACCTTCACTTACTCTTTGGTCTATCATTAATGCTATAGAATAATTTTTTTTGAAATATTCTAACAGCTCTCTTGTTCCACTTCTTCCTTTTTTAATTTGATTCATACAAATATATTTTTTTCTTATTCTTTCCATTATTTTATTAAGAAAAACATTATTTAGAGGTCTATAAATTGCGGCCAAATTTATGCCTGACTTTTCTATTTGCATTGCCATAAGTTCAAAGTTATTGAAATGGCCAGAAATAAAAACCGTAGGTTCTTTTGAGTTTTTTAATTCATTTAAAATTTCATGACCTTCAATAGTTAACAATTTTTCAAGTTTTGAATTTCTGAAATTTTTTATAAACACATATTCAGATAAAATTCTCCCATAGTTTTTCCACATTCTTTTAATAATTAATTTCTGATTTTTTTCGCCAATATCTGGTAGTGCTCTTTTTATATTAGATAATATATTTTTTCTTGATCGGAATAATGGTCCAAGTAAGCCACCAATAAATGAACCAAAATTAGATGCTAGTTTGTATCCCAATATTTTAAAAACAATAAATAAAATTATAATAAATATAAATTCAATAAAATATTTAATTATTTTCATAGTTTTTTGTTTAAAAAATTTATTAATTCATTCTCATTAATAATTTTTAATTCAATTTTTAAATAATTTATATCTTCTGAATTTAAAAGATTTAATCTGTTGTAATCTTTTTCAGTTGTGATTATTTTAGCATCAAGCTCTTTTGCATTTTGTTTAATTTCAATTATATCTTTATTAGTATAATTGTAATGATCTGGAAAATTTATAATTTTTAAAATTTTAAAATTATTTTTTTTTAAAGTTTTTTTAAAAGAATCTGGATTTCCAATTCCCGAAAAAGCCAGGTAATTCTGACTTAAATCTAATTTTTCAATATTTGTAGCGATGTATTCTGCTTCAAATATTTCTAAATTTGAATTTATACCTTTAATTATTTTTTTAATTATTAGGTTTTCTTCACCATCACCATTTAAAAAAATAGCATCATATTTTTTTAAATTTGATAAATTTTCTCTTAGAGGCCCAGAAGGTATGATGAGTCCATTTCCTATCCATTTTTGAATATTGAAACATACAAACGAAATATCGTAAGCTATTTGTTTATCTTGTAACCCATCATCTAAAATAGCAACTTCAGTGTTTTTTTCTATTGCTTCTTTCAAAGCATCTATTCTGTTATTTTTACAAAACAGTTTTCCATTAGATGATAATAGTTTTTGCTCATCTATCTGATTATAATATTTTTTTTTTATAAAGGCTGTTTTGAATCCCAAATTATTTAATATTTGATTTATTTTAATTGATATAGGAGTTTTTCCTGTTCCTCCTAAATAAATATTACCAATACAAACTGTTTTAATTCTTTGTAATTTTATTTTTTTTCTATCATTAAGGAAACCTATGAACTGAAATAAGTAAGCAAAAGGCAACAAAAGATAAGCAATAATATTTGGCGTTTTATAGTCCCAAAAAGTAGGTTTTTTAAATTTCATAAATCTACAAATAATGGTTAATCTCAATCAAAGTATTGTTTAGTATATTTGAACCAGTTTTTTTTATTTTTCTTATTTTATTACTAGTATTCATGTTTTTGCCAAATGATTTGTCAACTAATTTAGCTAACTGGTTTGAGTTGTAAAATTTGTGTGACAAATTATTTTTTTCCAATAAATTATAAACTTCGGCAAAATTTTGAATATTTGGACCATGAAGAATCCTGCAACCAAATCTTACTGGTTCCAAAGGATTTTGACCTCCATGATTAATTATTGACCCTCCCAAAAAAACAGTTTTGCAGATTTTGAAAAAAGACTTTGTTTCTCCAAAGGTATCAACAAGATAAATCTCAGTATTATTATTAGTTTTACTACTTGAACTGTGAGCTTGAACTTTAAGGCCCATATCTCTAATTTCATTAGTTATTTCGTCAGCTCTTTGAGTATGTCTTGGAATAATTATTGTTAATAAATTTTTGTATTTGTTTTTTAGCTTTTCATGTACTGTTGCACAAATTCTTTCTTCAGTATTATGGGTACTGGCAGCGCACCATATTTTTTTTGATTTAAAAATTTTTTTTAAATTACTATTAAAATTATAATTTTTCTCTGTTTTGCTTTCTGAGAATTTGAGATTTCCAATAAATTTTATTTTTTTTGCACCTAATGACCTAAGATATTTTTTTGTTTCATAGTTTTGACTAAAACATATATCAAAATTTTTAAATAAAATTTTAGACATTTTAGGAATCTTTTTCCATTTATCGTAAGATTTTTTTGTGATTCTTGCATTTAAGAGTATCAGAGGGATTGATCTTTTTTTAGTATTCATAAGCATATTAGGCCAAATTTCCGATTCTATAAAAATTGCCATTGAAGGGTTCCAGTAATTTAGAAATTTTTTAGTTAAAAAATTTGAATCTATTGGAAAAAATTGATGTATTGTCTTTTTTAATTTAAATTTAGACAAAACTTTAGATGAACTTAGAGTGTTAGAAGTTATTAATATTTTTTTAATATTTTTATTTTTTTCTAATCTTTCTATTAAGGGAATGACACTTAAGATTTCACCTACGCTTGAACCATGAAACCATAATATTTTTCCACTTAATCTTTTTTTTGAAAAAAAACAAAATTTTTCTTTAAACCTAAATTTATCTTCTTTTTTTTTTATGAGTCTCACCAAGATTATAATTGGAGAAATTAATATTATTAAATTAATTAATATATTGTATATAACAAACATTAACTTTTTCTAATTTGTTTTTCATAAAAATTATTATAAATTTTTGAATTTTTTATTAAGTCCTCATGTTTACCTTCATCAATCACTTTACCATTATCAATTACATAAATTTTGTCAGAATTTAATATTGTTGATAGTCTGTGAGCTATGACAAGCGTTGTTCTGTTTTTTGTTAAATAATTTATAGCTTCTTGAATTTTATTTTCTGTTTCGGCATCTAGTGAAGAAGTTGCCTCATCCAGAAGCACAATACTACTTTTTTTTAACATAGCTCTTGCAATTGATAGTCTTTGTTTTTCTCCGCCAGAAAGTCTAACTCCATTTTCACCTATGAGTGTATTGTATTTATTTGGTAGTTTGTTTATAAATTCTTCAGAAAAAGACAACTTTGCGGCTTCAATAATATCTTTATCTTCAGCGTCCGGGCCAGCATATGCTATGTTATTTTTTATAGTGTCATCAAAAAGAGTCGTATCTTGGCTTACAAGAGAAATATTTTTTCTTAAAGAAGAAATTGTTGCCGTATAAATTGAACTTCCATCGATTAATATATCACCAGAAACTCTATCATAAAATCTAGGAATTAAATTTAAAATTGTTGACTTACCCGCACCACTATGACCAACAAGTGAAGTCATTCTTCCACCTTCAATATTAAGATTAATAGAATTTAAAACATGACCTTCTTTGTTGTTGTATTTAAAGCTAACATTAAGAAATTTAACATTTCCTTTTGACAATTTAAGTGGAGAACTATTTTTATTGTCAACAATGTGTTTTTTATTGTCAATTATTGGTAAAATTCTTTTGGCTGCTGAAATGCCTTGATTTACTGCCAAATTCAAAGTTGCCAAAGATCTAACCGGTTGATAGGCCAACATCATAGCAGCAAGAAAGGAAAAAAAATTACTAATACCTATTTCATTATTTAATATAAGTTTTCCAGAATAAAATATTAATATAGCAATCATTATTCCCGTAAGAGTTTCCATTATGGGGGTAGATCTAACTAATACGATTCCAATTTTTTTTTCTTTTTCTTTTAGGTCATCAATATATTTATCAGCTCTGTTATTTTCATATTTTTCCTGTTGAAAAATTTTTATTAGTTTATGATTTTTAAAAATTTCAATTAAATAAGTTGTTAAAAAACCAGATTTTTCTTGAGCTTCTGTAGTAACTTTACGAATTCTTTTTCCAAGAGTTCTTGCCATTATAGAAGCTAAAGGAATCATAACGAGCGCTATTAATGAAAGTTTCCAATTTTGGTAAAACATAACAAACATCAAACCACATAAAGTCAAACTATCTTTAAAGACACTTAATAAAGCGTCGGTTAACAATTTAGTAATCTTTGTTACATCAAAAGTTAAATTTGAAATATATTTACCAGTATGTTTGTCTTCTATAAATTGAGTATCGGCTTCAATAAAAGATTTCAGCATATCAGATTGAAGTATTTTTTTTACTTCTTCGCCAACTCCAATCATAATTGTTTTTGCAAGGTAAAGAGACACTCCTTTAGTAGTAAAAGCAATAATTATTAATAAAGGTATTATCAAGATTAAAGTTTGATCTTTTTCAATGAATATTTTTTTTATAGCAGGATCTAGTAGCCATGCAATTGACGATGTACTTCCAGCTACAAATATCGAAAAAAAAGCAGCAATGAATATTTTTTTTAAAAATTTTTTTGTATAATCATTATAAAGACGACTTAATATTTGCTTATTATTCATAAACTAAAAAAACTTTCCCAATAAAATATTAAAATAAATTATTAAACCAATAATGTTGTTACTTTTAAAAATTTTTAAACAACTTTCCGGTTGTTTAATATTTAAGGATTTTACTTGATATAAAAATAAGTGACACAAAGGAATTATAAGAGATACATAAAATATATTAGAAAAATTCATTAAAGCTCCAACTATTATGAGAGAAACTAATAAAAACGAATAGCATAATATTAAAAAACTCTTTGGGTTATTTTTAAATTTT
>CEOS01074759.1_pt1 | contig 9946 bp, 8 predicted proteins | sample 530601 | NCBI WGS metagenome assembly CEOS01 (sample SAMEA2620666, study PRJEB7988) | marine metagenome | biome: marine biome (ENVO:00000447); feature: mesopelagic zone (ENVO:00000213); material: "saline water (ENVO:00002010), including plankton (ENVO:xxxxxxxx)" | depth 1000 m
AGGCTCGCCGTGGCCACCGCGGCGACCAGCACCGCCGCCATCAGCAGCGGCAGCGGCGAGCGCGCCACCCGCGGCGACGCCTTGGGTTGCCTCGGCGCATGGCGGATCAGCTCGCCGACCAGGATCGCCAGCGCCATCACACACCAGATCGTGAGCACGATACGCGGCACCAGCATGGCGCTCTCGGGCCCCTGCCAGGCGGTGATCGAGAGGCCTGCGCCGGCCACCAGCAGCGCCAGCGCGGTCAATACCCGAGGGTGGATCAAGGAAGCGAACATGAACCGCGGCTCCTGGGAGATCGAGAAAACAAGAGAGTGAAAGAACGGATTACGGCGCCAGGCCCGCGTCCTCGAGCACCTGCTTGTTGGTTTCGAAACGCTTCTGGACGAACGCCTTGAAGTCATCCGGCCCGAGATAGGCGATCCCCGCCTTGGCCTTGTCGGCGAAGCTCTTGAACTTGTCCGATTCGACCGTCACCTTGCACGCCTCGGCATACTGCTGGGCACGCTCGTCGGAGATCCCCTTGGGCGCGACGACGCCCTGCCAGACCGCGAAATCCAGCGCAGGCAGGCCAAGCTCCTCCACCGTCGGCACGTCGTCGTAGCCCTCGACACGATGATCGGCAAACACCGCCAGCGGGCGCAGATCATAGTTTTCGAGAATGGTCTCGGTATCCGCCATGATCTGGATCTCGTTGCCGGCCAGTGCGTTCATCGCCGGGCCCGAACCGCTGTAGGGCACGTGCTCTGCCTTGAGATCACTGTTGACCACCGTCGCCGCCATGGCGAGATGCGGCAGCGTCCCCGGGCCGGAGGAGCCGTAGAGGAACGGCTGATCCTGGGACTCCTCGACCAGTTGCTTGAACGAGGTGATGTCGGAGGACTTCGAGACCATCAGGAACATCGGATTGGACACGGTGCGGCAGATGTAGGTGAAGCTGTCCGGGCCGTAGGGCAACTTCTTCAGCGAGGGCTGGATCGACAGCGCCCCGGCAGGCTCGTAGCCGATGATGTTGGGATTGCCCTCGCTATTGGCGACTTCCGCCGTGCCCACCGTGGCACTGGCACCGGCGACATTGCGCACCACCGACGTGACGCCGAGCTGTTGCGAAAAGGTCGGCTCGAAACTGCGGGCGACGATGTCGGTCGCACCACCTGCCGCGAACGGCACGATGATCTCCAGGTTGTCGGCAGCCACGGCCGCGTGGGTGGTGCCGATCAGGGCCAGGGTGGCCAGGGAATAGCGCAGTGACTTCATGGTTGGCTCCATTTCGTAGCGCTGCGAAAAAAAGCAAAACCAGCGCTGCCGTCAGATATTTGGCCTCTTTCGAGCCCGTTCAGGAGAATTCTTCCTCGACATGGCCTAAAATCGTAGCGCTACGAATAGACACGAACAACGCGTCGTTATCGTCCATTCGTCGTAGACCCCGATCCAGGTCGCGGTCCGAGCGCGGTGCTTCTCCCCTCACGAAGCGCCGCGCCAGACCCGTTACACTAGGCGCTGTCTGAAAAGTCGACGAGCGAAGGCTAGACAAGGCAAAAATCGATGAAAGAGCGGAGTTTACGCGGTGTAAATGAGCATCTTGACCGGGCTGGCGCACCAGCCGATTTTTAACGCCGTATGGGCGAGCGCAGGCAGTTTTCCGACAGTGCCTAGCGCGCGGGACCCAAAGGGGAACGAAAAAAACTTCATCTGCTTATCCGACCCGAGCGCGGGGTCGGGAACGAGGTAACGGAATCTTGGCCAAACGACGACGACGCGGTTCGCAGCGCGTCACCATGGGAGAAGTCGCCAGACTGGCAAACGTGTCGCCGAGCACGGTGTCACTCTATCTGCGTCGTCCGGACGAGGTCTCCCCTAGGCGCGCCGAGAAGATCCAGGCGGCCATCGACCGGCTGGGCTATCTGCCCAATACCATGGCCGGCGGGCTGGCGTCGTCGCGATCCAACGTGATCGGCGTGCTGGTGCCCACCATCACCAACTCGTTCTTCTCGGAGACGCTGGAAACCCTCGAGCGCCATCTGCGAAGCGCCGGTTATCAACTGCTGATCGGCAACACCGAATTCGACGATGCGCGGGAGGAGGAGCTGATTCGCTCGATTCTGAGCTGGAACCCCGCTGGCCTGGTGCTGACCGGCTTCCTGCACACCCGCAAGTCGCTATCGGTGCTGGCCAACAACGATACGCCCATCGTCGAGATGTGGGACTACGGCCAGCCGGGGCTGGACATGGTAGTGGGATTCTCTCACCACGCCTGCGGCCGCCTGGTGGCCGAGCACATGCTGCGGCAGGGACGCCGCCGGATGGCGTTCGTGAGCACCAACTTCCAGCGCGACGTGCGTGCACGGGACCGCTACCACGGCTTTCGGGACACGGTGGAGGCCGCCGGCGGGACGGTCGAACTGCGGGAGCTGAGCGGACGCAGCCACGCCGAGGAGACCGGACGACTGACCCACGCTCTGATGCAGGATCATCCGGAGATCGAGGCCATTGCCTGTTCCAACGACATGGTGGCGCTCGGCGTACTGTGCGAATGCCAGCGACAGGCGTGGGACGTTCCCGGCCGCATCGCCCTTGCCGGCTTCGGCAACCTGGACTTCACCACCAGCACCGTGCCCCCTCTCACCACCATCGAACCGCCACGCCGGGAGATCGGCCAGCACACCGCCCGGCTGCTGCTGGCCAGTCTTGCCAGCAAACTCCCGGAGGCGGAGAAGCGAATGGATCTGGGGGTGAGGCTGGTGGAACGGGAGAGCGTTTGAGGACATCGGTCATCCGAGAAGGCGAGGTAAAGCTCTGTAGCGTCCTGAGCCGCCGGTACCGTGATACAGCGTCCTGGGTAGACATGCTCCGGATTGCCGCGACAGGGAAACTCGTCGTCCTCTACCGGCGCATGTATATCGGCATCGAACGGTCCCGGCTCGTCGGGGTCGAGCGCCAGCAGCTCGTCATGTGAGATGTCGACTACTCGATCAGGAAGCCCTTATCGGTAACGACATGACCAATCCAGTGCCCCCGAGGCTCATCGAAGGCAAATCGATAAGGCGCCTCGCACGCCTGAATCGAAGTCACCGGACATTATAACCACCCAACACCTTCGGGCTCCTTAACAGCACACTGTCATCCGCGAACTTTGACAGACAGCCTCTTTATTGCGAGAACGGTTTGACAGTAAAGCTGACCTCTTTACCTGAGTCACTCGTATACCTGGTAACCTCGCACTCATCTAGGGATTCCAACCGTTCACCCGAGCCGACTTCCGCTTCATACACAGAAGTATAATCAGGATCGCTAGACCCAATCGACCCGAGCTGTTGGTGCAATTTAGCTGATCCAGTACTCAAAATTTTCCCTTTGCTTTTGAAAGCAATGCTCACATGCCCTTCTGGGGGAGGGCCCATGACTGGGGCAGTTGCAACAACAACAGCCTTCGCATCATCTGACTCATAAAAGATGTTGCCAGGCTCGCACTCGAGAATACTTACGACGGCTTCCACTTTCTCAGACTGACCCCCTTCGCAGCCCGACAAAAAAACCAAAAGCCCGCACAAGACAAATATTTTATCGCCTTTCAAAACAACATCTCCTAAAAAACTAAAACCCAACGAAACCCGAACCATTCTCAAACAAATTCTTGTTGAACTGTTCTTTTTCGAGCAGCCGTTTATAGAACAGATCATTACTTAGGAACTGGCCAATTCTTTCAGGCTCTACCCAAGCAAAAGATTTTTTAGCACGAGGAGCGCATGACTTCTCAACAAATTCTGGCCACCTTGGCTCACGGCATGACTTTAGCACCAGCCATTGTGTGAGCACTAAAGAAAACAAAATTGGATAATAAAGAAAGAAAAGCTTGTGGCGTAGCGACACCAGGAGAGGAGAGAGGTTTGAAACAACCCTAACGAAGCAATTCCTAAAACTCACTTTCGTCGAGTAATAAATAAATTCATCTCCAGCAGCAGGAGCCGCGTCTTGAGGACCATGCTCCATATATTTTTCCAGAAAACACCAAAGGGAGAGTATGCGATAAACCTCGTCCCGATGAAAAAAATTACCTACGGAAAAGGTTTCAACAACCGTAGAGCCATTTAACACATGTCCTCTCAGGGTACATATTTTGCCCGTTCCATCCGTCCCTATATGCCAATAGATATCACCCCAATCCAGAGCCAAAACCCCGCCAAACTCTTTGCTCCTGAATACAAAAACCTTACCCGACATCCTGTTGAATCGGACAGGAAAATATCTCCAAGAAAAGAATTCATATCTAAGATACATTTGCCAGAGAAACAAACCTCCTCCTCCCGTGACGACGGCGAAGACAAAAACAAAAACCAGAAAAAAAACGAAACCGATTGCTTGCGACAAATAATCAGACAAAAGCATGAAAAAGACAGAGATCCCGAAAACAAAAAGAACGAAGATCCCCAGTAGGCACACAAGTGTTTTCGCCATTCCTCTTTGGCGCTCACTACAGTCGATCATCTCACAGAACTCAGAATTAAAACGAATAAGCGCACCATAAGGGTCTGGCAGATAGGAGGAAGCCTTCTGCAGTAGAAAATGAGAGCGCATCTCTTCTTGAGATATGCGCCGATTAATTTGAAAAGGTCGAGTCCAACCAAGCATCATGGTTAATTCTCTTCGTTGCCGTCCGACATAGCCAGCATTGATTCCCTTTGGGCTTTAACGCTAGGAAAACTGCCATTCCTGTTACTCCCAAAAAAATAGTTTTATCAAGCCGCTTACCTATTCTATCAAGTCAAAGGAAGCCAATAACAGCCGTTATCACTAGAACCACAAGGTTCAAGAAGACATTAAACCCAGCTCTCGAAAAAATTACAATGCCAAAAAATAACATCGACATACTCAACGTCATTGTTTTTCAATGTGCTCATCGGCAACTCTCTCGTCCATGAATTGGCATTGGACAGAAAAAGCCCGCATGCCTAAAACAGGGGTGCCAATACCTAGCTGAGTATTGCGCCCTCCAACACAGACCCAAACCGAGAATTCTGCTTGCCACACTAATTACAACGCATAACCGAGTCACCACCTCGATTAATGATCATACACCTATCGACATATATATAGACTTCATCGACGGACAGCGAGTCGAAGATTATCGACACATCGAAATTTCATTTACCAAGTGATTGAACACGACGACTGCTGTCGACAATCTCGTCTCCATACAACCAAACTAACCGCCCTCTAGCAATTAGCATTACAGAGTGAGTAGTGGTAGGATTTATCGCCAATACTGACCTCTAATTGATCGCGTTTACGTCGTTCTACTACGTAAAGCTCTCCTTTCCAGCCCCCAGAGAGCATGGTGGCCATACTCATCTCCCCTAAACGACTAGCCGACAGTTTCAATGCAACCTTGTCATCCGGATAGCCCACCTCAACCTTGGTAAAGAAAAGCGCCTGCGTTCCCGATCGAGCCGCTTGATAGGAATCAGAGCGGGGGTAGGCAACCAAGAAAACAAAGTTTTTATCGAAGTCAGTACTAGATAGATTTGGCAAATGGCCACGTGAGTGGCCATAAGACGAGTCTGCCATTTTTTCAAATTCCTCAGCATTAAGAACAGGAAAAAACGCCAAATCGGCATACTGAGGCGGGTTATCCCCTGGCTCGCTTTCCAGGGCCATTCCACTTCCCGATAGAATCGCAGACACTAGGTGTTTTGTATCCAGCATTGGGCGAAAACTGGTGCTAAACTCAATCGACGGCTCTATCTCCGAAGATTTTTCTTCCCCCCAGCCCATGTCACCATCGCAGCCACTCACAAGAAAAGACAGAGCGCCAAAGAAGAGAAAACCAGAAATGCGCATAAGACAACTCTCAGAACATGAAGAAATGTTAACCCCATACTCTTGACAGCTTTCAAACAGTCAGGGGCTCCGTTTATTACTCCGCGGCGGCCTCATGGAGGACACCCACCTAGCCCAATAGCTCCAGCACCAATAGCTAACTTTGGAGCATGTGCATTACCACCACCTATCAGTTCGGTCGCCAGGCCAGCAGCTAGTGTGCCCGAATAGACAAGGAGCTTACATAGCATGCATCAGATTTGTAACTGCATAGTAAGTGGCGATACCCCAAAATATACTTCCGATAACAAACCCAATTACAGGCACAACGCCTTGCTTGAAAGATAATTTTCGATTATCTCTCCAGTCTTTGAAATAAGGATCGTTATCGGCAACGCTGCATTCAGCTTCTACAGATTCCGGCCAATGTGGCACACGGCTCGTATACATGGCGATCAAACGACCCCAAGTAATCAAAGCAAAATACGGAGAAAAAGGTAGCTGAATTAAGTACGGAGCAACAGCCGCGGGACTAAACCCACCAATTATGCCATACCGCACGCCCTCACGACGCCCACTGATAGGCCAGCAAAACTGAGTCAGCTCATAGTTTTCCACCACCCCTTTATCCTCTTCCATATACCTCCGAACATATTCCCACAGATCTACAAGTCGTTCTTCTGCTCCCGAGTGCGGCATAGCCAGAGTAAAGGTGGCTCGAATAGTTTCGCCATCAGCATCAAGGACATGAGCGCGGATGTCATAATCCCTTTCACCTAAAGGAGGTTTGCTTGAGGCCTTGCAAAAAAACAGATCATCCCAAGATGCCTTAATAATCTTTCCATCGGGCTTAAAAGCATAAACCATTCTATTTTTTCTATTAACTCGAATAGGGTAGTGAGTTCTTCGAAATGCCTCAAGACAAAACAAATAAAAAAAACAAATCGCCACAAGCGAAAAAAGGAAAGAAATCCCAAGCCCAAACCACATCGCAAAAGTGCCCTGCCTTTCCAAAGCAGCAACTAGCATTATAACCGCGCCCAAAACAAAAGGGGCCACTCCCATAATCCCATAAACTACAGCATGCCCCTTGCTAGAATACCATCGGTCAACCAACTCCATGTAAGTACTATTAAGACAAATTACAGAAAGGTCATAATCAGGCTCTTTGCTAGCTTTGTCTTTCTTGTGGAGGCAGTTAAGTTTTTCCTCCTCAACCAATGGCCTATCTATTTTATATTTCCATTTATAAGGCCCCAGGCCGGTAATATTCATATTCAAGTTTCTCTAACCACCAGAGCCAAATGCAAAGCGCCAGGAATCTTAATGCACGTTAAAAAGCGCCACAGAGACATCTTCACATGGCATTAACCATACTGGCTATCGTCCAATAAATCGTTAATGCCGCGACCGCACTACCGATCACAAACCAGATCATAGGCCATGGACCTTCGATAAAACTGAACTCCTTGTTGTCATGCCAGTCTTTACGGTAAGGATCGCTCTCATCGACTCTGCACTCGGCTTGAATTTCTTGAGGCCAACGTGGAACGCGGCTTGTGTACATGGCAATTAGTCGCCCCCAAGTAATCACCGCCCAAATAGGCGACATCAAAGCCTGTGCAATGAAAGGTGAAAAAGCCGCTATACCAAAGCCTCGAACGACACCGAAATAAAGACCTTCTCGACGCTCACCAACCGGCATGCAAAGCTTGGTTGCCTCATAATTCTTCTTTACACCTTTGTCGTCTTCCATATAACTTCGGATATATTCCCACAGAAGGGGGAGACGCTCCTCGTCACCAAAATAGGGATATCCCAGCGTAAAGGTTTCCCGAACTGTGAGGCCATCTTCACCCAGGATGTGCGCGCGTATATCGTAAAACCTTCGGCCCATTAAGGGCACATAGTGACTGTCTTTGCAGAAAAAAATATGATCCCACGAGGCACGGATAACTGATCCGTTGGGCTTGAAGGCATAAACCATGCGAGCTTTACGATTTAGACGGATAGGATAATGGGTGCGACGGAATGCTTCAAGGTGAATAAACCATAGAAACATGACCAAGATGGCAAAACATATTGCGGAGGCCACTATGCCAAATAATGCAATCTCAAGGTGATCAATCTTTTCAATGGTGACCTGTAGTCCGGCTACTACACCATAAATCATGGGGGATGCCCCCAGAGCTCCGTAGATCACAGCATGCCCTTTGTCAGCATACCAACGATCTACAAGTTCTAAGTACGTGCTATTTAAGCGAATCACAGAGAGATCATCGTCTATCTCTCTACTCGCGCTGCTTTTTACATCCAAATGGTTTTTTCTTTCCTCGTCGGTCAGAGGACGGTTAAGTTTGTATTTCCACTTATAGGGTCCGAGACCTTTGAAGTTCATATCTTAGTTCCTAATTATTGCTCAAGGCTTCAAATGCATCAGTTTCAGATGTAAAGCTCGGGAATCGTTCATCGGAGTCTTCTACGCCGAAGTAACATTTCTCCATCCAATCTTGAAGCGCATTATTGCTCATCAACGCAATAAAGATGTTTACTACGATTGCTGCCGCTGCCAGAGCAATGCCAATCCCAGTTGCGCTTAAAAAGGTTAATGCAATAAAAGCACCTGCTCCAAAAACGGCAGACCCCAAGTAGAGACTTGCTAAGAGAACGCTCCCCTTTAGCGCTTTGTCGTAAGCATTATGAAGATCCCAGAAAGACATCACCACCGCGGCCGCAAAACCCAATAATCTTCCGCCAATCCGGAACACACCTTGCCATATCTTGCCGGCTTTTTGTGACAGTCTTCCGCCTACCCGACTGGAGCGTTCCAGAATGGCATGACCCGTATCCGCGACCGAGCCAGCGGCACCCGCAACCAGCGCCCCAAAACGCCATTGCGTTTCGGTGCGATTCTCGGCAGTCGCCTCATCCATAGCTTTTCCTTGGGCCCGAAGTGCCCACATGCCTAAGACTAAGCTAACAATACCTAGCTGAGTGTTGCGATCCCCAATAGAGCCCCAGACCGAACCCTGTGTCCGGCGCCATTGATTGTAATCCATGACCGTATCACCGACTCGGTTAGCGACCGTGCGCCCGTCGCTAGAGGTATCGATTTCCTCGATGGAAAGTGTATCGAAGACCATGGAAATATCGAAATTGCCTTTGCCCAGTGATTGCATATGGCGATAACTGCCACGAGTCTCGATCCGCAGCTTTTCCTTGAGCAAGGTTTGATCGGCGCCTTGCAGGGCTGGGTTGACACGCTGCATCTCTGCGATGAGTCCATCGATGGCATCGCTGACATGTCCAGACACACGCGTATGGGTTACCTTGCGGCCCGAAATAACACCCAGCGCAATCAGCGCCGGTCGAACCGTCTGCTCGTCCAACGCGCTCAGCATGGGAGCCATAACTGCGCCCAGTAATCTTCCGGGAGCCGCCTGCGTGTCTGGGAAGCGTTCGGTCGCAGATTGGTAGCTTGATACCAGACCAGTCCACGATAGCGTTGCAACTTGATCAATCTTCAGTTCTGGCGCTGCCTGCGTGTTGACAGCGTCACGAACCACTTTCAAATTGAGCAGGAAACCACGCAGCAACCAATTGTCGTCGGTGATGCTGGGTGCGGTTAGCCACTCTACGTACTTTTCAAAAGCGGGGCCGTACTGCTGCGTGTCTTGGATGCACAACACCACTGTATCGGTAAATGCCTGCCCTGATTCGGCATCTTCGTCGTCGAAGTGGGCTTCGAATTGCTTTTGGATGGAAGACCCTGTCAGCCAAGCTTGGTGGGCATGAACCAGTGGCAACATAACGTTCTGATCGAAACGTTCCTGCTCCGGCTTGAACTGCGTCTGTTTCCAGAATTCAGGCTGGCCATCCCGTAAGCGACTACGGTATCGCTCCCAAGCGTCATCGGCTTCCCGTTGGAGCTCCTCAGGAGTGATTCCCTCGGAAACCTCTTTCCGTGCTTTATCACGCTCATGCTTGAAAAAGTCTGTGCCTGCCTCTCGACTTGCTTCCAGACGATCATGATAGGCATGGACACGTTGCTGCTCTTCCCAGGGTGGCTGTCCGGGACCGGCGAAGATGGGTCGATGCAGAGGCCCTGAATCAACTCTTTTGTCGATAT
>CEOS01081485.1_pt1 | contig 9944 bp, 9 predicted proteins | sample 530601 | NCBI WGS metagenome assembly CEOS01 (sample SAMEA2620666, study PRJEB7988) | marine metagenome | biome: marine biome (ENVO:00000447); feature: mesopelagic zone (ENVO:00000213); material: "saline water (ENVO:00002010), including plankton (ENVO:xxxxxxxx)" | depth 1000 m
TCATATTTGAAATATTTTTTGATTATGTTAAATTTATCCAAATTACGTTTTGATATAGAAAAAAATGGAGCTCTAAATCCTTGTACTTTCTCATTACTGATTTTTTCTAATGAGGTAATGGATTTTTTTAACTCATCTTCTAAAATTTCTCCAGATATTTTTCTAAGATCATGATGGGAATAACCGTGGCTAGCAATTTCATGCCCCAATGAAACAATCTTTTCTATAAGTTCAGGGTGCTGATCAGCAATATAGCCTAACGTAAAGAAAGTAGCAGTGACATTATACTTTTTCAGGAGTTCAAGTAACATTTCAGTTGTCTGAATAATACGACTGGTATAATTTGGCCATGAAGAGAATGGTAGATCACAGAAATAATCTTCCAGATCTACAGACATTATATTCATCATGTGTAATCTAATAATTGGTTCTGTTTATAATATACTAACTTGGTTTTTACGAATAGTAAACCTAGTGTTTTAGTGTTTGAGTATTTTCGGCTATTCTGTTTAGCCTTATAATAAAATAGACCAGAATACTAGTTGGTAATATAAAAAATATCGAATATAAACTTGGACCCAAAACTTTTAACAAATAGATGTCAGGGTGCGAACTCAAGAAAAGATATTTTATTGCATGAGTCAATTGACTGAATTCAAATGTCCAAAGAGTTAGAGGATGAACCCAAAGAATAGTTTCGACGTGTCCGAGTTCATACAGACCTTTACCAGAACCCATTACACCCCAAATAAACCAGCTAACATCAGTTACGAGATAAGATACGTTAAAAAGTACACCCAAAGATCCTAAACATATCAATAAGATTTTAAATCGCTTACCAGAAAATTTTTCCAAACTAAAACCTAAAGGAATAAGAAGGAAAGGAACAATGACAAAAAGATATCGTGAACCCCATGCATTAAGTCCATGCCATGCATGTGATTGGCTATAAAACACAATAAAAAAGGATATAATTGCTATAAACAAAATGCATTCACCTTTATGTTTTTGAAAAAAATGAGTGAATGAAAAAAAGCAAGTAAACAAAATAGGTGCAAAAATGAACAATCCAACACCAGGAGCAAATAACATTCCAAACGTACCGATAGTAACACCATAATGTGCGGCATTTACAACATTGACTACGCCTACATATTCAAGAGTGTTACCAACACCAAATCTTAGCATATCAACATACTTTTGTAAGCCATAACAAGAAAATAGTGGTATAACAAACAATGGGAAAGAAATTACAAAATTTTTAATTTTACTTGGATAATATCCAATAGATCTTTGAAATAATATAAATATAAAATAAAAAAATAATGGGATAATAAACAGAATACTATCAGGCCTTACAAGAAATCCAAATCCTAGAGTTATACTAGATATGAGTAAATTTAGTTTGGAGGATGAATTAAGAAACTTTCTAAAAAAGTAAAATCCTAATAATATAAAAAAACCAGATGGAACTACATTTAAAGAAGTTTGTGAGTATGCCCATACTGTAGTAGAAAATGCAAAGAGTAATGAAATTATTATAGACGTAGAAAAAGATAACCTATAACTTCTAAGTACCAAAAAAAAGACGCCGACTGATAATGCTGTAAAAGTAGGACCAAAGACTAATTCGACAAATGTTAAATCAGGATTAATTGAGTTTCTCCAATAAGAATAATGGGGATCGCCAAACTCTTCTGCTGTAAAAAATGCAGTATCTTGATCGATTAGAGTGAATGCTTGATTAATGAGTATAAAAGGAATCTCAACTAGGCTAGAACCAATGTAAGTTTGACTGCATAATACACCATTAAGACATAGAAAATTTGTATTGTTAGGGAAATATTCAGGGAATTGGAACATTGCACGTGATTCTCCAAGAATAAAGTCATCATGAGGAGTCATTGTGGCTATCCATAAAGCTTGTTGTTGAGTTACATCCTCATCAAATGAATAGCGATGACCATCGCTAGTAAATAGAAAAACAGAGAATGCCAGACAAACCAACAAAATAAAATACCGCTTATTATAATTGGGCAATTGCACTAACTGCATGATTTAGATGAAATTAATACCAGTATTTAGTTCATAATGAGTAATTTGTATATATACAATACTCAGATTCGTAGGAAAGAAAATAATACGTAATTATTACTTCATATTAATGATTAATAGATTTGAGTTTATTCAAAAAAGAGTTTTTAATAATTAAATGCATTAAAAAAATTAAAAATTGGCATGTACCAATTTTATTATATTTTGGAATAACCGATTCTCCGAAAACAGTAGTTTTAAAGAACACCACCAAATGCATAATAAGAAATAAGAATGACGCAATTGCTTTTTTAGAAAATTTTATTCTTGAAACAAATACATCTCATAAAATGTTTAAGATTATGGAATATGATACAGTGATTGACATAGGAGCACATGTAGGTTATTTCACTCTATATGCTACAAATCTAGCTAAAAAAGGTAAAATAATTTCATACGAGCCATCAAAAAATTCATTTTTAACACTTGAAAAAAATATTAAAATGAATAAATTTTCCAATATAAAATTAGAAAATGTAGCCGTTTCAAAAATTCAAGGTAAAGCTTTGTTACATACTAATGATATGGATGAAATTTCAAATTCATTATACAATAGGAATAATAAAGTTGAAGTTCAAGAAGTAGAAACTACCACATTAGATAATATTTTTCTTAAATACAAACTAGAAAAAATTGATTTTTTGAAAATGGATTGTGAGGGGGCAGAATATGACATTATTATGAATGCATCATCATCAATTTTAGATAAAATTCAAAAAATATCTGCCGAGATTCATGAGGAAATAGTACCTTATTCAAAAAAAACCATAATAGAAAAATTGGAAAAACATGGATTCAATGTGAAACTACAAAAAACTATTTCAGGAATTAAAATGGAGCTTCCGTTATTACTGGCATGGAAATAGAATTATTTTAGAAATAATCAAATTATAAAAAAATTAGAACAGGTGTCGTACAGTTTTACTTAGACTCTTTATAACACTACACACAAAAAAAGAGAATTTATTTTTGCTCATAGCTTCAGATAGATGTATTTCATTTACAAAATGAATTATTATTTCGTTATCAGAAAGTTTTCTTTTCTTGTTCAACTGTATTTTTCTCTGTTTTATAGAAGAATACATTTTGAGCAAGGAAAAAAAGGCTTTAATTTTTGCTAAGCCCATTCCTTTTATTATCAAAAAAAGAAATAAACTAAATTCAAGTAACAAAAATGAAGGAAAAATTTTTACAAGTGTTTTTGTTGAATAATATGACATTAAACAGATCCATCTATTACGTTCCAAGAGGAATATTTTATGCGAATTAAGTTTTGAGCTTGTACTTTTAGGATGATATACAACTGATTTTGGTTCATAAAATGAAGGAATGTCAAGAGACAGAGCTTTCCAACCATAATCAACGTCATCATACATCAAATATAGTAAATTTGACTCATCAAAATATCCAATTTTCTTGATCGTCTCAAGTGAAGAAAAAAGACAAGCACCTACAGGAAAACTGATTTGTTCGAATTCTTCATACTGACCAATATCTTTTTCCCCATTACCTCGTGCATAACCAAATCCAAAAATATTCAGTAGATTCCCAGAACTACCTATAATTGTGGGATCGTCTGCTTCTAAAATTTTTCCTTGGTATAGACCTATACCATGTGATAAGTAACTTTTAACTAAATTTTGGATCCAGTCAGGTTCAACTGTCGCATCAGAATCTAAAAATACAATATATTCTCCCTTTGCATTATCTATTCCAATATTTCTTCCCGCCATTGCCAAATTTTCTTTATTTTGAAATAACCTAATCTGAGGAAATTTTTCTTTACAAGCTAACGAACTCCCATCGGTAGAACCATTATCAATTAAAATTACCTCAAATTTACAACCAGTTGTTCTAAAAACAGAATCTAGGCATTTTTCAATGTGATTGACATCATTATAGTTTAAGATAACTACACTTACTAGAGAATTTTCAATTTTTGAATTATGTATTTCATCCATTCTAATCTTGATATTTTTAGAGGATATCAACATATTTGAATTAAAAGAACTATTTTTTATCTAAAATGAATGAATTATTATATTCTCATACAAGAGAAACATATCATGATTATTGGTAGAGCACCATTAAGAATTAGTTTTGCGGGAGGAGGTACAGATCTTGAAGAATATCACAAAAGATATGATGGGTTTACAGTATCTTTTACCATCAATAAATTTACTTGGGTGATTGCGAAGACAAGAGGAGATAATCTTGTACAAGGATTTTCTCCTGATTTTGCATCACACTTACCTCCTACTAGACATGTAAAATTAAAAAATATTCAGGGGCATGAAATTGTCGTAGCAAGTCTAAAGGGATTAAGGTTTTCCAAGGGAATTGATATGTATCTTGCTTCTGATGTTGAACCAAATTCTGGTTTGGGTGCTTCTTCATCACTTACATCAAATCTTGTAAATGTGATTTCAGCAATTCAACAAAAAAGAAATAGTAAAAGCAACATAGCTATGAAAGCATATCATATAGGCCACGATGTTTTAAACTGGGGTATTGGAAAACAGGATGAATTTGCAGCTGTGTATGGTGGATTGAATTCATACAAATATTCAAAAAATAAAGTAACGGTAAGCCGTATAAATATTAATAAAAATTCAGCTAGAGAATTAGAAAAAAACTCGTTATTATTTAGATTAGGAAATAGGAAACATTCGGTGAATATTTTAAAAAAACAAATTAAGAATATTAATGAATCAAATAATAAAACTTTGAATGCATTACATGATGCAAAAAATTTAGCAATGGATATGAGAGATGCATTAAAGGAAAATGATCTTGGAAAATTTGGTGAATTATTAAACAAGGGATGGGAAATAAAAAAACAATATGCCTCAGGAATTACTAATACTAGAATTGATAGAGTTAGTAAAAAAGCATTTGATAGTGGAGCAATATCTCTTAAAGTTACTGGGGCCGGTGGAGGTGGTCATTTGTTTGTTTATGCAGAACCAAAAAAACATAAAAATCTAGAAAGTAATCTTAAAAAACTTGGAGTTACCCGTGTACATTTCTCTTATCACAATGCAGGAGCCACTGTTTTTAATATAAATAATTTATAAAATATCGTTTGAAGTGAAATATATGCAAAATACTAATTTGATTCAAGATTATTTGAATTCACAAATTAAAGCCATATCAGATTTAAAGGAAAAAATGAATATAATTGAAAAAATTTTAGATATAATTTTAGAAGCAAGGAATAATGAAAAACAAATCTATGTGCTAGGAAATGGTGGTAGTGCATCAACATCAACTCATTTTGTATCAGATCTGCTCAAAACCAGCATTACTGAAGATGAAAAAAGATTCAAAGCAATGTCACTATCAGATAATATTCCGGTAATTTTGGCTTGGTCAAATGATATGTCTTATGATGCAATATTTGTAGAGCAGTTAAAAAATTTTCTTCAAGAAGAAGATGTTGTAATAGCAATAAGTGGTAGTGGAAATTCACAAAATGTTGTTAATGCTGTAAATTATGCAAATAAAATTAATGCAAAAACTATTAGTTTGACTGGGAAAGATGGTGGAAAATTATCAGAAATTTCGAAGACGAATCTCACTATACATAGTAATGATATGCTCACAATAGAGACTATGCATCTATGTGTTTGTCATTTATTGACAACTATTATTAGAAGTAAAGGAAAGCCATTATTTTCTTACTAATGAAAAATATTGCGTTTTTTTTGGATAGAGATGGAGTGATTAACAAAGAAAGAAAAGACTATGTCAAAGATATTAGTGAATTTGAGATAATTGATGGTTCGTTAGAAGCAATTAAACTGATTAAAGAGAATGGATTTTTTGTTGTAATTATTACAAACCAATCTGCAATAAACAGAGGCATAATAAGTATTGAAAAATTATCTAGCATTCATAAATTATTAAGTGATAGATTAGAAATTGAATTTAAAACTAGGATTGATGGAATATATTTTTGCCCACATACACCAGAAGAAAATTGTCAGTGTAGAAAACCTAAACCAGGGTTATTGTTACAAGCTGCTAAAGAATTGAATATTGATCTTGAAAAGAGTGTAATGATAGGGGATTCTCAAAAAGATGTTGATGCCGCACAAGCTGTAAAATGTAAAACTATTCTGTTAAAGAATAATGAAAAATTAATTGATGTATCTAAAAATCATTTATCTTTGATTTCTCAAAAATAGTATCAATACCACTATCAATATTATTAAATTTAAAATCTATGATCTTTTCTAGATTTGAATTATCTAAACAACCATTTTTTGGTCTTGGTGCAAGTTGTTTTTGTTTATCAGAGGAAGTTGGAATTATTAATTCTTCATTTAATTCAAATTTTTTTGCTATTTTTAATGCAAATTCATTTCTAGATAAACAAGTAGAACCAGATGCATTATAAAGACCAGATATGTCTTTATCAATAATTTTTATGAGGATTTTAGCTATATCATCCACAAGAGTAGGTGTGTTATATTGATCTACAAATGCTCCAACTTTTTGATGATTTTTTAGGGAATCAATTACCCAGTTAGTAAACCTAGATTTTTGATGCCAGCCATAAACTACAGTTGTTCTTAATACTGTATTAATTTTATAATCGAGAAGGATTTTTTCTGCTTTCAGTTTAGTTTTGCCATAATGACTTAAAGGATTTGGGAGATCAGATTCGTTATATTTTCTAGAAAAATGTCCATCAAATACAGCATCGGTAGAAAAATAAATTAATTTTGAATCTATTTTATGTGAAATTTGTGCTATTTCTTTTGTTCTATCTACATGAAGAGTATTTGCCATGTCTTGATTAGTTTCACAAAAATCTACATCTGGAAATGCCACACAATGAATAATATAATTTGGTTTGTAATCAGTTATTAGATCTGTAATTGAATCAGAATTTTTTAATAAATCAATATTAACAGAGGTGAAATTAGGTTCTGCTAGTGGATTTAGGTGAGTTGTAAGACACAGATCATAAAGATTTTTTGCATATTGTGCAAAAGTACTTCCAATTAGACTACTGCCACCTAGAACAAGAATTTTTTTGTTCAAATTTTTAACTTCTTAAGATATGCATTAATTAATGGTTCAAATAAAATTTTATTTTCTTCAAAGTAATTATTCAAGTCAGACATAGATATATCATCGCCAACTATAAATCCACTATGGATTCTGTTGAATACGTCATCATAAATTTTGAACTCATCAAAAAAGAACGAGTTAGCAAGTATTTTATTTACAAAATTATTTAATTCCACAACATCAACTTTCTTTTTAATAGTTTCAGATATTGCATGTGGTAATTCTTCTATATTATAACTTCTATAAACCCAACTTAAACCTGCGTACATTGCATCAGAAAATAAAATAGATGGTTTACCATAAAATGACACATCAAAAGCGGTAGTTCCACCAATAGTGAAAACAAGTGAACATTTTTGCATTATTTCTTCAGGACTAATAGAAGTATGAATTAATTTTACATTTGGCATATCTATAATTTGTTTGTAATCAGAAGTTTTTCTCCAATTTTTACTACGCATAGAAGGATGTTCTTTTACATATAATTTCCAATCAGCAGGCAAGGATTTCGCAATTTTTTCAATTAGATCTAACTGATTTGTATAGAACGGAGCGCCTAAAAGAATATTTCTTTCAGGTTCTACTTGTAAGGGGAAATATGCAAATAATTCATCGGATATATTATGACTTGAATTTTTGAAAATAAATGATTGACGATACCATCTTTTAAGGGTGAAAAGAATTTGGGATTTTAGAACTCCATATCTAGTAATACCGTAATGATCATAGGTAGCACGATATGTTTTATCAAAAGTTTTAGTCATCCAACGAAACAATATCTTAAGTTTATACAATATTGGAAAACCGTGGCCACCAGTTCTGATTGCCAGCATCTGAGCAGCATGATCATATTTTTTGATATATTCATGAAGAGTATGCAAATCTTTTGTAGGAATATCTTCTGAAGGTTCGACACAATCTTCATCAAATTGGTCAAATTCTGAAGAAATCACACAACGGTAACCCAATCTAGTTGAAAAAAGCATCAATACTTTGATTCCACGTGATTTACAAAGCTCAGAAATAAGATACATTCTATGAGAATCAACACCGCCAATTATTAAAAAATCAGGATTCGCTTCATCCAAAACATCCTCAAAAAGTTTACAATCATGTTGAATGACTTGAAGAGCTTCATGTGAAGAAAATTTATAATAAATATTATAATTTGATAAAAAAATTCTTTCAGAATATACAAGCAACCATAATGGAATATTGTACTTTCCTTCAAAATTTGCAAGATAATCTAGATCAATTTTTTGAGAGGTAAATGCTCCATCCCAATAATGCCAAACTTTTTTGAAATCAACAACTTGTTGTTTCATGAAAGATTTTTGTAAATGATGATTCAGATCAGTTATGGCATAACATTCAACATCATATTTTTTTTGAAAAAATTTTGCAATACCAAATTGAAGAAAATTTGGCTCGACCCAAAAAAGAATTTTTTTATTCAAATTTTTTTGTGATTTTTCCATTTGTCCCAATCATAATTATCATATGTAACATTGTGTTCGTCTTTATTATCAGGCTTCCAAGAGGGATTAACCAATGCCATTATAATACTTGGTTCGTCTGAGAGATTAATATGAGCAGATGAGTGATTTTTTGGAATTTCTAACAACACTGGATCATCAGGACTGGATTCTATTTCTAGGTAATTACCAGAATCTTCTTTTACAATAAAAACTACTTTGCCTTTTATACAAGTGAAATAACTGTGACGTATAATATGTAAATGTGGACCTTTAATTTCTCCAGGATCAATACTTGTGATATAAACCATCTCTGGCTTAACAGTAATAATATCATCCCAATCTCGCCAAACTGGAATTAAGAAGCCGTTAACATTAGAATTTTTAATATTTCGTGTAAGATGCTTTTCAAGTTTATGTACAGTAATTTCTGATTCGTTCACGCTGAACATAACTATCTGCGTTATAAAATATTATGCTAAAAGAACTGCTTTGATGTTAAAGTAAAATATTATTTATTAAAACATTTTCAGCAGATTTGCTATGTTTTAATAAATATTTGTACCAATCTACAGTTTTTGTCTTTATATCATCAGAAATATTTTTGTTAACTAATGCTTGATAAATTTCTATGACCCCATCTTTAATTTCATAATCAGTAGTAAATCCAAGAACATCTTTAATTTTATCAAATGAAGCAAAGTATGATCTATGATCATTTGTCTCTTGAACAGTTACTTCACAGGGTTTTGCTATTACACCAACAATTTGATTTGCTAAACTTTCCATTGTAATATTTTGAGTGTTAGAACCAACGTTAAATATTTCACCTGCGATTTTGTTTTTTGATGAATTGATAGTTGTAAGATATGCTTTTACGACATCTTTTATGAAAATGAATGGTCGTTTATTCTCTTTTCCACTTGCAAATATTTTTCCTTTGGAAAATAAATCTAAAACCATTTTATTAACAGCAGTGTCAAATCGCATTCTAGGAGAAACTCCGTAAACACTAGAAAAACGCAGTGCAGTAACAGTGAAATCGTCATCACTAAGTAATAAATTATCAATCTCAGCGCTACGGTTAGCTTTTGAATATGCAGTTAATGGTTTTACAGAAGAATTTTCATCAACAACATCATCTTGTTGTCCATATATACTCGCACTAGAAGCCAAAATATAACGAGAGACACCACATTCTTTACTTAATTTAGCAACTCTATTCCTTCCCTTATGATTAATTTCAAATGTTTTTTGTTGATCTAAATCACCTGCAGGATCATTTGAAAGTGC
>CEOS01031049.1_pt1 | contig 9918 bp, 8 predicted proteins | sample 530601 | NCBI WGS metagenome assembly CEOS01 (sample SAMEA2620666, study PRJEB7988) | marine metagenome | biome: marine biome (ENVO:00000447); feature: mesopelagic zone (ENVO:00000213); material: "saline water (ENVO:00002010), including plankton (ENVO:xxxxxxxx)" | depth 1000 m
GAAATCGTTGTCCCGGAAGAGAATGCCTGGGCGGAATTTCTGCTGGCGCTGCATTACCGGCTCAACCTGCCAGCGCTCTACGGAATGACGCTGGTCGGCCTGTTCGGCGCGATGATCGTGGCGCTCTCGGTCTCCGGCATTGTCGCACATCCGCGCATTTTCCGCGATGCCTTCCGCCTGCGCGCGCGTCGGGGGGACGATGTGGCGACGCTCGACTGGCACAACCGGCTGGCGGTCTGGACGCTGCCCTTCGCGCTGGCGATCGCGCTTACCGGGGCGATGATCGGGCTCTTCTACGTGTCGGGTGGCGCGGTGGCGGCTGCGGCCTATGGCGGCGACAGCGAAGCGGCGCTTGCCCCGGTCTTCGGCGGCGAGCCGGAAGGCGATGCGGCCCCGGCGCCGGTGCCCGACGTCGCGCCCGCGCTTGCCTACATGGAGCGCGAATATCCCGAGGTAGATCCCTATTACGTCATCCTGCATGACCCGGGGACTGCGGGCCAGCAGGTGCAGGTGATCGCGGAACATCCGCGCCGACTGATTTTCGGCGAGTATTATGCATTCTCCGCAGGCGGCGAATTTCGCGGCACTGTGGGCCTGGCCGACGGCACGGTGGGTCAGCAGGTTGCCGCTTCGATGTACAACCTGCACTTCGGCAATTTCGGCGGGCTGCCGGTGAAGATCGCCTATATCCTCTTCGGACTGGCACTCACCGTGGTGGTGGCGACGGGCACCTTCATCTGGTTCGACAAGCGCGAGCGGCGGGGCCAGCGCTCCACCTATCTGCGGGCCGCGTGGTGGGGGCTTGTGGCGGGTGTTCCGCTCGGCCTGGTGGCCACGCTTCTGGCGCGTTTTGCGCTGGGCAACGGCGCGCCCTTCGTGGCGATCTTCTGGACGGTCTGTCTGATCGCGATCACTGTGCCGCTGCTGCTTGTCCGGCGGGCTAGTGTGCCTGACAAGACATCGCCGGAGCCCGTGCCGGCAGAGTGATGATCGCCGAAGACTGTCTCAGGTTCCGCTATTCGGTGATCCGGAAGAGCGATGCCGCTGCGGCAATGTTCGATCTGAAATAGGAATGGACATAGCTCGCCCGCATTGATCCGTGGACGAATAGCGCCTCGCTGCGCCCGCCGTTGGGATTGCCGGTCTGGGCAAAGGGCGCGAGATCGGTCTCGATCCGCGAATAGTGAAAGCCGTGTCCGCGCAGCGTGCCGCCGGGCCACGGGCATTCCTGCAGGCCGAGACCGCCAAGGCGCGACTGCATGATCGTGCGACCGGGCATAAGCCCCGCCATAACGTGGGTCTGCCCGTCGATCGTCTCCAGCTCCTGCGCACAGACCATCATGCCCCCGCATTCGGCCAGAATCGGCTTGCCCAGTTCGTGATGGGCCCGCAGCGCATCGAAGAACGCGGGGTTCTCCGCCAGCGCTTCGGCATGGAGTTCGGGATAGCCGCCGGGCAGCCAGAGCGCATCGCAATCGGGCAGGGGGTCTCCGGCAAGCGGAGAGAAGAAATGGAGGTCCGCCCCCAGTTCGCGAAGCACCGCCAGATTGTCGGGATAGATGAAGGCGAAACAGGCATCGCGGGCGATCGCGATGCGTTGTCCTTCGAGGTCCGCCGGAAGCGCGGCGTAATCGGCACCGGGGCTGAAGGTGACCGGCGGCGGCAGCTGGTCCACCTCGTCAGGAAGGCCTCGCGCGCAGGCCGCGATCCGTTCGTCCAGACCGGCGATCTCGTCCGCCATCAGCAGGCCGAGATGGCGTTCGGGCAGGGCGAATTCGGCGCTGCGCTCCACCGCGCCCAGCCATCGCACCGGCGGGCGCACGCTGTCTTCCAGCATGGCGGCATGGCGCGCGCTTCCCACGCGATTGGCGATCGCGCCGTGCAGCGCGATGTCGCTGCGGTAGGTGGCGAGGCCGTGGACGATCGCGCCGAAGCTTTGCGCCATGGCCGAACCGTCGATCACCGCCAGCACCGGCAGGCCGAAGCGGGCGGCGATATCGGCTGCCGACGGATCGCCGTCGAACAGGCCCATCACGCCTTCGACGAGGATAATGTCCGCCTCGCACGCCGCCTCGTAGAGCAGGCGGCGGCAATCATCCTCGCCCACCATGAACAGGTCGAGCGAGAGGACCGGATGGCCGCTCGCCCGCTTGAGGATCATCGGGTCGAGGAAGTCGGGCCCGCACTTGAACACGCGCACCCGCAGGCCGCGATCGCGGTAGCGGCGTGCGAGGGCGGCGGTGATCGTGGTCTTGCCCTGTCCCGACGCAGGCGCGGCGACCAGCAGCGCGGGGCAGCTCGCGCTGCCGGTCAAAGATCGATGCCTTTCTGGGCGCGAACACCCGCGCGAAAGGCATGCTTTACGTCGCGGATCGAACTGACCGTGTCCGCCGCCTCCACGAACACGTCATTCGCGCCGCGCCCGGTGATCACGACATGCTGCATCGGCGGCCGGGTCTCGATCGCAGGCATGATCTCTTCCAGCGAGAGATAGCGATAGGTGACCAGATAGGTCAGCTCGTCCAGCACCACGAGGTGGATCGAGGGATCGGCGAGCGCCTCCTTCGCCTTCTCCCATCCCGCACGGGCGGCTGCGATATCGCGGTCGCGGTTCTGCGTTTCCCAGGTGAAGCCTTCGCCGCAGCGTTCCCAGCGCATGTTGGGGTCGCGAGCGAAATAGGCGCGCTCGCCCACTTCCTCCTTGCCCTTGATGAACTGGAACACTGCCGCCTTGTGGCCATAGCCGAGCGTGCGCGCGACCATCCCGAAGGCGGAGGAGGACTTGCCCTTGCCGTTCCCGGTCAGGACCAGCAGCAGGCCCTTGTCTTCTTGCGCAGCGGCGATGCGCTTGTCGACCACCGCCTTGTGCTTCGCTGTGCGGGCACGGTGACGGCGGTCGATCTCTTCCTTGTCGGTCTCGCTCACCGGGTGCTGTCCGGCACGCGCTGGCCCGTCAGGCTGCGCGCGGCGACATGCGCGACCACGGCGATGCCGGTCCAGCTCAGCGTCGCGATCAGCGTGCCGGGGAAATAGCGTTCGAGGCGCGGCAGCCAGCCGGCCAGGCTCGCATCGGGGAAATGGCCGCTCAGCGCATAGAACCCGCCGCTGGAAAAGGCGTTGGAAACGAAGGCCGCACCCGCGACGATGGCGATCAGCGCGGGCAGATGCGCCAGCTTCACCTCGAGCCTGGCGGCGGCGAAGCGGCCCGCCAGCCACATCACGCCGTAGGCGGGCAGCAGCATCCAGTAGGCAGGGGTGAAGCAGAAGCTCTCCCCACCTTCGACACCGATCACCGCGAGATCGATCGCGAAGGCCAGCGCGAACAGCGCGGGGAAGGCGAGGCGCGGGCGAATGTAGAACCCGGCGACGAGGAAGCTGGCGAGGCTGGTTTCGGGCAGGTGCACGAATTCGCTGAGCGAATGCGGGCGGGTCGCCAGCATGACCACGGCAAGCGCGGCGAAGACGAGAATATCGAACCGCCGGATCGCGTGATCGGACGGCGCGGTGATGGATAGATCGGACATCATTGGACTCCCTTGAAGTTGCAACGATGCGTTGCCCGGCGCGCCCGGCCGACAGGGCCGGAGCAACGGGACAGGGGACCATGACCGGGGGCCATGGCGCACAAACAGGTTTGCGAGTGCCGGATGACGGCCCTCCCTCTTCAACGCACACACAGGTGTCGTCCACCAAGGGATCGGACCCTCTTTCGACCGGTACATCCCGCCCGGGCGAAGAACGACGGCAACGGGCCGGTTTCCTGACTTACCGGTTCGACGCGATACCGCCGCCTTCTCGAAAGGGCGCGATGCCCTTGCAATGGCGCGATGGCGGTCCGCTCACCGGTTACAGTTGCGGGAGCAGTGCCGGATTGGGCTGGCGTCGCCAGCCTGCCGGACTTCCCGATTAAGCCCTTGCGGGCACCCGTTACGCGGCCCCTGATATTGATGATCGGCAGCGCAGGCAAGGCTTCGCGATTGCACAATCAGCTTGCCACGCGCTTCGCCCCCGCATATCCGGCGGCCAAGCTTCAGGTTCCCCGAGAGGGGATTGAAAGGGAACGCGGTTAAAGACCGTGGCTGCCCCTGCAACTGTGAGCGGAGAGCCATCGGCCATCATGCCATTGGGGCGCGCAAGCGGCCCGAGAAGGCGGCCCGACCGGCATCGACCCGCGAGCCAGGAGACCTGCCTGACGCCGTCGTTCTTCGTCCGGACAGGGTGTGCCGGCCGAACGGGGTTTTCCTCGAGAAACGACAGCCATTGCCTCGTGCGGCGTGTGCCGGACGGGATGGCTGGTGCGTGCGCCTCGCGGTGCCTGTTCCCGTCATTCCCCCCGACACGATCCGTGCGGAGCGTCGTGTCACTTCTGGGGAATGTTCATGCCCGAAAACTATCGTGTTTCCATCCTGGCGCTTGCCGCCGTCCTTTCGCTTTCCACTGCCGCCCACGCGGAGGATGCCGACGATACCATCGTCGTCTCCGCGCTCAGAACGCCGGTCGAGACCGATCGCGTCTCATCTTCCGTTACCGTGCTCGACCTCGAGCGGATCGAGCAGGAGCAGCCGATCGCGGTGTCCGATGTGCTGGTGCGCACGCCCGGCATCAGCCTGAGCCGCAATGGCGGCTACGGTACCTCCACCTCGCTGCGCATACGCGGGGCCGATGCCGGCCAGACCGTCCTCGTTGTCGACGGGATGCGGCTGGCCGACGCCTCCACCACCGATGGGGGGGCGGATTTCGGCAACCTGTTCGCCGACGATATCGAGCGGATCGAGATCCTGCGCGGGCCGCAGTCGATCCTGTGGGGCAGCAATGCCATCGGTGGCGTGGTCAACGTGCGCACCAACCGGCCGACTGCGCCGCTGGAGGGCCGTGTTTCGATAGAGGGCGGATCGCGCAACACGCTGAATGCGCGCGCGGGTGTCGGCGGCAGCGGCAAGCTGCTCGACTGGCGGATCGCGGGCAGCACTTTCACCACCGACGGCATTTCCGCGCGCACCAGCGGCACCGAGCGCGACGGGTTCGAGCGCCAGTCGGCCAGCGGCACGCTGACCGCAAAGATCGCCCCCACGCTCTCGGCCGACCTGCGCGGCTATTACTCGCATGGCAGCAATGATTTCGACGGGTTTTCAGGTGACAGCCGCGCTTTTGGCGTGACGCAGACCTGGGCGACCTATGCCGGGATCAATGCGACCGTGCTGGATGGACGGCTCGCCAACCGGCTCGCCTTCATCGAGACCCGGACCGACCGCGACAATTTCGATCCCGCAAGATCGATCCGCACCAAGACCTTCGACGCGCAGGGGCGCACGCGCCGCTACGAATATCAGGGCGACCTGACGCTGTCCGATATGGTGCAGGTGTCCTTCGGAGCGGAGCGCGAGGAACAGCGCATGCGCACCGCCTCCCCGCGCGACAATAATGCGCCGATCGATGTCACCCGCGCGCAGGCGGACACGAACAGCCTGTATGCGCTGGCGCGCGTCACGCCGGTGGCCGGGCTGACGATCGATGGCGGGGTGCGCTACGACGATCACACGCGTTTTGGCGAGAACACGGTGTTCAGCGCCGGCGCGAGCTTCGAGCCATGGGACGGGGGCACGCGGCTGCGGGCGAACTATTCCGAAGGCTTCAAGGCGCCCTCGCTCTACCAGTTGTTCAGTCAGTATGGCTTCGCGGACCTCGACCCCGAGCATGCCAAGGGCTGGGAGGCCGGGATCGAGCAGGATCTGCTGGATGAGCGGCTGACATTCTCGGCGGTGTATTTCGAGCGCGACACCGACAATCTCATCGATTTCGCCTACTGCCCGACCTCAGCCCCACTGCCGCCCGAGTGCTTCATTCCCGGCAGCGATGTGGAGCGCTTCGGCTATTACGCCAATATCGACCAAAGCCATGCACGCGGTGTCGAAGTCGCGGGTGACGCGCGCTTCGGCGCGATCTTCGCGCGCGGCAATTTCAGCTGGGTCGAGGCGGAGGATCGCACCGAGGGTTCCACCTTCGGCCAGCAATTGCCGCGCGTGCCGCAATACCTCGCCAATGCCGCGATCGGCTATCAGGCGCGTGAGGGCCATTCGCTGAGTATTGCGCTGCGCTATTCGGGCGAAAGCACGGACCGGGCAGGCGGCGACATGCTGGACGACTACCTGCTGACAGATCTGCGCGGCGAATTGCACGTAAGCGGGCCGCTGGTGCTCTATGGCCGGGTCGAGAACCTGTTCGACACCGACTACGTCACCGCCAAGGGGTACGGCACGCTCGGCCGCAGCGTTCATATCGGAGTGAGGACGCGGCTGTGACGCTGGCGCCTGCCAGCAGCGGCGCGTCTGTCGTCGTGTGCAGCACCTGCCGCCTGTCCGCCGATCGTCGCGAAGACGACGACGGGCAGCGCGGCGGCGCGCGCCTTGCGCAGGCGCTGCGCGAGGCACAGGGCGCGAGCGAGCGATACGCCGACATCGCGATCGAGGAGATGCCGTGCCTGTTCGCGTGCCAGCGGCACTGCACCGTGCATGTGCGCGGGCCGGGCAAGATCGGCTATGTGCTCGGCGACTTTACGCCCGACAGCGAGAGCGCCGAGGCGATCCTCGAATACACCGCGCATCACGCCGAAAGCGAGCACGGCAAGGTCGCCTATGCGAATTGGCCCGCAGGGGTGAAGGGCCACTTCATCGTGCGCGTACCGCCCCAGGGGAAGGTCGCAACGTGATTCGCTTCTCCGATCCCGCCGCGTTCGCCCATGCGCTTGCCACGCTGCCCGAGCCCGATCCGCAGGAGCGTGCCGCCGCGGCTGAGCGGCAGGCGGAGCTGACCAAACCGGCGGGTTCGCTCGGCAGGCTGGAGGAGATCGCGGTCTTCATCGCGGGTTGGCAGGGCACGCCCCGACCTGCGGTTGAGCGGATCGATGTCGTGGTGTTCGCGGGCAATCACGGCTGCGCGGCGCGAGGAGTCAGCGCCTTTCCCACCGAGGTGACCGCGCAGATGGTCGCGAACTTCAAACACGGCGGGGCAGCGATCAACGCGCTTAGCCATGCCTGCGGGGCGAGCCTCGCGGCGATCCCGCTCGACCTCGATGTGCCGACGGCCGATATTTCCCGGGCACCCGCGATGAGCGAGGCGGAATGCCTCGACGCGCTCAACCGGGGGGCGGCTGCGGTGCCGGAGGGATGCCAGCTGTTCGTTCCCGGCGAGATGGGCATCGGCAACACCACCCCCGCCGCTGCGTTGTGTGCCGCCGCGCTGGGCGGCGAGGCAGAGGGATGGGTGGGCCGGGGCACCGGCGTCGACGATACGATCCTCGCCCGCAAGCGCGCGCTGGTGGACGCTGCGCTGGCCCTGCATGGCACTGCATGCACCAATGCCTTCGAAACGCTGCGACGGCTCGGCGGGCGCGAGATCGCGGCGATGGCGGGGGCGGTGCTCGCAGCGCGCCACAGACGCATACCGGTGATGCTCGACGGGTTCATCGGCTGCGCTGCCATCGCACCGCTGGCGGCAGAGGCACCGGCCATCGTCGATCACTGCCTCGCGGCGCATCGCTCTGCCGAGAATGCGCATGGCCGCCTGCTCGACGCGCTCGGGCTCGATCCGCTGCTCGCGCTCGACATGCGGCTGGGCGAAGGCTCGGGTGCGGCGGTTGCGGTGCAGATCGTCCACTCCGCGCTGGCCGCGCATGAGCGGATGGCGACTTTCGCCGAAGCTGCGGTGGCGGGGGCGACGTGAAGCCATTCGATCTCCACCTGTTGCGCCATGGCCCGCCGCTACGCACCGGGCTGATGCTGGGCCATCATGACGAACCGGCGGCCCCGGGCGCGCACCGGCAGTTAATCGATCGGGCTTCGGGGCTGGGCGCGGCTGAGATCGTCTCCTCCGATCTCAGCCGCGCACAAGACGGCGCGCGCCTCATCTCCGATGCCTGCGCGCTGCCGCTCAGGGTCGATCGCCGCTGGCGAGAGCTCGATTTCGGCGCGTGGGACAGCAAGCCATCGACCGCGCTGGACCCCCGCCAGCTCAGCAATTTCTGGTCCGACCCCGATGCCAATCCGCCGCCCGATGGCGAGCGGTGGAGCGACCTGCTGGGCCGGGTCGGCAATGCCATCGCCGACCTCGATCGACCCGCCATCGTGGTCTCGCATGCCGGGGCGATGCGCGCGGCGGTCTCGGTTTTCACGGGGCTGGATCATCGCGCAGTCTGGGCGTTCGACCTGCCCTATGGCGCGTTGCTGTCGATCCGCGTCTGGCGCGGCGAGGGGAATGAACCGGCACGCGGACAGATCGTCGGCCTGCGGACATGAAATCGCTCATCCTCGCCATCCAGTTCATGACCCGCGTGCCGCTGCCTGCGGTCGACGCGGACATGCGCGATATGGCGGGCGCGATGCGATGGTTTCCGCTGACAGGCGTGATCGTGGGGCTGGCGGTGTGGGGCGCGGTTTGGGCGGGCGGATTGGTCGATCCGCTGGTCGCGGGTGCGGCGGGGCTTATCGTCTGGGCGGCGATCACCGGCGCGCTTCACCTTGATGGTCTGGGCGACGTGGCCGACGCATCGGGAGGCGCGCACAAGGACGCCAGCCGGATCTCGCAGATCCTTGCCGATCCGCATATCGGCAGTTTCGGAGTGGTCGCCATAGGCTTGCAGCTATGCGCCAAGCTTGCGCTGCTTTCGGCGCTGTCGAGGGGCGACGCTCTCTGGGTGTTGCCCGCGATCTGTTGCATTGCGCGGATGGGTCCTCTGCTGTGGGCCAAGGTTCTGCCGTCCCTGCACGAGGGCATGGGGACGCAGTTCGCCATGGTGCTGCGCTGGTACGATCTGACTGGCTGGATCATTATCGCCGCGGTCCTGTGCTGGCTTGCGCCCGCCTTTCTGCTCGCGGTCCCGGCCATCGGGCTGTGGGCGCTCTGGGTCCGTTCGCGGCTGGGCGGTATCTCGGGCGACAGCCACGGCGCGGGGATCGAGATCGTCGAGACCGTGCTGCTGCTCGCCTGGCTCGCCGCATCATGAGCGGCGCGTTCGACTGGCACGGCGGCAGGCTCGATGCGGCCTGCGCGCAGTTCGGCGGAGCGCGGGAAGAATGGCTCGACCTGTCGACCGGGATCAATCCCTGCCCTTGGCCGGTGCCGACCGATCTGGCGCCCGACTGGCATGCTCTGCCCGATCCTTCCGCACTGGCCCGGCTGGAGGGGATTGCGGCGCAGTATTTCGGCGTCGATCCATCGCTGTGCTGCGCGGTGCCGGGCAGCGAGATCGGGCTGCGGCTTATTGCCGCGATCCTCGGCCTGCCGGGGCGCTATCTCGAGCCGACCTATCGCACACACGCTGCGATGTTTGCGAAGGCGCATTCTGTGGAAGCGCCCCGTCCCGACGACCCGGCGAATGCTCTCGTCATCGCCAATCCCAACAATCCCGATGGCCGCGCCACACCGCCCTCGATGCTGCGCGAATGGCTCGCGGAGCAGGAGGCGGCTGGCGGTTGGCTGATCGTGGACGAGGCCTTTGTCGACACCATGTCGTACCTCAGCATCGCGGCGCAAGTCGACCCCGCGCGCCAGCTGATCGTGCTGCGGTCCTTCGGCAAGTTCTTCGGGCTGGCGGGCGTGCGTCTGGGCTTCGCGATCGCCCCGCCGGACGTCATCTCCGCACTGCGCGATCTGCTGGGCGACTGGCCCCTGTCGGGCGCCGCGATCGCGATCGGCGAGCGCGCCTATGCCGATAGCGCTTGGATCGACGCGACGCGCACGGCGCTTACCACCCGCGCCGTGCAGTTCGACCGCATTCTGTCGCACCATGGCATGGCTCCGCAGGGCGGCTCGCCGCTGTTCCGGCTCGTCCGCGCGGAGAACGCGGGTGCGCTGTTCGATCGCCTCGCCCGGCATCGCATCCTCACCCGGCCCTTCGGCGATCGGCCGGACTGGCTGCGCTTC
>CEOS01024591.1_pt1 | contig 9910 bp, 6 predicted proteins | sample 530601 | NCBI WGS metagenome assembly CEOS01 (sample SAMEA2620666, study PRJEB7988) | marine metagenome | biome: marine biome (ENVO:00000447); feature: mesopelagic zone (ENVO:00000213); material: "saline water (ENVO:00002010), including plankton (ENVO:xxxxxxxx)" | depth 1000 m
CGGGCGGTTCGGTTCCGCTGGAACTGGTCCGGTTCACGCTCACCTCCCATCCTCACCCGCGCGCAGGGCGCACGGCAAGAATTAGGGTCCGGGGCCGACGGCGCGGCTTGGGAGGAATGCGCCGCCTGCTCCGGACCTTGGCTATCAGAACTTGAAGGTCGCGCCGACGAGGAAGCGGCGGCCATATTCCTGATAGTCGATCACCGCGCGCGGTTCGGGCACGTTGAACTGCGACACGAACGGCGCGTTGGTGAGGTTCTGCCCCTGGAGGTAGACCGAGAGCCCTTCCAGCGCGCTGCCCGGCTGGAATTCATAGCCGATCTGCGCATCGACGATCGTCTCCGCCCGCGCCAGACGCCGCGTCGGCGAACCGCCGAAGCCGCTGAATTCACCGATGAATTCGGAGCGATAGCGGACGCTGCCCCGGGCGCTGAAACCGTTGAGGTCGTAATAGAGCGTGCCGTTGGCGACCCATTCCGAATAGCCGGAAATCGGTGCGACATCTCCGTTGAAGTCCTCCACTTCCGACTTGGTGTAGCCCACGCCGCCCGTTGCGCCGAAGCCTTCGAGGCCGGAGAAGAAGGCGTCGAACGGTACCGTCGCCGACAGTTCGACCCCGTAGAAGTTACCGCCGCCGGTGTTCACCTGCGTATCGAGGAAACCGATCGTGGTCGCTGGAGTCTGACCCGCCGGGGTCGGTAGGCCGGCGTAGTCGAAGGTGTAGCGCCCATTGGCGATCCAATTGACAATATCCTTGTAGAAGGCCTGCACCGCGACGACGCCCGCGCCGTTCGCGAAGTATTTCTCGATATTGAAGTCGACTGCATTGGCCCGGTACGGGCGCAGCAGCGGGTTGCCGCCGCCGCCGCTGATGAACGGCGCCACACCGGTCGGGCTTTCGCCCGCGTTGGTGTTGATCCCGTAGCTGATCGCCACGCGCAGATCGTCGAGGCGCGGACGCTGGATCTGGCGGCTGGCGGCAAGGCGGAAGACCCACCCGCTATCGAGCCGCAGCGACAGGTTGGCACTGGGCAGCACGTCCCAGTAATCCGCGCCCAGCGACACGTCGACCGGCTGGCCACCGGCGAACGCAAGCCCGGTCGAGTTCTGGTCGGTATTGATCGCCTGCACGCCGAAATTGCCGGTCAGCACGCCGATGCCCAATTCCTGCTCGATGTCCGCCTGCAGGTAGATGGTCATCAGGTCTTCGGTGATGCCGTAGGCCTTGGCCGGAACATCGTTGGATGTATTGCGGTCGAGGATCAGCGTGCCATCCGCGATCAGGTTGCGGACGTCGTAGCTGACGATCGGGCCGAGGCCGAGATAGTCGAGGTCGGTCGGCCGCAGCAGAGCGCCCGTGGGAATGGCCACCTCGGTTGCGCCGCCCGGCGGCGAGACGAAGAACTCGTCCGGCGTCAGGCTCTTGGAACGGTCGGTATAGGCCATCCCGAAATGCATGGCCGACAGGAAGCCGCCCAGTTCTTTCGACACGCCCACGCGATACTGGAACAGCTCGTCGGCAATGATGCGGTTGTTCCAGTAGCCGGCCTGCACCCGTGCGCCGCCCCAGCCAAGCGGGTCGGTCAGCCGGATCAGGCTCGGGTCGCTGTAGTCGAGCGTGTGGGTGAACGCGGTGCCGTTGGTGTCGGAGGTGAAGCCGATCGTATCGGCAGCGCCGTTGCCCCCGCCATAGCCGGTGCCCGAATAGCTTTCGATGCTCAGCTCGTTGCGGTCGGTGCGCGAATAGCCGAAATCGAAGAACGCGCTCCACCCGTCGTCGCCGTCGTAATCGAGGTTGAGGCCGCCCGAATAGAGGTCCGCCTGGCGCTGGAACACGTCGTTGCGCACCACGCCGCGCACATCGGTGAAGGTGCCGGATTCGGCGAAACCGCCGAACGGACCGTCGACCACGCTGCTGGTGGTGTAGGGGTTGCTGAAGCCCAGCGGCAGTTCGATCCCGCGCTTGGACTGGTCGTCGTCGAAACTGGAATAGAAGCCGTCGACGGTGACCATGAAATTGGGCGACGCCTGATATTGCAGCGTGCCGTTGACCCCGAAGCGCTTGAGCCGGGTCGAGGTGACGAAGCTCTTGTTGCCGCCGATGATGTACGGATTGCCGGGCGTGCCATCGCCGGCATAGCCCCAGGCGTTGAATTCCTGCAGCTGGTAGGGCTCGTCGGTATAGGCCGCCGCCAGCGCGACGCCGATCGTGTCGTCGGCAAACTGGTCGACGAAGGTCGCGTTCAGGCGATAGCCGTAATCGCGCGAGCCCGCGTTGAGCGCGCCGATATCCGCATAGGAACCCTTGGCCCCGATCGCGAAGATCGGCTCGTCCACTTCCAGCGGGCGGATCGTGCGCACGTCGATCGTGCCGACCAGGCCCTGGCCGACGAGGCTGGCCGAGGGGGTCTTGTAGACATTGACCTGGCTGACGACTTCGGAGGGGTACTGGTCGAATTCGACCGCGCGGCTATCGCCGGTGGAGGTCTGTTCGCGCCCGTTCAGCAGCGTCTGGGAGAAGTCCGGGCCGAGGCCGCGAATGGCGATCACGTTGGCGCGGCCGTTGAGCCGCTGCGAGGTGATGCCGGGCAGGCGGGCGATCGATTCCCCGATCGAATCGTCGGGCAGCTTGCCGATATCCTCGGCAGTGACCGATTCCAGGATCAGGTCGCTGTTGCGCTTCTCGTTGACCGCGCTTTCCAGAGCGGCGCGAAAGCCGCTGACCACGATGACGTTCTCGTCAGTATCGTCGTCGGCGACCGGCTGACCGTCTTCTTCCGTATCGGGGACGGGCGGCTGGGTGGTCTGCGCTGCGGCGATGCCCGGCACGGCAGCACCGGCCAGAATCAGGGCGATGGCACAGGTGCGCAGGCTGGTGCCGCTGCGAAGCGAATTGCGGTAGGACATGACTCTTCTCTCTCTCCCGTGTGCGGCGCTGCCATTCCCAGCGTCGCCAGATGCACGTGGCCCGGTCTCGATCGGCCGGTCCTTGGCGCGTCTGCGGCGGTCATAATGCAGCACCGCGGGCGTGCCGGAAGATCGCATACGTATACGCGTGCCATGCGCTGCGATCGGCCTGGCGGGACTGTGGCACAAATGTCGATGCCCCGCTTGCGCGCAGGCCGGGCGGCCATCATAGGCGCAATCACGCCATTTTCGCGGCTGCGAGGTGCGCCGCCCGGGGGGCGGCAATTGCCTTGCACGGCGACCTGACGTAATCCGATGAATACGTAAGCATGAGAGGCGCGCGACGCCTTTCGGGAGAGAGCATGGGCCGCACCCCGTCAGGCAGGCCGACCAGCTTCGATATCGCCTACCGGGCCGGAGTCTCGCAGCCCACGGTCAGCCGTGCGCTGCGTGGCGACAAGTCGGTCAGCCAGGCGACCCGCGAGAAGATCGAGCGGATTGCGCGCGAGCTGAACTATGCGGTCGATCGCAATGCCTCCTCGCTCAGAACCCAGCGGACCAACACCATCGCGCTGCTGTTCTTCGAAGACCCGACGCCCGACGAGAGCATGATCAACCCGTTCTTCCTCTCGATGCTCGGTTCGATCACCCGCGCCTGCGGTAATCGCGGGCTCGACCTGCTGATCTCGTTCCAGCGGATGGAAGACGACTGGCACGTCAAATATCAGGACAGCAAGCGCGCGGACGGGCTGATCCTGCTCGGCTATGGCGACTACACGCTTTACGCGGAAAGGCTGGCCCAGCTGGTCAAGGCGGGGACGCATTTCGCCCGCTGGGGTTCGGTCAGCAGCGACAGCAGCGGGGCCACTGTCGGTTCGGACAATATCGACGCGGGGCGGCTAGTCGGCGAGCACTTTATCGAGCGCGGACGCAGGAAGGTCGCGTTTCTGGGCCATGCGGACGAGCACTATCCTGAATTCGCGCACCGCTATCTCGGCCTGTGCGAGGCGCTCCGCGCCAACGGCGTGCAGCCCGATCCGGCGCTGCAATTCGACGCGGTGACATCGGACGAGGCGGGCTATGCCGCCGCGCGCCGGCTGATCGAGAGCGGTGCCGCGTTCGACGCGGTGTTCGCGGCGAGCGATGTGATCGCGATCGGCGCGATGCGCGCGCTGGATGAGGCGGGGCTCTCTGTTCCGGGCGATGTCGCGGTGGTCGGGTTCGACAATATCCCTGCCGCCAGCATGACCCACCCGCCGCTCTCCACCATCATGCAGGACACGCAGGGTGCGGGCGAGCTGCTGGTGGAGACGCTGCTGGCGCATATCGAAGGCTCCGACCCGCCGCCCACGCGGCTGCCGACCAGGCTGATCGTGCGGGCAAGCTCCTGAGCGCATTCGTATGTTGCTTGTCCGGCCTCCCGGATTGGTGAAAGTCTTGCCGCATCATCGATCGGCAGGGTGACGCGAGTTCGCCCGCCGACAGGGGAAAGGATAACAAGGCCGATGGAGAAACCACGCCAGAGCTGGGCGGGGCTGTGGAACATCAGCTTCGGCTTCTTCGGAATCCAGATCGGCTTCGTGCTGCAGAATTCCAACATGAGCCGCATCTTCCAGACGGTGGGGGCATCGCTCGACGATCTGCCCGCGCTGTGGGTTGCCGCGCCGCTGACCGGGCTGATCGTCCAGCCGATCATCGGCTACCTGTCCGACCGAACGTGGAACCGGCTGGGCCGTCGGCGGCCCTATTTCCTGACCGGAGCGATCTTCGCCGCGTTCTCGCTGTTCCTGATGCCCTTCGCGCCCGCCTTTGCTGCACCGCTGGTGTTTGCCGCAGGCCTGCTGTGGCTGCTCGACGCATCGCTCAACATCTCGATGGAGCCGTTCCGCGCCTTCGTGGGGGACATGCTGGACAAGTCGCAGCACGCGACCGGCTATGCCGTGCAGACCGCCTTCATCGGCAGCGGCGCAGTGGTCGCGGCGATCTTCCCGTGGTTTCTGGAGCATCTGGGCGTCGCCAATGTCGCGCCGCCGGGGCAGATCCCAGACACCGTGCGGTGGAGCTTCTGGGCGGGCGGGGTCGCGCTGTTCGTGGCGATCGCGTGGACCGTGCTCACCACCCGCGAATATTCGCCCGAGGAAATGGCCGCGTTCGAGGCCGAGAACCAGATCGAGCAAAGCCACACGATCCGCGCACTGGCGGCCAAGAACTACGGCTTCGCGCTGGTCTGGCTGGTGGCGGGCGCGGCGGTGCTGCTCGCGGTCGCGCCGCTGGGGCTGGAGAAGGAGATATACCTGCTCGGCGGGCTGCTGGCGACCTACGGACTGCTCAGCGCAATCGGTATCTCGATGGCGCGCAAGGGCCAGTCGGCCAACATGCTGTCGAGCATTGTGGGCGACTTTTCCGGCATGCCCGATGTGATGAAGCGGCTCGCGCTGGTGCAGTTCTTCAGCTGGTCCGCGCTGTTCATCATGTGGATCTATTCCGGCCCGATCGTGTCGCAATATTTCTACGGCAGCGCCGATCCCGCCAGCGCGGCGTATAACGACGGCGCCAACTGGTGGAACCTGATCTACACCGTGCAGAACGGGGTCGCCGCGATCGCCGCGCTGTTCGTGCTGCCGGTGATGGCGCGCAAGTTCGGCCAGGCATACACCCACATGGCATGCCTGCTGGCGGGCGCGCTGGGCTTCCTCGGCTTCTTCGTGCTGCGCGATCCGATGCTGCTGATCGGGTGCGAGGTGCTGAAGGGCATTGCGTGGGCCAGCATCCTCGCGATGCCCTACGCGATCCTCGCCAGCAATCTGCCGCAGGCCAAGCTCGGCATCTATATGGGGCTGTTCAACATCTTCATCGTGGTGCCGCAGCTGCTGGTGGCGACGGTCATGGGATCGATCATGAAGGCGTTCTTCCCGGGCGAGCCGATCTGGACCATGCTGTTCGCCGCCGCCGCGTGGGCTCTGGCTGCGCTCGCGATGCTGCGGGTCGGATCGGTCCTGCCAGCACAGTCCAATCCGGAGACCGCCGATGCGTAAGCTCGCCATCGCCGCGCTGCTGGCCTGCGCCGCAGCGCCCGCCGCCGCGCAGCCCGCCGATCCGTGGCAACCGCAGCCCTTCGTCGAGATCGAGCATCCCGATTGGAGCCGCGATGCGGTCCTCTACCAGATCAACACCCGCCAGTTCACGCCGGAGGGCACCTTCGCCGCCGCGCAGAAGGAGCTGCCGCGGCTGAAGGAACTGGGCGTCGACATATTGTGGCTGATGCCGATCCACCCGATCGGAGAGGTCAACCGCAAGGGCACGCTGGGCAGCCCCTATTCGGTGCGCGACTACTACGCGGTCAATCCCGAGTTCGGCACCGAGCAGGATCTGCGCAACTTCATCGATGCCGCGCACGCGCAGGGCTTCCACGTCATCCTCGACCTGGTGGCCAACCACACCGCGTGGGACAATGCCCTCGCGAGCGAGCATCCGGACTGGTACGAAAAGACCTGGGACGGCCATTTCCGCCCGACCCCGTGGTGGGACTGGTCCGACATCATCGACCTCGATTGGAGCAAGCCCGGGGTGCGCGAGCATGTCGGCAAGGCGATGGAATACTGGGTCCGCGAATTCGGGGTCGATGGCTATCGCGCGGATGTCGCCGGCTATGTCCCGATCGATTTCTGGGAGACGATGCGCGCGCGGCTCGATGCGATCCGCCCGGTCTTCATGCTGGGCGAGGTGCAGCAGACCGTCCACCACCGCGCCGCCTTCGATGCGACCTACGCGTGGGACTGGCACCATACCGGCAAGCGGATCGCCAAGGGCGAGGCGGATGCGACCGGCCTGTTCGGTTACTATGCCGAGAACGAGAGCCTGTGGCCGCGCGAGGCGATGCGCCTGACCTATATCGAAAACCACGACAGCAATGCGTGGGAAGGCACGATCTACGAGAATTACGGCGACGGGCTGGAAGCGCTGACCGCGCTCGCCTTCACCGGCGAAGGGCTGCCGCTGGTCCATAACGGGATGGAGGCATGCAACGCGCATCGCCTCGCCTTTTTCGAGAAGGACCCGATCGACTGGAGCCAGCGCGAAGGCTGCGACTATGGGGACTTGCTGAAGGACCTGATCGCATTCCGCACCGCCAACCCAGCGCTCGCCAACGGGCAGTGGGGCGCGGTGATGCAGCAGGTCGTCAACGACAGGCCGCAGCAGCTGTTCGGCTGGGTCCGGCAGAAGGGCGGCAACAAGGTGGTCGGCCTGTTCAACCTGTCCGACACACCGGTCGAGGCGAGGCTGGCGGACGGGCTGGCGGCGGGCACCTACCGCGAATTTCGTGACGGAGACGCGGTTACCATCGCGGCAGGCGACACCGTTTCGCTGCCCGCCTGGGGCTTCCGCCTGCTTTCGACCGGGGGCGAGCGATAGGATCGGCAGGCCGGAACCAGGCCGGGCGTTAAATCATCACATAGCTATGCGGCTGGAAATCCGGGCAAGGCTTGCCTTAGGGTAGCCGCGGTCTGGCGGGGGCTGGAACGTTGCTCCGCCGCACGATTATCAGGGAGCGACCTTTTTGAAGCGACACCCCTCTTCCTCGCTCCTGCTGTTTGGGGCGACCGGCGATCTGGCCAAGCGGATGCTGCTGCCATCGCTCTACGCGCTGCACGAAGACGAGCTGATCGCGGCGGACCTGCGGATCGTGGGCACCGCGCGCAGCGAGCTGTCGGACGAGGAGTTCCGCGCGCTCGCCAAGGAGGCGCTGGACCAGTACCTGCCCGATGACCGCAAGGATGAGGCCAAGATCGCCTCTTTCCTCAAGCATCTGCAATACCAGCCGCTCGACGCCTCGACGATCGAGGGGTTCGACGATCTCGCCGCCAAGCTGGGCGATATCTCGGGCGGGCTCTCGATCTTCCTGTCGACCGCGCCGTTCCTGTTCGAACCCACGATCAAGGGGCTGAAATCCGCCGGGCTGGCGGGCGACAATGTGCGGATCGGGCTGGAAAAGCCGCTTGGCACCGATCTCGCCAGTTCGGCCAAGATCAACGACGCGGTGGCCAGTGCCTTCAGCGAAGACCGGATCTTCCGGATCGACCACTATCTGGGCAAGGAAACGGTCCAGAACCTGATGGCGCTGCGCTTCGCCAACATGATGTTCGAACCGCTGTGGAACGCCAACCACATCGACCACGTGCAGATCACCATCAGCGAAACCGTGGGGCTGGAAGGGCGGCACGGCTTCTACGACGAGACCGGCGCGCTGCGCGATATGGTCCAGAACCACATGCTCCAGCTGCTCGCGCTGATCGCGATGGAGCCGCCGGTCGATTACGATGCGGCCAGCGTGCGCGACGAGAAGGTGAAGGTGCTGCGATCGCTGCGCCCGGTTTCGCCCGAGGAAATGGTGCGCGGCCAGTATGGCAGCGGGGCGGTGCAGGGCGAGGCGGTGGAAGGCTATGCCGACGATCTGGGCGAGGCCACGCAGACCGAAACCTTCGTCGCGATCAAGGCGCATGTCGACAGCTGGCGCTGGCAGGGCGTGCCCTTCTACCTGCGCACCGGCAAGCGCATGACCGAGCGGCGCAGCGAGATCGTGATCCAGTTCAAATGCGTGCCGCACAATATCTTTGCCGGGCGCGGCGGGCGGCTGGATGCGAACCGGCTGGTGATCCGCCTGCAGCCCGAGGAATACGTGCGGCTGATGGTGATGGCCAAGCAGCCGAGCATGGACCGCGAAGGCGTGACCTTGCGTGAAGTGCCGCTGGATCTGTCGCTGACCCACGCCTTCGCCAAGGCGCGCCGCCGGATCGCCTACGAGCGGCTGCTGCTCGACCTGATCGATGGCGACCCGACGCTGTTCGTGCGCCGTGACGAGGTCGAGGCGCAATGGCGCTGGGTCGACGGCATCCGCGCGATCTGGGCGAAGGAAGACGCCCCGCCCAAGCGCTATGGCGCGGGCAGCTGGGGGCCGAGTGCGGCGATCGCGCTGACCGAGCGTGACGGGGTGACCTGGCATGAGTGATCTGCGCTGGGCACCCGATGGCTCCGCCAAAGCGGTGGCCGATCATATCGAACGTGTGGTCGGGGCCAGCGATGCGCCGGTGATCGCGGTGCCCGGCGGATCGACCCCGGTCGCGATCTTCGCCGAGCTGGCGGAGCGCGGGCTCGACTGGAGCGGGGCGACGATCATGCTGGGCGACGACCGGCAGGTGCCGCGCGATCACGAGGCGAGCAATCAGGCCAAGCTGGAACGCGCGCTGGGCGACAGCGGCGCGAAGATCGTGGCGCTGGAAGAGGGCATGGCGGTGCCCGATCTCGACCTGTTGTGGCTCGGCATGGGAACGGATGGGCATATCGCTTCGCTGTTCCCACAGATGCAGGCCGAAGACCGCCCCGGACGCGCGGTGATCCGCACCGTACCCGATCCGCTTCCCCCCGAAGCGCCGTTCCCGCGTCTGAGCATGAATTTCGCCGCGCTGACCAAGGCTCCGCGCGAAAGCATCATCGTGCTGCGCGGGGCGGACAAGAAGCAGGTGATCGAGCGGGCGCAGGATTCTGCAAGCGACCTGCCGGTCGCGCGCTTCCTGCGCGAGGCGAGCGGCCCTGTGACCATCTACTGGAGCGCGCAATGACCCTGAACGACACCGTCGCCCGCGTCACCGACCGGATCGTGGAGCGTTCGCGCGACGGGCGGGCCCGCTATCTCGACCTGATCGAGCGCGCGCGTGACGAAGGCGTGCACCGGCCCACGCTCTCCTGCGGCAACCTCGCCCACGGCTTTGCCGCCAGTGGGGAGGACAAGGCGACGATCAAGAGTGGGCAGGCGATGAATATCGGCATCGTCAGCGCGTATAACGACATGCTCAGCGCGCATCAGCCCTACGGCCGCTATCCCGAGCAGATCAAGATTTTCGCGCGCGAGCGCGGCGCGACCGCGCAGGTCGCGGGCGGGGTGCCCGCCATGTGCGACGGGGTGACGCAGGGGCAGGATTCGATGGAGCTGTCGCTGTTCAGCCGC
>CEOS01100560.1_pt1 | contig 9875 bp, 11 predicted proteins | sample 530601 | NCBI WGS metagenome assembly CEOS01 (sample SAMEA2620666, study PRJEB7988) | marine metagenome | biome: marine biome (ENVO:00000447); feature: mesopelagic zone (ENVO:00000213); material: "saline water (ENVO:00002010), including plankton (ENVO:xxxxxxxx)" | depth 1000 m
GCGGAGGGCAATCCGGCCGATGGGGGCGAACTGGACGCGGACCGCCGGCACGTCGCCATGCGCTTCGTGGACCGTGTGCCACCAGGGTTCCAGCGCCTTGCGCTCGGCGTCGAGGCTCAGCATCAGAAGCTGTTCTTTCGCTTGTTGCCCAGCCACTCGATGCGGATCGGGCGATCCTCCTCGATGACCTTGAACTGGTCCTGCTCCAGCACCAACGCGCCATTCTCGACGGCGTAGCGGCGGACCTTACCCGCATCGGCATCCGCAAAGATGACCTTGTCGATCCGCTCACCCGTTTCGGCATCGACAACCCGGATGTCGGCCAGGACGTCGACGGCGGTCACACCGATCTCGACGGAGGATGGGACTGGGCGGTCGCTTTCGGCTGCTGCAGCGACTTGACCTTCGACTTCATCGCTCATGACGCGCTCCTCAGATATTCTGGATGGACGAAAGGGCGGTGCAGATGACCTTGTGGCCCTCGGCACCACTCGCCTGACAGTTAAATTCAGCCATGATGCCACCGGGACCGGACACGGGACGCTTCACGCGCGGCAGAAACACCTTGGGAAAGGCGAATTTGATGGCGTGAGGTCCACGCGCCCAGCCGACCTCATCCAGATTGATCGGAGTTCCGCTGGTCGCCGCATTGAGCAAATCCAGCGAATTGAAGCGAGCGGTAAAGTTAATCGCCGCCTGCACTACGCCGGGGACCAAACCACCGATCCTGCCATCCTCTCGGATCCCCTCGATCTTGTCCAATCCGTTGGAAATAGCAATGTCGGCCGACACAATGTTGCCCAGCGCCACGCCGTCGCGCTTGATGACGCCGCTCGCCTGCGCAAAGCGCGGGCCTTGCCGTGTCCCCACAACCCCAGCGACGGACGTTGTCGAATTCTGAGACTCTCCTTGGGCGATGAAAGACAGAGAGGCGTTCAGCAGACCGCTGCGTGCCATGCCGATGCGCATCTGGTTGAGCATGGCGCCATAATGCACGGAAAAGGCGGGCACATCGGGATTGCCGATCTCGATCGAATGGCTTGGAAGGCTGGCCTTCCCGGATTCAAAGACATGCGTATAGGGGCCCGCGCCTGTCGTTACCGGCGCGCCGAACATGGCTTTGAGCCAATAGACGAAGGCGAACACGTCGATCGGGACCACGATATCGCCGTCATTCGTCGCCACGTCATAGGTCGGGTCAAGGCCTTCGCGCCCGAAGCCGAGCAGATCGTCCTCGATCAGTGGACGCTCTTCGCCCATCGTATGCGATACGAAGGGCAGTTTCAAAAATCCGCTTGCGGGTGTGACGCCATAGGTGGTTTCGGTCACAGCGTGCAGGACCGAATTGATGCCCATGCCAAAAGCCATGGCCGAACTCCTTTGTTGGTTGAAATCAGAGGGGCTTGTCGCTCGAATAGGTGGCGACGATGTCGAAGGTCGCGCCCAGCTCGGTACGCGATCCGAAACTGCTCAGCGGCTCGACGTCCAGGCCACTGACGTCCAGATAGGCGACCAGCCCGCCAAGGAAGCGATCGGCAGCGATCGCCGCGCCGATCTTCCCGGCAATCCGGTCGATTACGACGCGCAGCGGCGTCGTCTGCTTATAGGCGCGCAGTTCCACCGGCACCCGGTGGACCCAATGCCAGGTCGGCGGACACAGGTCGACGCCTTCCTCTTCCAGCTGTCCGTCGCGCAGGGTGACGGTCTCGAATTCCCCCGTGCGCCCCGCGCGCTCCGCGCCATCCTCCAGGCCGATGACCTCATGATCGGGCAGGGTGGCACGGACCAGCGCGAGCACCGCCTGATCGACCTCATGACGAAGCGACATGCCTCAACTCCACCGGGCATTGAGGCGGGCCGCAATCCGATTCGCCGCGCGCCGTGTTGGACCATCAAGGTCGAGTAAACGCGGCTTCTTCACGGCTTTGACGAGTGTGAACATCAGCACGGGCTTGGCCTTGCGCGGCGCCATGCCCCGACGGCCGCGCAGGCGTCCTGCCGTCGCCTGCCGATATCCGCTCGACAGGCCGGAAACAACGTCGATGAACGCAAAACCCTTGCCGCCCTCAAATGCGATGTCGAACTCTGCATTAAAATGCAGTTCGACTTCCTCGGGCGTCATCGCCGTGCCCCGCGACCGCCTGCCTAGCGACGACGCATAATTGCTCGCCCGCCGCCGGCGCGGCACCGCCTTGGTCGGAATCCACAACCATTTGCCGCCATTCGCGGGACGGATCGTGGCGCCATCAATGTATGATGATATAATTTCGGGCGCAGCCGACCAAATATAGCCCGCCGGATTAAGCGACTGACCTGCCTTGGGGTAGACGTTCGACCGCCATGTCTTTGCCATGCGCGCACCCAGCCCCGCGCTGGTGACCTGCTGGCGCAATTCAAGCTTCAGCGCGTCGACTTCGTCGTTCATGATGTCGGTGATGTCGCGCGCAATATCGCCCTCAATCGCCGCCATCTGGCCGGCTAGCGACCCGCCGACCACTCCCGCGAGCACCTTCACCGCGACACATCCACCCGCTCTGCGCCGGTTGTCCAGATCGTACGCCTTGCATTCAGCATGGGATCCCCCGTCACGAGGATCTCGATCTCAGCACCATCCTCGATCAGGATGAAACGGTCATTCTCGCCAATATCGCGCACCTGCGACCTGCGAACCCGCAGCCGACAAGTCGACATGATGACGCGGCTATCGCCAAATCGCGGCTCTTCATCCGGCTCCTTCCGGATCACCCGCACATTTTCGATCGTCTGGCCAAACCGCGACACATAGGTCGCATCCTCCCCGAAGCGCCGGAACACGGCGTCATCGAGACGCGCACGGACTTCGGGGAAGGACATCGCGATGCTGCCTTATATTGCTTGGATCAGCTTGACCCAGCCAACGGCATCGCCATTGGCCTTGGGGGCGGCCGCAACGCCGCGCTTGGTATTGTTGGTGGCGGTCGTGGTGAAGCGTTTGGCGGTATCGTCCCAGTAAAGCAGTGTGCCAGTCACCGACCAGGCTTGGCCGGTGGCGGCGGCCACCTCGAAAACGCCTTCCACATCGCCGGCGAACGCTTCCCCCTCGGCGGCGGTAGTCGACGGGATAACGATCAGGGCGGCGATCAGAAGCGGCACGCCCGACACCACACCCCCAGCGGGAGCGACAAAGTCGAGCGAACGGCCCTCTTGAATAAAGTTTTTCATGATATCGTCTCCAGAAGTGGACGGAAGAAGGCGGCAGCCGGTCGGCCGCCGCTACCACCATCAGGCCGGCGCGGCGCCGGGGTTGCGATAGGCGCCGCGATGGTCGATCGCGTCGGCGTAGAAATCGTAGGTGACCCGGAATCCGATGCCGTCGGTGGACCAACTTTCCTTGGTCATGAGGCGCGGGGCTGGCGCGGATTCCAGCGAGCCGTAGACCCAGACGGGGGCCTGCGCCGGATCGGCGTAGAGTTCCCAGGAATAGTCTGGGATCGAGCCTTCCGGCACGACATTGAGGCGGCCCGAGAATGGGTTGACGTTGCCAGCCTGCTGGGGCTGGAGCGGCGACGTCAGCTGCTCGGCAAGCGTTTCGGTGTCCGGTCCGACCAACAATATGGAGGGCCGCAGGTTCATGACCTGACCCTCCAGGTTCTTCTGCTTGCGGATACCCGCGCGGCCTGCGCTGATGAGCGGGACGGTCATCGAGCCGCCACTGCCTGCCAGGTTGCCATGATCGGCGTGGAAGACGGTCTTTCCGTCGCTCAGCTTCGGACCGAGGCCTCCATTGGCCGCCTTCACACTGTAGAAAAAAGCATTTTCGAACTGGGCGATCATCGTCCCGATCGAACCGAACACCTCGTCAAATGCGCCGATATCATCGTTGATGATCGCCTGTCGCGTGAGCGAAAGGCGGCGACCGAACGAACCGAGCCGGACCTGTTCCTTGCCTTCGCCGATGGTGCCGGCCTTGATCTCTCCGTCCTCCAAATACGGCTTGAGGGTAGGAAAATCACCAACGCGAAGCAGATTTGTTGGACGGAAGTCTCGCAAATTGCGCCGGCGCGCGATGGCCTGGAATGTCGGCGGTGCGGCCTGATACCGCTCTAGCAGGATGCGCTGCCCGGTCTGTTCCATGATTATCGGAAAGTCCGATGTCGTGTGTGCAGCGCGCATGATGACGTCAGGGTCCCGTTCGTTGCGCGAGACATTGGCGCGTTCGCGCGCCAACTCCAGTAGGCTGATGCCGGTGAACTGCCGCGCGCCTTCCGGGATTTCGCGGCCTAGCGCACGAGCCACAAGCCCGTCGACGATCGCGCCCTGGCTTGCGTCCCGCTCGTCGGTGCGGACATCGACCCGGGTTCCACCGCTGACCGGCGTGACGGCGGCGCGTTGATGTTCGGCGGCGGCGGTCAGCAGGGCGCTACGCGCCGTCTCGACGCTGATTTCGCCCCGCTCGTTCTGGCTCACCAGTTCGAGGGCGCGGGCGGCGAGCGGTTCGCCAAAGGCGCGGGCATCGGCGACAAAGCCGAGCGCATCGCTTGCGCCAAAGCGGCTAAGCTGCGCCGCATTCGGAGCAGCAGGAGCAGGAGCGCTCGGCTCGATGCGAGTTTCGACCGCCGGAGCAGCCGCAATGGTCGTCGGCGCGGGCGCGCCGCCGGGCAGGTTACGCCTCATTTCATCTTCCTCTTCGATTGTGGCGATGGTGCCGACGCCGGGATGGTCAGCCGATGCAGAGCGAACCCCGGCGTTCGCATCTGCCGGAACGGAGACGAGACTGACTTCAAGCAATTCCCAGCCGGTTGCGCGCCAGGTCTCATGGTCGGTTTCGTCGGTGCGGGTGATTTCCCACTTGGTGACGCGATAGCCGATCGACACGCCGCGCATTTCGCCGCGCGACACCATGCCCTCGATCTGACGAGCACGATCGGTTTCGCCGAAGTGCAGGAGACCGATCAGCTGGCCATTTTCGATGCGGACGTTCGACACGCGCCCGATGACAGCGTCTGCTTCCCGCTGATTGTGCGTGTCGAGCAGGCAGACCAGACCGGAAGTCGCGCGACCTAGGTCGACGGCCTCTTCGCTGATTTCCAGTTCTTCGGTGAAATACCAACGCCGAACGGCCGATCCGGCGGACAGCACCGCCTCGACGGTGCGCGCGGTCGCGTCATAGCTGCCCGGCTCGACCGTTGCGAGCCGTGAGCCCTGAAAACCTGCCATGGGTTGCCGACGTTCACTCTCATCACCGGGCGGCGCGCTTGCGCGGACAATCATCGTGGAGGCCAGCAGCCCCAAGGCTGCGACCGTGCGCAGTTGCGTCATTGCATACTCCCTAGATCAGGCCGCCTCGGCCCTTGGTGCGATGTAGCCAGCAGCGGCCTGGAGGACGCCGGCGCCGGTGACCCGCCGTGGATCGCTGTCGAGCGCGAGACCCAAAAGGTCGATCTGGTCGTTGACCTGCTTGATCGCCTGAAGATGCTCCTCGGCATTGATCCCGCGCTCTGCGAGCGAGCGTGTCAGCGTCTTGATGCCGCTGCGGATCTCGATCAGCTCGGCCATCAGGTCCTTGATCGGATCGACAAAACGGCGAACCGGAAGCGCATAGCTGATGCCGCAGTCGAGGATGCGACGGTCGCCCGTCTCCAGCGCCGCAATCTGCATCCGCCGCAGCACCGCCGGCTTCACCAGTCGCGGAATGATGATATTCTGCTGCCAGTCGTCCAGCAGCGCCCACTGGCCAAGCATGGCGGCGCGCAGGCTCGAATAATTCGCCTGTGTCACATCGCCCGTCATCCGGTGATAGGGTGCGAGCGTGGCCGAGGCCGCCGCCAACTGCTGACGGATGAACTCTACTGCGCCCCCGGATTGGCTCGGGTTGATGGTCTGGACCTGATCCCCCTGTGCTGCCCGGTAGATCATGCCCGGCGAGACAGATTCCTCAAGCCGGCCCGTTCGCGCAGGATCGACTTTCGCTTGCTGCGTTGTTGATAGCGGAGAGGTGCCTTCACCGCTCCCAGGAACGAGGATGAGACCAAGACATGCCTGCACCTTTTGCTGCATCCGCACGGCGTCCTCGATGTCGCCGATGTCATTCAGGTCGAGCGCGACGGCAGCAAGCCATGAGACGCCGCGCGTCTGTCCGAACCGCTGGCGATCGTAGAGATGATCGACATACCGCGCATCCACAGGCGAAGACTTGAAGGTCGACAACAGCATCGATCCGCCCGGATGCTTGTCGAACAGCCAGTAGGCGCTGCGCTCGCCCGCCCTGTCGAACTCGACGCCTTGCGTGATGCGCGAACCGTCAACCCGATCTTCCTGCTTCGCTTGGTCGAGGAAATCGCCCTCAAGTCCCGAAATCCGACTGTTCGGGACGCCATTGGCGTCCTTCCACTGGGTCAGGACCTCGCCGCCCACAATGGTCGTTTGAGCGGCGATCTTCTCATAGCCGTAGAAATCATCCTCGCCGTCGACCTTCGATTCCGCCCAACGGTTCCAATGATCCTGCGCCCTCTTCGCGACCGCCTTGTCCTCATGCGCAAACTGCGGCGCGATTCCGTCGCCGATCATATCGGCCACCATGTGCCGCACCGCACTGTTCACATATTTGTTGTTGCGGAACATCTCATAACCGGTGGCGCGCAGGCGAGCGCTGGCGCGGGCATTTTCGGCATCTGCATCGGTCTGCGGGCGACGGATGCCATTGGCACGGCGTCCGAAAGCGGCGGCGTCATATTGACGATAGGCAGCGATGCCTGCGCGCGCGGCAATCCGCTGCGCCGTCCAACGGGGGGCGAACGGCTCGATGGCGCGATCGATGATGTCGCCGAACCGCACGGTTAGTCGCGCTCGAACCGGGCCAGTGTCGTCCCGCCGCTCAGTGTCCGAGGCAGCAGGGCGTCAGCAGCGCGCGAACGAAAATAGGTCAGCGCGGCACGAATGTCGCTGATCGAGCGGTAGGTGACACGCTCGCCATCGCTCTCGATCGTAGCCTCCCCCGATGCCATGCCCGCCTCCAGCGCGGCGATCTCGGTCGCGTAGTCAGGTGCAGGCATCAGAACCAATCCTTTTGAGGTGCGATCCACCCCGCGGGGCGATCATCTTCTTCGCTCGTGACCCCCGTTTCTGGGGCTTTTGGTGTTGCCGCTTGCGCCATCGGCATCGCCAGCAGGTCGCCCTGGTCGGGGTCCGCCGGAGCGTAGCGTTCTGCCCGCAGCCGTGCCCAGTCGACCTCGGTCAGAGTATCCAGCATCAGCTTGGCGGCGGCGGCCATCGCATAGATGCGACAGTCGAGATAATGGTTCTGCCGCCCCGCCATTGGCGTCCAGCGTCGGTCCGGAAAACCGTTTATCATCTTGACGATGATCGTTTCGGCCGTTGCCTGCTCCGCCCAATCCTCGGGCACGTCGCGGCCGAGATGGACGCGGCCGACTGGCGATGCCACGGGCGCCCCGGCCTCCACCGCTTCGGCCACTGCCTTGACCGATGCCCGCAGGAAGCCGTACCAGCTTAATTTTAGCCCATCGATCCCGACGATGAACGCCTTGTCTTCCGCCCGCTTCGACGCCGACCCTGCACGCCGGCCTTGACGGTCGAACGCAATGGCTTCACCGCGACCGACCGGCGGACGGTTCCAGCCATGACGGCCGAAAATCGCCGTCCTGCGCGGTCGCTTTGCGCAATAGGCCTGCGCCGCTTCGGTGTGATAACCCGCGTCGACACATTCCTGGTCGATCGGCACCACCTTGCCGCCGGGGAAGGTGACACCCCGCTTGCTGTAGGCGTCGAGGTCCGCCCATGCGCCTTGGCCCGGGATGTCCGTAGCGCCAGGTATAAACCGGGCGTCGATCTGCCAGCTTTCCGACCGCTCAGCGTAGCCGACGACTTCCAGATAGACGCCGTCACCCTGCACGTCGACGCCCAGCACCGTGACGACCGGACCGACAGGTATGTTGCCCCGGCCCCAATCCTGCTCCCGAAGCGCTGAAAGCGCCTCGTAGTCCGGCGTGTCGCCCTTGAGTTCGAATTCGATCCCGCGCTTGAGGTTCGTCCACGTCTTGAGCTTCGAAATGTCGCCCTGTGCGTCGCGGAAGCTGACCGCCATTTCCGCCCAGCTCTGAAACGTCGATATCTCGCCTGGCAGATGGAACCCCCGGCGCAGGCTCTGCGGCATCCGCTGTCGCAGCACCTGAAAGGCTTCTTCGCTCAGCACGCGCGGCACGGGATCGCCGTCGATCATGTCCGACAGCCATCCGTCGGACAGCTTCATCGAGCTTTTACGCCAATGCTCGATCCGCTCGACACCGCAGCAGGGCGGCGCGAGATAGGCTTCCTCGTGCCGGCCTTCGGGCCATTGAATATCTTCCCACTGCGGCACGAACCGGTCGCCGCATTCGGGGCACTTGAAGTAGAAGCGGCGGCGGTCGCTCTTCGAATAGGCCGCGCCGATCTTGGACGCCCCCTTGATCGTGGGGGTCGATATCTTGATCCGTTTCGACAGCCCGCGCGAGCGCCAGACCTTGAGCCGCTCGTCGATCATGCTTTCCGGCGACCCCTGATTGTCGAGGTCGGACGGAAACTGATCGAGATCGTCCTCGACCGCATAACGCACCGTGCGCTGGCGCAAGTTGGCTGCGGAGTTCGCGCCGGCCAGCAGGATGTAGCTGCCGCTGCCAGTGCGGCTGAACAGGATCTTCTCGGTCGTGGACCCGTCGCCATTGGCGAGGCCCTGAGCGCGGATCGTGCCGCCCCGCTCTGGATTGAGCCGCGGCGACGCCTCTACCATCGGCCAGAATTTCTCCGCTGCCCATGCAGTCGCCGCTTTGGCCGTCGCCTGCACGAACAGCGCCGGCCCCGGTGCCTGGTCGCTCATGAAACCCAGCCAGTTCTCGGCGCTCGCCGAACCGCCAGATTGGGCGCATTTCATCAGGTCCACTTCCTCGCACGGATCATGCGGGGACAGGGCGTCCATGATCTCGACCAGTTCGGGCGCGGTCTCATGCCGCCACTTGCCGGGGATGGGCGCATCGTCGGGGAAATACCGATGCTCCGCCGTCCACTCCGATACCGTCATCCTCACCGGCGGGCGGATAGCCGTCGCCAATGCACGATCGAGGCGCCGCACGTTCCGGCGCAGGACCCCGCCGGCTACCACCCCGAACCGATCATAGTCGAAGGCGATCATGCCGCTTCCGCCTCCTGCTCGGCATCGTCGTCAACCTCTGCCAGAGCGCCGCGCTCTATGGCATCCGCCAGCGCGTCGAACGCGGCGTCGCAGGCCGATGCCATCAGCATCATGACCGTGCGACCTTCCCTAGCGGCCGCGATCTGCTCAGCCATGCCACGCAGTTCCGCCTCGACGCGCTCGCGCGCCATGCGGCCCAATTGGCCAAGTCGCCGCTCGACCTCGATCAGCGGCACCAGGGCGCGTGCGCCCTCCGCATTCTTCATGCGCTTGGCGACTAGCTCTTCCTCCGCGACCTCGACCCGGACTGCGGCTGCATTGCGAAGGCCTGGCTGGGCAACCTCGCCATCGAGGGGCATCTCGCTGGAACCGCTCGGCTCACCGATTGCCGTCGTTGGGCGGCCCCGGGTCGGATCGATCCGCGCATTCAGCTTGGCGTCGGTCCGCTCGACATGCACGCCGAGTTTTCCGTCCGGCCCCTCCGCGAAGACGAGCAGGCCAGCCTTTTTCCAGTTCGATACGGCCGATTTGCCAACGCCGCGATGCGCGGCGAACTCAGCCTGCGTCATCAGCGCCATAGTCAGCCCTCAAACCGCCCCGTGAACCGGTTCAGTTCACAGAGTTCAAAATGCAAAACACCCCTTGAACCGTAAAATGGCGCCCCTCGCCCCACCGCACTAGGGCCCCCCCTCGGGGAGGACCCGAAAGGGCAGCG
>CEOS01023296.1_pt1 | contig 9839 bp, 8 predicted proteins | sample 530601 | NCBI WGS metagenome assembly CEOS01 (sample SAMEA2620666, study PRJEB7988) | marine metagenome | biome: marine biome (ENVO:00000447); feature: mesopelagic zone (ENVO:00000213); material: "saline water (ENVO:00002010), including plankton (ENVO:xxxxxxxx)" | depth 1000 m
CCGGACCTGGCGACAGCGTTGGTGGGACAGGCTGCGGCGCAATGTCACGCCTGAAGAGCGCGAGGAGCTTCAAAATGTGACCTAGTGGCGAAGCTATATGGCGGGACAGCGTCCTTTCTCGCAAGCGCGCGGAGGAGTGGCAGCGCTGGCCCGCCAAGCTATCGAATGACCGGCTCGTTCGATCCATGAAGGCTCGGGTGCCGCGAATTCCGGCACGGCTCAATTGCGTTCGACGGTTTCTTCAAAGGAGAAAGGCAAATTGGCACGTACTATTCAAATCGAAGTGTCAGCTCTCGTGCCCGAAGCAACGAGCGATGATCCGTGTATCGGAAGACTTCAGGCGCTGCTGCGTGGACAGACAGGTGTTCACGACGTCACCGTGGAAGAGCAGCCGGGCCAATCTGCAGCGCGGCTTAACATCTCTTATGATCCAGACCGGCTCTCCGTCGCGCGCATCAAGGAGCTTGCGCATGTGGCCGGGGCAGAGATCTCCAGTCGGTACGGCCACCTGACCTATGACGTCGATGGCGTGAACTCCACACGGCGCGCCCGGACCGTTGCCGATCTTATCGCTCGGCAAACCGGGGTGCTCGAAGCCTATGCCGATGCGGCGGGGACGTTCGTGATCGAGTTCGACCGCCAACGGACCGACGAGCAGAAAATTGTCGCAGCGCTAAAAGGATTTGGCGCTACGCGACGAGCGAAAACTTCCGGCAATGTTTCCCACTCTTCACGCGAACGGCATGCCCACGATGGAGGTGGCGAGCACGATCATAAGCATGGCGGCATTCTTGGTGCCAATACGGAGCTCTATTTTTCCCTGGCGTCGGGGGGCTTGCTCGCAACGGGCTTCGGCATTGAAAAACTATGGGGGAACTACCCCCAGTTCGTGCCTCTTCTCTGCTACGTTACGGCATATTTTTTCGGTGGGTTCTACACACTCAGAGAGGCCTGGGACAATCTCCGGCTCCGCCGGTTCGAGATCGACAGTCTTATGCTTGTGGCGGCTGCGGGCGCTGCGATCCTCGGCGAATGGGCGGAGGGCGCGTTGCTGCTTTTTCTGTTCAGCTTCGGCCACGCCCTTGAGCGCTATGCAATGGGTCGCGCGAAAAGAGCGATCGAAGCGCTCGCCGAGCTCGCTCCCGAAACAGCTCGCGTGAAGCGCGGCGAGGCTGTCGAGGAGATACGCGTCGAGGAACTCGTGGTAGGCGATGTTGTGGCCGTCCGCCCGAATGAGCGCTTGCCTGCCGATGGCTTTGTGTCTGAAGGGGCGAGCGCCATTAACCAGGCCCCGGTCACGGGCGAAAGCGTGCCCGTCGACAAGAGCGCGGTATCGGATATCGCTTCCGCGCGGAAGACTCCCGACAGGCTGGCAGACACCCACCGGGTTTTCGCCGGCACAATAAATGGCTCGGGGGCTCTCGAAGTCGTGGTGACCCGCCGGTCGAGCGAAACCACTCTTTCGAAAGTGGTGCAGATGGTGAGTGCCGCCGAAGCGCAGCAATCGCCAACCCAGCGTTTCACGCAGCGCTTCGAGCGCATTTTTGTGCCTGCCGTGCTCGCGCTTGCGGGGCTTTTGCTCTTCTCCTGGGTCATCATAGACGAGCCGTTCCGCGATAGCTTCTACCGCGCCATGGCAGTGTTGGTCGCTGCCAGCCCCTGCGCACTCGCTATTGCGACGCCTAGCGCGGTCCTGTCCGGGGTCGCGCGAGCTGCGCGAGGCGGCGTCCTCGTAAAAGGCGGCGCACCCCTCGAAGATTTAGGTGCATTGAAGGCCATCGCATTCGACAAGACGGGCACGCTGACTGAAGGTGAGCCCCGAATAACCGATATCGAGACAGCGACCGGCGTGTCCGAGCGCGAATTGCTGAGAATCGCGTCGGCAGCGGAGAGTTTGAGCGACCATCCGCTGGCCCAAGCCATCGTCAGGGATAGTGCCGAGCGAAATGGTGAAGAAGCGTTGCCGGCGGCGACCGACCTCGAAAGTTTCACGGGCAAGGGCATTACCGCGATCGTCGGAGGTGAAAAAGTCTGGATCGGCAAACTCGAGATGTTCGGTGTCGACGGGGTCCCTCCGCTTGGCCCTGAATTGACGAGCGCAATCGAGGTTTTGCGCGAGCGTGGGCGGACCACGATGGCTATCCGTTCGCGGACGCGCGATCTTGGAGCCATTGGGCTATTGGACACACCGCGCGCGGCAGCAAGAACGACGCTTAACGCGCTGCGCGAACTCGGAATCACGAGAATGATCATGATCTCCGGCGATGATCAGAGGGTCGCCGACGCTGTCGGAGAGGATGTTGGTCTCGATGAGGCATGGGGCAATCTAATGCCTGATGACAAAGTCGAAGCTATCCGCAAGCTCGCCGGTCAGGACAAAGTGGCAATGGTCGGAGACGGGGTGAACGATGCTCCTGCCATGGCAAATGCAACCGTCGGGATAGCAATGGGCGCAGCCGGGTCCGACGTCGCATTGGAAACCGCCGATGTCGCACTTATGGCAGATGACCTCGCCAAGCTGCCGTTCGCGGTCGACCTCAGCCGCAAGACCCGTTCCATCATTCGCCAGAACATGGTGGTGAGCCTCGGGATTGTCGCAGTGCTCATTCCGGCGACCATCTTCGGTCTCGGCATTGGTCCCGCAGTTGCTGTGCATGAGGGCTCTACACTGATTGTCGTTGCCAATGCTCTACGGCTTCTCGCCTATCGCGAGAAACGTTCTAGCGACAATGGGCCTCCATCCCACCATAGCAGTGAGCAGGCTTTGGCAAATGTCGGCGCTTGAACTTTCCCACGTCCCCATGCCGACGGCCCGCGCTGAACGAACTTCAAGTGTACCAACTTTGGAGGGAGCTGTGTTGAATTTGTCGGAAGAGGATGGACTGAACCTGGTCGAGGCCGCCCGAACGGTGCAAACATCAGATTGCGATACCTTCGTGGCCGTTTTCGAACGTAGCGCGCGGCGCAGAAACGATACGGTTCCGATGCTGCTCGCACTCGCACCAAACTTTTCGGGAGGTCTTTGGCGTGACCTTAAGTTCGACATCCGGCCCAAGGACAGCTTCGGGCGGATTGCTATCGTCGACGACCAGAAACCGGAAAAGCGGGGCACTCGAATATTTGACCGCCTGTTCCGCGCGGAGTTGCAGGTCTTTCCGTTTTCCAAACGCAAGCAGGCGGAGAATTGGGCTCAAGCCCGAGGTGTCAACGCATGAGCGGCGAAGGGGATCTGCAACTCGATACAACTGCCAAGCGGAAAACGCTTTCGATTGTTCTGTGGCTCAACGTGGCGATTGCCATCGGGTTTTTCGCCGTCGGCTATCTGGCCGATTCCAACGCCCTCCTGGCTAACGGCCTCGATAATTCTTCGGACGCCATTGTCTATGCGCTCAGCCTGCTCGCCTTGACCCGATCACGGAAATGGAAGCGCGGAGCCGCTCGCTTTTCAGGGATCATGCTGCTGGTCTTCGCTGCCGGGGTCATTGCCGATGCCATAAGGCGCTTCGTGGAGGGTTCCGATCCCGGCGGAGTAATGATGATGGCGATGGCTGCAGTGGCAGCTGTCGTGAATCTGATCTGTCTACGAATGCTGCAGAACATGCAGGAGAAGGACGTCAATCTCCGCGCCGCCACAACCTTCAGCTTTAACGATTTCATCTCCAATGGTGGCATCATAATTGCCGCCATTATCGTCATGCTGACAGGTGCCAACTGGCCCGATCTCGTCGTTGGCGTCGCCGTTGCGGCAATTGCCATATATGGCGGGATCGACATTCTGCGCGACACCCACAAGGATCGGCATGACGAACGCGGAACCGTGCATGGCGACAAGCGCGAATGACGCTTATTCATGAAATATTCGCCACCGAGGATGCCTCGCGGGTTCTAGGCATGGCCATGATGGCGAGCCTAGGTCTCGGGATCGGTGCAATCTGGGAAGAACGGAACGGATCCTCGCACGCCGTAGAGCGACTCTGGGGCGCTATAATTTCCGGTGTGTTCGTCATGCTCGCGTTCATTATGGCCGAGCAGTCGGGCGGTTTTATAGCGGGAAGCTTGGGGTCCGTCGTCTTGTTTCCTGCGGGCGGTGCCCTCTATCTTCTATCGACGAAGGTCGTAGAAGGGATCTACCGGCGCTGGGGACCCAAGCGCGGGCCGAAAGTAGGCATTCTGTGTGCATCCGGCATCGCGCTGGCATGCGGTGGGCTCGTTTTAGGAGCTGCATCGGCCATCTCTGTCTACGCTGGCTTGGCTGCCACATTTGGAGTCGGCCTATCCGCTCTCTTGGTCGCAAGAAGAACCACCGCCAGTCTGCTCGAAGAGATCGTGAACCCCATGGATCGCGGCGCGGTCCATGTCATTCTCGCGCTTGTCTTCGTCGCCTGGGTTGTCGGGGCTTTCTGGCTTTTGCACGGGAGAAACAGCAACGTCGATGGCGCGATGGCGATACTGCTCGCGGGCTATTTTCTCTTGGCCTCTGTTCACTTGATTGCCCGGCCCTTTGTCAAGCGATGCCGAATGAACGTGAAGGCGCTGGTGGCATTTATATGCGGCATGGCGGGATTCGGCCTGCTCGCCGCCGGTCTCGACGCCGTGCTCCAAGCGACAGGGGTTTCCGATGCCATCCTCCAGCATCCGAGCGCAACCGATAGTAAACTTTCTAAAGAAGGAGCGCGATGATGGCGCACGCCCACGGCCATGCAGGACACAGCCACGGTGAGGAAAACCTGAGCGATCGCCAGCTTGTGTTTGCTGTCGCCATCAATGTTCTCCTGACGTTGGCCCAGATCATCGGCGGCATCGTTTCGGGCTCGCTGGCACTAATCGCGGATGCGTTGCACAATTTCAGCGACGCGGCTTCCCTGGGCCTTGCATGGTTTGCGCGCCGGATGGGTCGACGTCCGGCCGACAAGCTGATGACCTTCGGGTACGCCCAGGGAGAAGTGGTCGCCGCGCTCATCAATTTGACGACCTTGCTCATCATCGGATTCTATCTGATCGTCGAGGCAGTCAACCGTTTCGCCGAGCCGCAGCCGGTCGAGGGATGGACGGTGATCTGGGTGGCGGGCATCGCTCTGATCATCGATCTCGTGACCGCCTTTATCGTCTATCGCGGCGCGCATGACAGCATCAATATGAAGGCAGCCTTCCTGCATAACGTCTCGGACGCGTTGGCATCGGTTGGCGTGATTGTAGCCGGCGTACTCATCCTTCTCTACGATCTTACCATCGCCGACCTTGTGATTACGCTGATCATCGCAGGTTATGTGATCTGGCAGGGTGTTACGCTTCTTCCGCGAACTGTGCGACTATTGATGGGAGCTGTTCCCGACGAGCTGGAATTCGACCGGATCGTCGCCTTTCTTGAAAGCCAGCAAGGCATCGAAAGCGTGCACCACGTCCATATTTGGAATCTCGGCGAACACCATCGCGCTCTCGAAACGCACATTGTTCTCTCGTCGGGATCACTCGATGATTTTGAAACCTTAAAAATGTCCGTGAAAGAGCAACTCGCTCAGCGGTTCGAAATTGCGCATGCGACGCTCGAGGCTTGCAAAGCGCACGATTGCAACACCGACCTGGTTCCGCCTCATCACTCTTCTCGGTGAGGTAGCTGTTTGAGCGTCCCGCCAAGTCTCTAGCACCCACCTTTCGCCTCCTCGCAAACGCAGGACATCGGCATATATCACTATTGCGAATCAATAGCAGAATGGTTATTAGGGCGTCGAACGGATTTGAAAGGATTGAATATGTACCGTGCAACTGTCTCTCTTCTGGCATTGGCGCTCTCCAGTCCGGCGGTCGCGCAGTCGGTTGATGCCAAAAGCGGTTCAGGCGCGCAGGGCGGCATGCCTCCGCAATCCGAATCGATCATCGTCACCGGCGGGCGAGTTGATGAGGGCGACGTCGCCGGGTCGGCGGACATTGTCGGCCCCGAGGACCTTCGCGAATTTGAGTATGGCGACGTCAATAGGGTCTTGCGGCAGGTGCCGGGGGTCAATCTTCAAGAAGAGGACGGGTTCGGACTTTTTCCCAATATCGGATTGCGCGGTACTCCGGTGGAACGTTCGAGCAATATCACGCTGATGGAAGACGGGGTGCTCATTGCGCCAGCCCCCTACGCGGCCCCCGCAGCCTACTATTTTCCGGCGGTTGGCCGAATGGCGGCTGTCGAAGTCGTCAAGGGAGCTAGGGCTGTGGCTTACGGACCCCGCACGATCGGCGGGGCCGTGAACTTTCGCTCGACGCCGATCCCCGTCGCGGGCTTCGCCGGTTCGGCTTCAGGCCAATACGGATCGCGCGGCTACTACCAGGGACATGGCTGGGTCGGTGGCGAGACAGATAATGTGGGTGCGCTGCTCGAGACCTTTCAGCAGGGGAGCGACGGGTTCAAGACGATTGACGGGTTCCCGAATGCCGACACCGGCTTTGATCGTCAGGATTACCGCGGGCGGTTTGCCGTGCATTCAAGCCCTGACGCGCCCACCGACGCTCGCCTCGAGCTTGTCTATGGAAGATCCGAGCTGGACGCGAACGAGACCTATCTCGGGCTTGTTGATACAGACTTTGCCGCCGACCCTTATCGACGTTATGCGGCAAGCCAACGCGACCGCTTTACCGGTGAGCATGACCAATACCGGATAACAGGCAGTCTCCGCCTCATCGATGATACGAAGATCGCCGCGACGCTCTATCGCAACGATTTCGCTCGAAGCTGGTCAAAATTGCAGGATATCGACTTCGATGGCGATGGCCGCTTTGAGGCCATTCAGCCCGTGTTTGATGATCCTGATGCAAACCCTGAAGCCTTGGCCATTCTTCGTGGAGCGGACAGCGCCGCGGGAGCGCTTCGGGTCCGTAACAACAATCGCGTGTACCGCAGTCAAGGGTTGCAGGTGTCGTTGGAAAAGCCTTTCGATACGGGATCGCTTCGACACAATCTTACTGTATCGGCGCGCATCCATGAGGATGAAGAGGACCGTCTGCAAAATGAGGACTTTTATTCGCAAACAGCCGGCGATCTTGTTTTTGTCCGTCAGACGGCGCTCGGAGCACAAGCCAATCGCGAGGCCAAAGCTGATGCCATCGCCTTTTACTTCGAGGACAGGATTGAGTTTGGAAGGCTCACACTCACACCTGGCATTCGCTACGAGGGCATCACGTTGACCAGGCTGGATTATGGTCGGGACGATCCCGAGCGACTGGCTGGTCCGACACGCACGCGCAAAACGAACATCGATGAATGGCTCCCAGCGCTCGGTGCCACATACGATCTCGGGAATGTTCGGCTGATTGCAGGAGTCTCACGCGGCTTCTCCCCTCCCGGCCCGGGCAATCCGGACGCCCGTGCGGAGAAAAGCTGGAATTACGAAGCTGGCGCCAGGTTCCAAAACAATCTGGTAAGCGCCTCTGCAATTGCGTTCTACTCCGATTATTCCAACCTGCTCGGAAATTGCACGCAGTCGGTCGGGTGCAGCGTGGGAGACATCGGCGATCAGTTCAATGGTGGGGCCGTTACGGCCAAAGGTGTTGAGCTCTCCGCCTCGGCGACACCGACGATCGGCGAGGCGATTTCATTTCCCATCTCAGTTGCGTACACGTTTACCGACGCACAGTTCGACAGCAATTTTGAGAGCGAATTTTTCGGTTCCGTTTCCGCCGGCGATGCCCTGCCGTATCTCGCCCGCCATCAGCTGTATGCCGAGACGGGCGTTGTTTACGGTCCTGTATCCATGACGCTAGGTGCCAATTATGTATCAAAGGTGCGAACCGAAGCCGGCAGCGGCCCCATTCCGGTTGCCGAGCGGGTGGACGACAGGATCATTTTTGATCTTGCTGGACGATTTGCCGTAACCGACGAGGTATCACTCTTCGCGCGTATCGATAATCTGCTCGACGAAACATATGCTGTCGCACGCCAGCCAACCGGCCTGAGACCGGGTGCGCCGCGCCGATTCGTGGGAGGAGCTAGTTTGCGCTTCTAGAGGCGCCTCCGATTTATCTATCGCGCACGGCAAGAGTGTCTATGATCCTACACTCACTGATCGTGTCCTGTTCGCACTTCGCGATCATGCGCGAGAGTTCGTCGCGCATGACCTGCAGGGCGGCAATCTTACGCTCTACCTGACCAAGATGCGCGCGCGCCAATGAATCAACCTCTGCGCAGGATCGATCATCCTCTTCCGAGAGCTCGAGCAGTTCGCGGATATCCGGCATCGAAAAGCCGAGATCGCGCGCGCGGCGAATGAAGATCAATCTCGCCGCTTCGGCAGGTCCGTAATCGCGATAGTTCGATCGGGTTCGGGATGGGGCGGTTAAAATGCCTACGCGCTCGTAAAAGCGGATCGTCTCGGCTTTGACGCCGGTCTTCCGCGCGACCTCACCAATTCTCATACCATCATCCCCAATCGCTTGACCTTGTAGTGGCTACAAGGTGCATAGGCGGTCTTGAAACCAGGAGTCGAGTAGATGGCGAAGAATTGTTGCGATGCTGCCGATGTCGGCGATGTCCATAACGATCCGAGATGGCGCAAGGTCCTGTGGGTGGCCCTTGGTCTCAACGCCATCATGTTTGCAGTCGAAATCGTGGCCGGGATTGCCGCCGATTCGCGCGCGCTACAGGCCGATGCACTCGATTTTCTGGGCGATTCGGCCAATTATGCCATCAGTCTCGGAGTTGCCGGAATGGCGATTGCATGGCGGGCGCGCGCGGCGCTCGCGAAGGCGGCGACCATGCTGGGCTTTGGTCTTTGGGTCCTGGGCTCGGCGATCTGGGGCCTCTTCGCCGGCGCATCTCCGGATGCCGGAACGATGGGCATCGTCGGTTTCCTGGCGCTCGCAGTAAATCTCGCGGTCGCGGCGATGCTCTTTCGGTATCGAACCGGGGACGCGAATATGCGCTCGGTATGGATCTGTTCGCGCAACGACGCGATCGGAAACGTCGCGGTGCTAGCGGCCGCGGTCGGTGTTTTCGGGACGGGGGCGGCATGGCCTGATCTTGCTGTTGCCGGAATCCTGGCAAGCTTGGCGATCTGGGGAAGTGCCGACGTGTTCGTCCAAGCGAGGCGCGAGCTCAGGGCAGCATGAACGGTCTAAAGCACAGCCGCCGGTTGCGTCGGACATGAGAAGTAGTTTATTTGATATTGCGACTTAATTGCATAGCCTGAGAAGGGTTCGGATGTCTGTTTCCATTCCATCGCCGCACATGGTGCTAAGGGTCTTCATCATCTCCCTCCTTCTAAGCCTGTCCGGCGTAGCGCGCGCGGAGGGCGCAGAGGTGCGCACGACCTGGCGCCTTCTCGACTACATTGCTGTCGATTACTCCGCAGCGGTGTCGAACGGGCAGGTCATCGACGATTTCGAATACAGCGAAATGGTCGAATTTTCTTCGACCGTCGGCGAACAAGTAGCCGCGCTTCCCGATGTTTCGGCCAAACCCGGTCTAATCGCGATGTCTGTGGACCTGCGTCAGGCGATTGAGAAGAAAGCTTCGGTCGAGCGCGTTTCCCGGCTGGCCCGTGCCTTGGGTGGATCGCTGTTGGAGGCGTACCCGGTTCCGCTGGCTCCCCGAAGCCCGCCCGATTTGTCTCGCGCATCGACACTCTTTTCCCAGAACTGCGCCTCGTGTCACGGTGCATCGGGCCGTTCCCCTCCGGCAGCCAGCATGACGCTCGAGCCTCCTCCAATCGATTTCACCGATGCCGACCGAGCGCGCCAGCGCAGCATTTTCGGTCTCTATCAGGTCATAACACAGGGTCTCGAGGGCACGTCGATGCCCAGCTTTGCTGGACTTTCGGAAGCCGATCGCTGGGCCCTCGCATTCTATGCAGGCGGCATTG
>CEOS01010007.1_pt1 | contig 9811 bp, 7 predicted proteins | sample 530601 | NCBI WGS metagenome assembly CEOS01 (sample SAMEA2620666, study PRJEB7988) | marine metagenome | biome: marine biome (ENVO:00000447); feature: mesopelagic zone (ENVO:00000213); material: "saline water (ENVO:00002010), including plankton (ENVO:xxxxxxxx)" | depth 1000 m
GCTAAACGCGGATCTGGCCATGCTGGAAATCCTGCCGGACGTGCCACGCCCGGGAGGGGGGAGGCAGCGCATAATCGTCGCAGCCCACATTTCCGATGCATCAGCGGCGGGTGCCCTTCTCCAGAGGGTGTCGGCCATCGCTGAGCCTTTCGAGCTGATTGTGACGGTCGCGTCGTCCACCGACCAAGGTTCGGTGCATGAGGCGCTACAAGATCTGAATGATCCGCGGATGAGGTCCGCAGAGGTCCGCGTGCTTCCTGCCAACGATGGACGCGACATCGCTGCGTTGTTTGTCGGCCTCGTTGATGTGCTGGCGCGAGAGGATGTGGATCTCATCGTGCGTGTCCACACGATGAAGATGGGAACCTCGGCGAAGAACGCGCGGCGGTACTTTCAGAGCCAACAGATCGACAACATCATCGACTCACCTGGTTACTTCTCCAACCTCCTCGCCCTCTTCGAGTCTGAACCGGGCCTCGGCGTCGTCTTTCCGCCAACCGTGCACATCGGCTACGCACCGCTCGGTCGGGGATGGTCGGTATATGGCCCCGCAGCCGAGCGGCTGTGCAAGCAGTTGCGCGTCCGCGTACCTCTCGATGGGGTATCCCCGTTGGCGCCCCTGGGAGGAATGATGGTCTTCCGCCCTCGCGCGATGCGAGCGCTCACCGCGCACAAGTGGGCCTACGACGACTATCGACGCGAAGGCGCCCCTGGCGGAGCCGATCTTGCTCGTACGCAGGAACGGATCATCGCAAACGTCGCGGGCGAGTCCGGGTTTCACTGCCGTACGGTCATGACGGAGAGACACGCGGCGCTTAGTCACATCTCGCTCGAGTACACGTTCGACCAATTGGCCTCGACGACACCCGGCTATCCCGTGGAGCAGATTCAGTTTCTCCACCGCGCGGGATGGATGAGCGCGGCTGGCCCGGGGAGCTTCGCGCGGATGTACCTTCGCTTCAAATACCCGAGGCTGGCCCGTCGCACCGATCCCGCGCTCGACCTTCTCAGGCGGGTGCTCGTCAAGGTCAAAGCACTGCGTCGCCCTCCTCGTCGGAGTCCCTCACGAGCAGAAGGAGGAAAGCTGTGAGTTCTGAGCGTCTGTCGCCGTCCGCCCCGGCTGTGCACCGCGCGCTCGTTTTCGCGATAACCGACCGACGCGGCGATATAGACGAAGCCACGGTATATGCCCTGGTGGCTCTGCGCGCCGAGGTGGACTCGATCGCGGTGGTAGGCGGGCTTAGTCCCGAGGGTCTCGAGCGCGCGGAGCAGATCGCAGATGACGTGTACTCGTTCGGGGTTCCGGGGGAAGTCGGTGCGACGGTGGCATGGAGCGCAGCGGCGGATCGGCTTGACTTCGGCAGGTTCGATGAGGTGATCTTCACGGGTGACCAATGGCTCGGCCCTGTGGGTCCATTCCCTGCGCTGCTCGACCGGATGACGAGAAGCGAGGCCGCGCTATGGTCGATGACCGACCGCAGCCATGACAACGGCGATGGCCAAGCGGCCGTAGTGCCTTCGCCGGAGTGGATCGTCGTGCGCCCGCTCCGGCTCCCGTGGCGGATGTGGGCGGACTTCCTCTCTCAAAAGCGGGCTTGGACCGAACTCGGCGAGGCGATTGCCGGCTGGCTTAGCGATCTCGCACTCACCTGGGAGGCAGCGTTTCCTGGGGCGCGCTACAACAGCACCGACCCCGCCTTCTTCCGCGCAGTTGATCTGGTGAACGGAGGCTGCCCGATCGTTGTACGACGGATCTTCACAAGTTTCCCTCCGTTTCTCGACAAACACGCTGTCATCGGCCGCGACGTGTGGGAGGCGATGATCGCTCGGGGATACCCGGGGAAAATCGCGCTCTCGTCTCTGGCTCGCAGTGTGGCCCCCAAAGATTTGCATGCGAACCTTGGGCTGCATTCGACGCTGTTCCATGACGGACTCATCTACGACGAGGGTCGCCCTTTTCGCGTGGTCGTGATCGCCCACATTTTCTACCCGGACATGACCGACGAGATTCTCGACCTCGCGGAGCGGTTACCAGGCGAATGCACGCTCGTCGTGACAACTCCCGATCGCGCGCGCGCGGAAGAAATCGAACGAACGGTCTCTCTGCGATGGCCCCGCGATCGCATCGATGTCCGTGTGGTGGAGTCGAACAACGGTCGAGACCAAAGTGCTTTCCTCATCGGATGCCGTGACATCCTGCTGTCGGGAGAGTTCGACATCGTTGTCAAACTCCACTCGAAGAAGACGCCGCAGGACGGCTTCAACGTCGGACGCCATTTCAAACAGCAGCAGTTCCTCAACCTCCTGGCCAGCGAGGGTTATGCCGCTAATGTGCTCGGGCTGTTCCAGCGTGAGCCCGGTCTCGGTCTTGCGTTTCCGCCGACAATCCACTTCGGCTACCCCACGCTCGGGCGCGGATGGTGGTCGAACAAGCCAGGATACGAACGACTGAGTCGAGAACTGGGAATTCGAGTCCCCGTCGACGAGATCACGCCTCTCGCTCCGTACGGCTCGATGTTCTTCGCCCGCCCCGAGGCATTGCGACTCCTGGTTGAGCACAACTGGAATTATCAGGACTTCGGTGGCGCCGAGGCGTATCGGGATGGTGGCCTCGCACACGTGCTGGAGCGTGTTCCGGTCTATGCGGCGGCGGAACTCGGATATCACTCGCGCACGATCGCTACTCCCGAATACATGGCTGTGAGCCATACATCGTTGGAGTTCAACCTCGACCAGATGTCTGCGACCATCCCCGGTGACGTTCTCAACCAGATCCGCCTCGTCAAGGGCATGGGGTTTACGGGCACCGGGACGATCGTTGATTTCGCTCGGATGTACGTGAGTCTGAATCATCCTCACCGGAATCGGACATTTGCGCGAGCTGTGGATAGTCTCAAGAGATGGCGCCAAGCCCTCCGGCGCATCAACCCGTGGGCGGGGGCTACTTAGGAGCGGGTTTTTCCATCGTGAAGATCGTGATGACGATGATGGTCCGTGACGAAGCGGACATCATCGAGGCGGTGCTCGAGCATCACCGAAGGCAAGGTGTCGACCACATCCTGGTCACCGACAACGGTTCGGTCGACGGAACGCGAGAGGCGCTCGAACGATTCGCGCAGAGTGGGTTCGTCACAGTCTGGGATGATCCCGTTCACCGAAAGCAGCAGTCCGAAACCGTAACCAGGATGGCGCGTCTCGCGGCGACGGAGTACGGGGCCGACTGGGTTATCAACGCCGATGCCGACGAATTTTTCGTCGCGGCGGACGAGGCGAGCACTCTTCGCGACGAGCTCCGCCGCATTGACGAGGCTGTGCAGTATGTGACGGTGCAGGTCGTGAACCTGACAGGCGCGCCTGCCGTCGATGGAACGGGACTGCAACGCCTGATCTACCGCGACCGGCGGAGTGCTCAGCGGCTCGTATCTGCAGGCATCCCGTTTCATCCGACGGGGGACGCGATTCATCGGGGGCACGCCGAGGTGTCTGTCAGCCAGGGCAATCACTTCGTCTCTGCTCCCAACTGGGGCGATCCGGTCCCCGAACCTCGTATCGAAGTGCTCCACCTGCCGTGGCGATCGTGGGCGCAATACGAGCGAAAGGTTCGCAACACCGGAGAGTCCTACCGGGCGAACCCCGACCTGGAACCCAGCCCGAGGCACCACGGGATGCAGGACTTCCGTCGTTTGGAGCAGGGACGCCTTGAAGAGACATACGTCGCAAAGCACCCCCTTCCCGACGAGATCGCCGAACTCGCGTACGTCGGCGAGTTGGTGGAGGATCGCCGGCTCGCTCACCTTGCTGAGCAAACCCCGGAACTCGTCGTTCGCGACCTTCTGTATGTCTCCGACCGCCAGGCTCAGCTTGCACGGGACGGACGTAGGTTCACAGCGATCGAGGCAGAGTACGAGCGTCGTCTTCAGGATCTCAGGGACTCGCTGGAGTCCGTGCACGGGTCACTTCACGTAGCGATGTTGGCGGTTGCCGAGGGGAAGACGCACATCGACCAGCGGGATGAGCAGATCGCTGACCTTCGCAGACAGCTCGATGCAGCGCATCGTCGATTCGCCGTACGCCTCGCAAATCGTCTCAGCAAGTACCTCGCGCCGGTGCGCGGGGCTGGGCGCGGGCGAGACGCAATCGGCAGACAGGCGGACTAAGCTAACCGGGTGAGTGAGAGCGAAGGTGGCGTCTCCGCGGAGCGCTTCGCACGATTGGCCGAAGCTCCGTTGACAGTAGTCGGCGCGCCCGCGATGTCGGGTGCCCGTTCATTCGTGACACCGGTCCGTGACCTGTTCGGTCATCGGGAGCTGCTTGGCCTTCTAGTCAGGCGCGACCTCAAAGCCAAGTACAAGGATTCGGCCCTCGGTTTCCTGTGGTCTCTCGCGCGTCCCCTGATGCAGTTGGCGATCTACTACATCGTCCTCGGTCAGTTCTTACAAGCTGCGAGGGGAATCCCCGATTTCGCGATCTACATCTTCACCGGACTGACGATCATGGGTCTCTTCTCGGAGACGTTAGTGGGTGCAACAGGAGCTGTCATCGCAAACGCGGCGCTCGTGAAGAAGGTCTATGTCCCGCGCGAGCTGTTTCCGCTTGCGTCGGTGGGGTCCGCGCTATTCAACTTCTCTATCCAGCTCGGGATTCTGGTTGTTGCGACGGTCGTGTCCGGGAGCTTTCCGTGGCACGCGGAGCTGCTTTATGCGATTCCTTCGGTGCTGATCGTGCTGATCTACGCGCTGGGGTTCGGACTTTTTCTTGCGGCCGCGAACGTCTACCTTCGTGACGTTCAGTACCTCGTCGAGGTAGCGATGATGGTGCTGTTCTGGGCTAGCCCGGTGGTCTACTCGTGGCAGATGGTCAGCGAGCGCGTGACGAACTCGCTGGTCCTCGAGCTTTACACGAACAACCCCCTCACGCTCGCAGTTATCGGCTTTCAGCGTGCGTTCTGGATCGAGTCCGACTCCGTCGCACAGCCCGCCGATCTGCTGCTCAGGATGACGATCGCCATCGGGGTTGGACTGGTCATTCTCATCGGCAGCCACCGAATCTTCCTTCGCCTGCAGGGCGATTTCGCACAGGAACTGTAGGTCGAACCGTGATGGATAGTTTGCCTGATCGCGCCTCACATCCCCCCGTCGTAGTCAGCGTCGACGACGTTTCCAAGCGCTTCACGGTGCGCAAAGATTCGTCCGTGAAGGAGCGTCTGGTGACGCTGGGGCGTGCCGGGCGTCGGCATCGAGAGGACTTCTGGGCACTGCGTGGCGTACACATGGAAATCCGTGCGGGTGAGACGATCGGACTCATCGGACACAACGGATCAGGCAAGAGCACCCTCCTGAAAGTGATCGGAGGCGTCATCCAGCCCACTTCCGGTTCCGTGCGTCAGCGCGGTCGCGTGGCCGCACTGATCGAACTCGGTGCGGGCTTTCATCCGGACCTGACGGGGCGAGAAAACGTCTATCTCAACGCCGCCCTGCTAGGTCTGTCGCGAGAAGAGACCGACGATCAGTTCGACGACATTCTTTCCTTCTCCGGAATCGGGGAGTTCATCGATACACAGGTCAAGTTCTACTCGTCCGGCATGTATGTTCGCTTGGCCTTTGCAGTTGCGGTCCACACCGATCCCGACATCCTCCTCGTCGACGAGGTTCTCGCCGTCGGCGATGAAGCTTTCCAACGGAAGTGCCTGGATAAGATCCGGTCATTTCAAGAAGAGGGACGCACGATCATCATCGTGAGTCACAGTCTCGGGCAGATCACGGAGCTCTGCGATCGCGCGGTATTGATGAACCGCGGCGAAGTTGCGTACGAAGGCGATTCGATGGCTGCAGTGTCCAAGTTCCGCGACATCCTCGAGGGCCGCCGCCGGGACGAAGATGCCGCGCGGGCGGGGGGCACGGATCACGAGGCCGACGGGCCGGTCGGAAGAGTGCTCCGCACGACAGTGCGCGCAGCCGCTCGCAAGGAGGGCGAAGAGATCCGATTCGGTGACGACCTCGTCGTCACGGCGGAACTGGAAGCTCGAGAGACACTGACAGACTGGCTTTGCGCGATCCAGATCGACAACACGCTGGGCCAGAAGGTCTTCGGTACGGATACGCGCAGGCTCGGCCTTGAGATGCCGCCACTTCGAGGCGTAGCGCGGCTTGAGTTCATCGTCGAGTCGACCACGCTCGGTTCGGGAAAATACTTCGTCAACACCTCGCTCATGGACTCAGCAGGGCGTCACCTCCACGACACACCTCAGGCAACGTCCTTCAACACGGAGAACTATGAGCGTATGACGGGCATGGTTCGTGGTGCAGTCAGTGCCTCTCTTGTGCTTGATGAGTAAGGCCCCGCCACCGCCGTCGAGCAGCTGAACGGAACGCGTGCCGCCCGTCTTCCCGGGCGTATGCGATGAGTTGCCGTGCTCGGGCGTCGAAGGAATGCTCGCGGCGAATGAGCATGACGATGCGGTCGCGCTCGTCTGAATCGGGCCAGCCGTCGTCGGGAGCGAGGGCCATCACGAGTTCTTCATCGGAGGAATATGTGCGCACAAGGCCGCCGAAGACCTCCCGGATGCCGGGAACGTCGTCTGAAATAACACGCGATCCGACGAAGGCCGCGTCGAAGAGGCGGTTCGACAGGAAGCCTGCGCGGCGCATGTCGTCCCAATGATCGTTCAGCACGACGAGTGCGCCAGCGTAGACACTGGGGACCTCCGCGAAGGGGAGATGTTCCGCGCGGATCATCTCCGGCGGTACGAAGCGTCCCCAGTCATGTCCGTATATGGCCACCTCAGCCCCGACCCTGATCGCGTCAGAGATCACGGGGCGACGGACACCACGGGATGTGCCCACGAAGACGATGTCGGCGCCGTCTCGAGGGGTAACCGTGCTCGGATCGAAACGGCTGGCCGACGCTGCCTGCAGCAGCGGCTCCGCACCTAGCTCGTCGAGGCGCGCCCAGGATGAGCTAGCGGCAAATATCCGAGTCCAGCCCGCGTCCGCTTCGGCCCCGCTCACCTCGTCGGGATGACTGATGATCCACAGGTAATTCACGACTCCCGCGCCGGGGCTCCAGCGATGGAGCCCGAGGAGCGAGATCACGACATCCTCGTCGCCGAGTGGGTAAGGACTCGGTGCATCCCAGAACTGGACCCGTGCGACCTGTCCTTGAGCCTCGAGGGCATGGGAAAGATCGTCCGCGAACGCCGTATCTCCCCATCGCTTGGCCGTCTCGTCGTTGGGTGCGCTCACCTGGATCGTCCAGTTGAGCCTGCCGCGATACCAACGAACTCGACGGCGGATGGCGGTGAACAGCCGTTTCACATCCGCCCCCAGGGCGCTCACGAAATCTCCGGGCCTGCAATTGATGACACCTGTGGGATTCTACGGGCCGCTTGAGCCTGACTCGGGGGATGCCGAAAGGCGCTCGATAGACTCGAGTGGCTGCACCAAGCTGGGTCGATCCAGACGAGCCGCGGATGTCGGATGCAGTCAGAAGGTGGATGCATGGATCTGTTGGTGGTGGGCTCGGGCCTGTTCGGACTCACCGTCGCGGAGCGTGCGGCGGCGGCAGGCCGCAGGGTCACCATTATCGATCGTCGATCCCACGTCGGGGGCAACGCATTCAGCGAGCCTGACCCCGAAACGGGCATCGAAGTTCACAGGTACGGCGCTCACCTTTTCCATACGTCCAATGCGGCCGTGTGGGACTACGTGAATCGCTTTACGGAGTTCACGCCGTATGTCCATCGCGTCTACACGGCGCACGCGGGCACGATTTACCCACTTCCCATCAACCTCGGCACAATCAATCAGTTCTTCCATTCCGCGCTGTCGCCCGCGCAAGCGCGTCAGCTGATCACCGAGCACGCATCCGAGTTCGACGTGAAATCCGCCGCCAATCTCGAAGAACGCGCAATCGCCTTGATTGGCCGCCCCCTCTATGAGGCCTTCATTCGTGGCTACACAGCCAAGCAGTGGCAAACCGATCCGCGTGATCTACCCGCCGACATCATCAGCCGTCTCCCGGTGCGCTACACCTACGACAACCGATATTTCAACGATAGGTGGGAAGGCCTTCCGGCGCATGGATACGCGGCCTGGCTGGAGCGGATGGCTGACCATCCGAACATTGACCTCCGGCTCGGCACGGACTTCTTCGATCGCGATCAGCCGCTCCACCGCGACGCAGTCGTGGGCTCGGTTGATGTCGTCTACACGGGGCCGGTGGATGCATACTTCGGATACGCGGAGGGCGCTCTGACATGGCGGACTCTCGACTTCGAACGAGAGGTTCTCGACATTCCTGACTTTCAGGGTACGAGCGTCATGAATTACGCGGATGCTGAAGTGCCGTACACGCGGATTCACGAGTTCCGTCACTTCCACCCTGAGCGCGCCGACGAGTACCCACGCGACCGGACCGTCATCGTTCGTGAGTTCTCTCGGTTCGCCGGCGCTTCCGATGAACCGTACTACCCCGTGAACACGTCAGCAGACCGCGCGCGTTTGCTTGCCTATCGACAGTGCGCTGCCCGCGAGCCACGCGTCTGGTTCGGGGGACGATTGGGTACCTACCAATATCTCGACATGCACATGGCAATCGCTTCCGCCCTCGCGTTGTGGAACAACGAACTGGCATGAGCACTCAGGATCCGTCACCCGTCGCTGGAGCAGGATCATCCGTAGCTGCGGTCGTGCTCTGTTACCACCCCGATGCTGCAGTGATCGGCAACGTACACGCTCTCCTGCAGCAGGTGTCGCGCGTGTTCGTGATCAACAATTCTCCCGACGCGCAGACAGCAGCGGCTCTCGCGCCGCTCGCAGCTGAAGCGCGGGTTACCGTCATCGATCAGGCGGGAAACGTCGGCGTGGGTGCGGGGTTCAATGCAGGAATGCGCTCGGCGCTCGACGCGGGCTACCCGTTCGTGTGGATCTTCGATCAGGACAGCACGGTCGCTCCGGGCATGCTCAACGCATTGCTCGCCTACTCAGGCCGGCACGGCACAAGAACGGGCGTCGTCGGTCCCGCCCTTCGCGCGGCTGAGACCGGCCGAGTCTACGACAGCGACCGCGGAATCGGTGCGCGCGACGTCAACACGTTGATTTCGTCGGGTTCGCTGTTCTCTGCGGCGCTCCTTCGCGAGGTCGGCCTGCACGACGCTGACCTGTTCATCGACTATGTCGATCACGATATTTGTCTACGCGCCAAGGCCCGCGGCTACGTCAATGTCAAAGTGTTCGACACCCTTTTGGATCATCGCTTCGGAGACTCCCAGCCGGCCGAGATCTTCGGTCGTCGGGTCTATCTCGCCAATTACTCCCCGCTGCGCCACTACTACTCGGCGCGTAATCGCATCATCCTCCTGCGGCGGTTCGGGCCGAGAGGCTGGCTTGGGGACGATCTTCGTTATTCGATCAAGGCCTGGGTGAAGATGCTCCTGCTGGAGACCGGGAGACGAGCAAAGGTGAAAGCTGCGGCCCGTGGGACGTGGGCTGGTATCCGCTACCCGGCAGACGCTGGTCGGGCGCGAGCGGGCTGATGCCTCTGTGCCGCCCTCCGACCAAAGGCGAGAATGAGTCCCGCCGATCGACGAGGTCTCAGGACGACACGCGCTCGACGAGGGGCGGCATCGGCATCCAGCTTCGGTCACGTGAGATGGTGCGGCCGTCACGAAGCCCGCGGAACAGGTGGCTCGTGCCGCGGGCGGTGCGCTCCACCACGACGAGGCGGATGAGCTCCTTGATGAAGGTGAGTACGGTTCCCACCGCAAACGGAACAGGCCGGTAGAAGCCGACGGAGCGGTAGTACTGCTTGATCA
>CEOS01019977.1_pt1 | contig 9774 bp, 13 predicted proteins | sample 530601 | NCBI WGS metagenome assembly CEOS01 (sample SAMEA2620666, study PRJEB7988) | marine metagenome | biome: marine biome (ENVO:00000447); feature: mesopelagic zone (ENVO:00000213); material: "saline water (ENVO:00002010), including plankton (ENVO:xxxxxxxx)" | depth 1000 m
GTCAAAAGCGTATCGAGGGTTCGAATCCCTCCCGCTCCGCCATTTTCCATAACAAGTCCCTAATTTTAAACGATTTTTTAGATTTCATTGATTTTCCAACCCACATGTTACCCCACATACTTGTTGGGAACGATTGGGAACCATTGGCACAACAAGGCTCGTCAGGAATCAGAACTAGCCCCATCGGAGGCCCTGCAATTCTAAAGCGACATCGGAAGACCACGGCAGCAAGCGCAGGAGCCGCCAGCTTCTAAAAGTGCAAGCTAGACACGCTATCTTTAGACCTCCACGATCAGGCCATGTCCGAACAGATTGCCCGTATCCTTATCACCCTTGACGATACCAAGCCTGCCGTGTGGCGTAGAGTCCAACTACCTTTAACGAACAGCTTAGGGTGCGCATGGCGACGGCTGGCAAAGCCCCAGCAGGCGCTCTATCTACATCACAGCGCTAGTTGTTCCGATTCCTACCCTTAGTCACGAACATCCATCGTCATTCACATTTATAATAGTCAATTGATCCGGTGCATAGGTGCAGTTGATCCAATTTCCTATACGTATTTTCGGGTAGATTACTTTGGTATCAGGTGGCGGAATTTGACACTTACGGTAACGGTTGGCCGAGGATCGATAAGCGCGTCCATATGTTGCTCCAGTAGTTTATTAAACTTCTGCCAATCAGGAAAAGAGCCGCCATATTCGGCACTCAGTCCGCTTAAATCCCATATACTATTGTTTAGCCAATGGCGTAGGCCATAGCGTTGAACGAGCAGGCCTACTATCTTTGCGAAAAGTGGCGCCGTTCCATCCTCTATCCTTCGAACCCAAAAATAAACCGCTGACGCAGCCATATTGCCATCGAAGGCTTCAGATAGCCTTCTCATCATCTCTGGAATGCCGCCTTCGTATTCATCTCCTGATGCCCATGCTAATTCGTAATAATGGCTTGGCTCTAATTCGTTATTATCTAACCGGTTTGCAAATCTTGATCTTAATGATTCCGCTATCGCCGGATTTAGCCTTAGAAATTCATATGAAGCATAATATAGAGCAGACAATCTCCCCAACGATAAATCGAAAACATACTTAGTCAATTTAACAAACGATGGCTTGTTTAATATACTTTCAACGTTATTATAGAGCCAATTGACAAATTCAGGATCATAGTGACCGAAATCATTCGAGCACCGAAGGTTTAAGCCTCGATCATCGTGCGGTCCAGATATCCATATTCGTTTTCCATATTTCTTTATGAACTGCGGATAGGTTATAAAATTAATTACCCTATTATAAATATTTCTGAGTCCGCCATTAGGCCAGTAATCGAATTCTGAACCTATCGGCTCAACCTGGTTAATTTTGGCACCAACTTCGCGTGCGCAATTCAGGAGCCAGATAGAATTAATATCTGGATTAAGTATCGGCTCTAATCGCTCTACAATGTGGTCTATTCCGTCGTCGCTATTAAATGCCAGCATGTCAGCCAACGGTGGACTGTGCTTTAATATCTCTGCTCGACTGAGTCCGTGCCAGATTGGAATGATTATGTTTTGGCCATCCATCTGGCGGGCACGCAAACCTGCCAGTTCATGCTTTGGCCAACTTTTTTCGAAAAATGCAGGGCTGAGAACGACAACGCCAAATTTAGATTCTGAAAGCCCTCGATCGATTTCGCCACTAAGAGACATGCCCGGAATCAGCGTTGTTTCATCATACCATATATTAAATCCTAGACGTTCCAGTGCCGCAACCAAGGGCCGGACGAACCCGTCTTTATCCTCCGACGCGTGAGAGACAAAGAGGTCGTGAGTCTTTGGATCAGCAGAGATGCTCACCGATGTATCCTATTATTTGAGACGTTCGCTAATCGCGGCATTTAATGACTTTACAATGTTTGCATCTGACCGCCTCGTCAATCCACCCCCTTGTGTCCACAAACGTTCTTTTCCGATACACTCTATCCGCCTGTATCTAAAATTAGACTCTACATGGTTTCGTTACCTTGCTAGTTTCGAGCTACCGATTCGATACAGGAAGAAACGAAATGAGCCGCACCTTCGCCTATTGTCGTGTTTCGACCAGCGACCAGACCACCGACAACCAAGTGCAGGAGATTATGTCGGCTGGCTTCACCGTCGATCCCAAGCGGGTCATTACAGAGACGGTATCGGGTTCAGTTGCTGCGATGGAGCGCAAGGGCTTCGCTCGGCTGGTGGATCGTCTTGAAGCCGGCGACATATTGATTGTCACCAAATTAGACCGTTTAGGGCGTAACGCCATGGACCTTCGCGCTACTGTCGAACGGCTGGCAGTAGAAGGTGTCCGGGTTCATTGCCTTGCCCTTGGTGGCGTAGACCTCACCAGTGCAGCAGGGAAGATGACCATGGCTGTCATTGCCGCTGTAGCTGAGTTTGAGCGCGACCTGTTGATCGAGCGGACGCAGGCGGGGCTTAGCAGGGCTAAGGCAGCAGGTAAGGCCCTAGGGCGTCCGCAGGCCCTTACAGAGGATCAGCAGCGCCTCATCAAGGAGAAGCGGGCGCAAGGTGTCTCGCTGGGGGCATTGGCTAAAGAGTATATGGTAAGTCGGGCGGCGATACAGAGGGTAGAGAAGCGGGTAGGATGATCGGGTAAGAATATACGGTAGGTCGAAGTCTTAGAAATTCGCCCTACTAACCATGCCAACCCATTCACAGATTTATGCCGAAATTTAATGATCCTCACAGGGTGATTTAATATCATCTTCCGCTATATGTGCGATACCAACCATAAAAGGATCGCATATGGACGCCGAAGAAAGCAACAATGCCAATGAACTGCTGGTGACGCTGACCGCAGATATCGTTGCTGCCCACGTTTCTAATAACAGTGTCGGGATCAGTGATGTCGCTACCCTCATCGCTAACGTCCATAGCGCCCTGACCGGTCTTTCGACGCCTGTAGAAGCTCCTGTAGAGAAGCAAGAGCCTGCCGTTTCTATCCGTTCGTCGGTGAAGCCGGATTATATCGTCTGCCTCGAAGACGGTAAGAAGCTCAAGATGCTTAAGCGCCATCTGATGACTCATTATCAGATGACCCCTGACGAATACCGCGCCAAGTGGGGCCTTTCGGCTGATTATCCGATGACCGCGCCCAACTATGCGCAGCAGCGCAAGGAACTGGCGGTTAAGATCGGGTTGGGGAACGCCGGTAAGGGGCGGAAGGCTGCTACGTCGAAGGCACCGGCCAAGAAGGCAGCTAAAGCCGCTGCTGAATAATGGAGCAGCGCCATGTCGCTTGGGGTGCAGCAGCTATGCTCCTTAAGCGACATGGTGATCAGGTGCCGGTCGTTGTGGCAACCCGCATCGGGACGCTGGTGGCGGCTCGCAATATGGATGTCGTGGCTATAAAAACATATAGCCGCCGGCGCGCCTTGGAGGAACAGTGGATGGCCTATCCAATGCCGCCATTAAATAAATGGATTAGAGGTCGTCAGACAAAACGGCGAATTATACTCCGCTCATCGCGCCATCTAATCCGTCTCCTTGGGAACGGAAGTCTCACTATATCTCAAATTATTTTCGTCATGAGCGGCATCGTAACCGTCTGCAAATCCTCTACTATATTCGTTATCCATCTTACGCTGCAAAATCTCACATTTTGCTTGAACTGATTTCAGCTCTACGAATATGAACATAAAAAAAGATGCGGCCAATACTATGGCAGCAATAGTGACTAAATCATAGATTGCCACTTGCACCTCCGCCGCCAGAATTTCCGCCTCCTCCAATAGCTTTAGGGGGTGCAGATTGATGTTCTATTTGCCAATCATTTTGTGGAGGTGCGTAGCAATTTTCAAGACTCTTCTTCAGCGCATTCGTCAAAGCAGCGCGCTGGTCCGTCGTGATGTCGGTATTTGGGTTTTCATCTAGATAATAGGAGAGCGCATGTTTGCAGCGCTCGCTTTGCGAAGCGAGATAACTCTCATACTCCTTCAAATGCAAATTTTCGGAAGTTTGAGCCGCTATCTCTACTCGCTCTTGATGTTTGTCATAGAGCGGCAGCGCTGCGACCGCTATAGTTGCAAGGCTGGCGAAAAAACCAGTCCCAACTAAGAAATCCGTTATCTTAGATTGCATCGGCTCACGGCACTCCCTTTCGTATGCATAGAAGGTTTTGCTAGAAAGTCGAGCTTGGTTGTTTCAAATTGGCCGTCGATACGGGTGCACGATCCCCATTTACGACAAGCTTTTGTTTTGCCATGAGGAAAGGGCAGTCCGGTGAGTCCCGGCTGTGGGGCGTCGTAACCCCTATGTCACAAGTCCGGTCGAGTTTCTCGGCCGGGTGGCTGTCGCACATGTCCAAGGCTTTGCCCAAAAGCGGCAGCGCCTTGTGCTTGTGCAGGGTTACGAACGCCCGGCTTTTGCCGGGTATGCCTCCAACTTGTTAATGGGGGCAAATTTGAAAAAGCTCGTAGCAATTTGCGTAGCCGCATCGCTGGGCAGCGTTGCTCATGCCGGCAAAGAGATGATTGCGGTGACGCCGAGTGGACTGCCAGATATGGCTTTTCTGTCCACCGAACCCACCGCCGTAGCAGGTAAACTTGCTAACGAATGCATGAACCGCCGCATGACCATCGTTACCAACCTGCCTACGGAGGTTGTTTGCGAGGTTTCCATGGGCGTCGTAAAGGGCGCACTTGTTCAAGCTGCAATTGGCAATTCATACAGCACGACGCCTAGGCAGTTCGTCCGGTTTGCCTTGGTCAATTTGGATGCTGATGTGCGTGCCCAAGGATCGGCATGGGTCGAGACGCAAATGGCGCTTGGTCAGGTTCGCCGCGAACCCCTCAACGGCGACGCAATATACAATGGCCTCATGAGTATGATGGAAACGGTTGGAGGAAAGTATCTCCCCGGCACAAGTTTTCCGAATCAAGCATTTATTGGCAAAGCATTATCCGATGACCAGCCAACAACATTCAAAGGAAAAACTACGCTCGGCATTACCTTTATGGATTTGGTGGTTGGCGGCACTCTTCAAAGTGCGGGGGCCAAGATCGGTGACACCTTGGTGTCGATCAATGGTAAGACCTTCCAGAATCATGATCAATTCTATGATCGGCTTCGCCGGGTGGTTGTCGGGGCACCCGTCAAATTCACTGTCATTCGCGAAGGGAAGGTAGTCGAGCTAACCTCTTTAGCCCAACAAAGGCCGACCATTACCGGCAAAAGCGATAGCCTGCCCCTTCTCTCCGAGCAGCAAAAGTAGGGCGATCCAAGGCTAGCGGTCGCTTTGCCGGTCGATCGCTAGCCTTTCACCTTCAACATAGGCAGGCATCCCGTATGCCTTTGGAAGCAAGACGATAGGACTTTCCTAGCAAGGTCAACGTCCTTGGTTGGAATGATAATGCTGTCATGGACCGGGAGCGCTGGAACGTCATATTCGTAGGCCAATATCTCGATAGTGTCGAGAATGATTGAGCTTTCGATATATTGAAGGCCATCCCAGCGATAAGGGCTGCTATCCCAACCTGCTAAGGGAGGAATGGCTTCAAAGACTGCTGCCTTGACCTCTTCGATGGGATATTGGTTCAGGTCGATCTTCTTTTTTTTGAACAAATTCTTCTTGGTGTTGTCGGCCCAATCACCATTTGTGGTCTTCCGGCCCATCAGCATGGCGGCATAGGCTTTGGCCACATCACGCGGAAAGCGGGTGAGGCTGTAGGGATCGATGGCCGGGTCTATCGGCTGGTCCATAAGTGCGCAGAATATTCGGGTGTGGCATGAGGTAATATCAAGCTCGGAAGTGGGCCAACCATTGATTTTGATATCTGCCCGGTTCTCCTCCGACATGCTTTGATAGCCGCCACCTTCGGAACAGATGCGACCACCCTTGTCGAAATAGAAGTCCTTGGCGTCACCATTGGCGAATGCCCGGTAGAATGCATGATGGTTATCGGGTGTGATGACCTGCTTCGACCAGTAGGCATTGAGCCTATTTGTCCTTGCGGCTTCAAGGAGGAGTCCAGGATGATGCGGATCAACCTTTATATAGACCTTTGGCCCCTTCTTACCTCCTATCCATTTTCGTTCTCTTGCCACCCTTACTGGATTCCATATTGCTGCTGGCCGGGAACGTTTGGCAAAATGCATCGACCTATTTGCAGGGGTGATGCCGTAGCCAAGAGCCAATTCTATCAGCTTTGATGTAGGCCAGATGGTTGTGACCTTCCCTACCCCGTCAGTTGCAACCCGCCACCAGATACCCGGATCAACGGTAACATATCCGGCCTTTTCCATCTTTGCCTTGGCCCCGGTGAACGCCTTGTAGCCGACATGCTGGAACTTAAAGCTTTCAGGCGTCATATACCGCCCACAAGGCTTTGAAGGCTTGTAGGAATGACCCTTCAATAGGTCACGAACCATGGCGGCGACAGCGGCACATGCCTTCTTCGTTGGCTTCCGCGTGTTCCCTACCGCTTGATAAAGGTCTGATACCAAGGCTTCAATCATGGTTTCAGCCTGTTCCGAAGAAGCAATCCAGTTAAGCTTCATATTATAGAAGCCAACTTCTTCATCCTCTGATTCAATGTCTAACTCTAATGTGTGTTGCATGCTACTATTATTATTAATCAACATACCTATATCTATAATATAACTATAAAGGGAGGGGGGAAGGAGGGGGCATTGGAGTAACCTTTTCGGTTACGTTGAAAATGAAGAAGGTATGCAACCTCAATCCCGATTAAATCAGTGGGAAGAGAGGAAGGGAACCTATCCATCTTCGACATGGACGGGATGGGCGTAGGAAGCCCCAACAGAGGGGCATAGAGCCTCTATCGAGTGTTGAGCAATCCTGATCCACCGCCAAGGTCAGGTAATCGTCTGACGGGGGTAGGGAAGACGAAGGATCGTCTATAAAAGCAAATTGAAGCTGTAAATTGCGCATTGTTATCCTCATCTGAGACTGAATGAGGGCAACCAAATATACCCAAAATGAAGCAGATCAACAGCTAGTGGAAACGGACTTAAACCGCCTTCTACACATTTGCTAACATGCCTATTTCATGATTGATATGTTCACCGATAGTCATCATATATGACAATAAATAGGTAAGTTTAGGTAAGTCAGGGCTATATTTAGGCCCATATTAATATCCAGGTTAAATTGAGCAATGACGATGTTTAGGTGTATTTCTTTATTAACACGGCTGAATATCCGCAGGGCTGAATTTGCTGGGTTTGAATATGCGTAAGGTCGGTTGGAACGGATCGTCGTCCAGCATTCCCGCTAGCAAACCCCAAAGCTCACCGACTATGAACAATAGGTGGGATGGTCGATTAGCATGGCAGGAGAGACGCCATGGATATCACTTATGCAATAATGCGAGATAGGAGCCGAAATCTTGTCAGGTTAAGATGGCAGGCTTCTTCGAGCACAAGGACGTTCAGGCGTTCGCTGCCACATACCGGCAAGCTCTAACGGACCCAAAAACGCGCGGTCATCTGACGCTGGTAGATATTACCGGTATGAAGATACAGGCACAGGATACCGTAGGAGCCTTTGCGGCCCTCCTTGCCTCTCCTGATGTTCGGTCAAGGCGGCTGGCCTTCGTTACCAATTCCTCGTTGTCCCGGTTGCAGGCGCAGCGGTTGACGGATTGCGAAGGGCTTGAGTTCTTCGACCGCGTTGATGATGCGGAGGCTTCGTTGCTCTCTAATTAGATTCAAACGGGCAGAGACTTAAAATATCTCTGCCCTTCTATATCACTCAGGATAAATCGCGGTAACAAGCTCGTCTATGTGACTATACAAGCGATTAATTTCATCCTTTAGAAAATCATCCATGTTGTAACTCTTGGCCAAATCATAGACGTCCCTATTAATCTCATTCAATCGGTCGGCGACCGGCCAATTTGTCGTTAGATGTTCGTAGGCCATATTCAGCTCCGCGTGCAACAGGGTGTGGGTATCGGTTCAAAGGGGGCAATTAATCCCCATAATCGCCACCCATCAGACCTTACTCTGTCGTTGAGCCACGCCATCACTTCCGAAAGCTTCCAACCCACAGCCTGTTTACCGAGGCGGTATCGGGGGACAAATTCACCATCTGACATAAGCCGGTAGATCGAACTGCGTGACAGTCCGGTCAACGCCTCCACTTCGGGGCGACGCATAAAACGATCTTCAATCATGGCGTTCCTCGTCGCTATGGACGAGTAAATATGCGACGCGAATCGAATCGCGTCAACGTGTATTTTCCTGCAATATCAATTTCTTATTTAATATCAAGCCTAAAATGCGCAGTTTTGGAGTGACATTAATAAACACTAATTCGACCGATGTAGGCCGCCCAATCATCCATCAATGCGCGGCGCTTATCGAACAGGTCGGAGCGGGCGTAAGCCGCCTCAGCCTTATCTTTGATAACGTGGGCAAGAGCGAACTCGATGACCTCTCTAGGATGGGCGGTAGCTTCACCAGCCCAATCCCGAAACGAAGAGCGGAAGCCATGGGGCACTGCCGCTATGCCCAATTCCTTCATCAGCTTGGACAACGTCATGTCTGATAGCGGCCTATCCTCTTTCGTCCCCGGAAAGATCAGGTCCGACTTCGCCTGTTTGAAGGGCGCAACAGCGTTCAGGATTTCTAGGGCACGATCAGTGAGAGGAACGCGATGCTCCTTCTTCGCCTTCATACGGCCAGCAGGGATGGTCCAAAGCTTCTTTTCAAGATCGACTTCGCTCCATCGAGCTTCGCGAGTTTCAACCGAACGGGTGGCAGTTAGCACAAGGAACTCAAAGGCGAGCTTTGTCACCGTGCCCGCATCGCTAGATCGAACGATGCCTATGGCGTCTGCCACCTTATTGTAGGGCAGTGCCTTACGATGCTGAACCTTGGAGCGGTCATGCTTCGACAACCCCTGTGATACTGCCTCGGCTGGATTGTCTGTGCGCCAGCCTTTTGCCATCGCCCATTTCATAACACTGCCAATACGCTGCTTTACACGCCGCGCCGTTTCAGGGTGGGTGTTCCAGATCGGGGAAAGCGCATGCAAAATGTCAGCACTGGTAATCGTGCTAACACGCTTGTTACCGATGAACGGGTAAGCGAACTTTTCCAGCGTATTAATCCATTGGTCGCCATGTTTCTCGTTGCGCCATGTCGGTTTGTTGAGGGCATGGACGGCCTCTGCCGCCTCCTTAAAGGTTAGGATGGCCTGAGAGAGCTTCTTAGCTGCTAGAGGGTCTTCGCCTGCCCTAGCCGCCTTTCGGTGCTGTAGGGCCGTTTCACGGGCTTCTACAAGGGATACTAGGCTAGCAGACCCCAGACCTAAGTCGCACCGCTTTCCATTTACGACGATGCGCTGAACCCAACGTTTGGCCCCACTGGCATCTACTTTCAAGTAAAGGCCGTTACCATCCGCATGCATTCCAACTTTGGTAAGGGCGCGAATGGTCGCGGCGGTCAGCCGCCTCTCCCTATGTGCCCCCGCAGGTTTAAATCCGGCCATAGCCCAACATTCTGTCCAACATTCGAAACCCACATATCAACCCACATAATTTTTGGGAATAGCTGAGATTGGATGAGAACGGGTGAGAACGCCTGTTAAATAAGTTATTATTAAATAATCATTTTAGGAATGCGCGGGAACAGATGAGAATGGCGGACTACGGACTCCCGCTCCGCCATTTCATTGTAAGTTATTAATAAAAAAGGATATATTTTCTGTTTTTGGGGCGGGTTCCGGCCTTTTCTGGAGTCATTCACACACCGGAGAACCGCCGAATAATGGA
>CEOS01135416.1_pt1 | contig 9772 bp, 7 predicted proteins | sample 530601 | NCBI WGS metagenome assembly CEOS01 (sample SAMEA2620666, study PRJEB7988) | marine metagenome | biome: marine biome (ENVO:00000447); feature: mesopelagic zone (ENVO:00000213); material: "saline water (ENVO:00002010), including plankton (ENVO:xxxxxxxx)" | depth 1000 m
GGCTTCATTGGCGGCACCGGTTCCTGTTCCCAGCAACCAATGTTCCTTCACCACTTCCCAGCCATCATACCACAGGAATTTCCGGTGATTGGTCTGCTTCTGGTTTACCGTTTTCTCAAAGGAAAGCAGTTCATTGTAGGTATCCTGTATACGGTGCCTGCTTCCGGGAAATATCCACGCCATGCTCATGAAAACAACCACCACCGCTATCAGGCCACCCATAGCCTTCCATACTCCGCTGCGCTGGTACAGGAAAGCAAAGAATACCCAACAATTCACTACCGTAAAAACAACGTATTGTATCCGTGCCGAGATAAATACTATCCCTATAGCCAGGATGATCATCAGCAGAAGGTCCACACTCCTACCGAAATAAAATTTCCTTCGTAATACGCCATACAAGAGGCACCCGTAGGAAAAGGACATATACATACCCAGGTAATGCGGTGGCAGCACCGCATAATCTACCAGGTGGGTAAAGTAAAACTCCTGGGCATCACCTGTATCCAGAAAAGAGGCCAGCGCCATCACAAAGCATATCAGGATGCTCAGCACTGAAGAAGCAATAAAGGTCTGAAGAATGGTGCGCCTGGCTTTTTTGCGGAAGATTATCAGGCTTCCCAACACAAGTGGCCATACCACAAAGGGTAGCTTCAGCACCACGTCCTTTTCGGCTTCGTCCGCCAGGGGTGTATAAAAAGCCCCTACCACTATCCACAGGTAATACAAAAAGAAAAGGCCGGCCATCTTATTACGTGCCAAAGCCTCGAATTTTTCATTAAACCGGGCGCTCAGTAACCAAAAAAGACCGAAAAGCATCATGCCCAATGTTAAGGGTAACCACTTGGGTTGAAAAGGTAAGAGCACCGCAAAAAACAAAAGGCTATATAGATATAGCCTTTTCCAGATCTTGGATGTTTCGGATGTCTTAGTTGCTGGCAACCGTTAGAATATTAGTGTATTTCGGACTATCATTCAACACTTTGAGCGCTTCCTTGACATCATCATCATGCTCAATGGCGTTCTGTATACGCCCCCGCTCGTAATAATAGCGGGAAACGATTTCTTCCTCCAGCAATATCCTGATCTCTTTTTCGTACGACTTGAGGTCTTCATCTTCTTCCCTGGAATATTTGGCCATCAGTGAATTGATATCCGCCTCCAGGCCATCCAGGTAATTTTCTTTCTCCGCAAACTTCTTCAACTCCTCCAGCTTTTGTTCTGTTTTGGTCTGATAGTCAAAGTCCTTTTGACCCAACCAGCTCAGGAAAGCCTGATACTCCTGATCAGTAAGCTCAAAATTGGCAGCCGGAGCTATGGAAGGATGATTCCTTTTATAGACGGTAGCATAATCAAAGATCAGAAGCTTTTGATAAAGGGCAATTATGGCATTACTCAATTCTTCATCGTCCACAGTGATATCGGGATCTATTCCTCCACCGTCAAATACGGGACGGCCATTCACGGTTTCAAAGCGCGTGCGCAACGAATCCGGGATCTTGCTTACGCTGCCATCTTCGGCACGTTCAGCATAATTGATAGCCTGGATACATCTTCCGCTAGGTGTATAGTACTTGGCAATGGTCACTTTAAGCTGGGCTCCGTAGGAAAGTTTACGGGTTTGCTGCACCAGGCCTTTTCCAAAACTACGCTGACCAATGATCACGGCACGGTCGTAATCCTGGAGAGTACCACTCACGATCTCTGAAGCTGAGGCACTACCACGATTAATTAGCACCGCCAATGGAATATTGGTATCCATGGGTTTGTTGAGGGTACGGTAGGTTTTTTCCCATTCTTCCATCTTACCCTTGGTTTTCACCACTTCTCTGCCCTTGTCTACAAAAAGGTTGGTAATATTCACCGCTTCACTAAGCAATCCTCCGGGGTTACCCCGCAGGTCCAGGATCAACCCTTTAAGGTCATTGCTCTTCCGCAAGTCCGTAAATGCCTCGCGCACCTCGGTGGTGGCTTTATCGGTAAAGCTGTTCAATGATATGTACCCAATACCGGAATTCAGCATGCCATAATAAGGCACACTTTTCACCTGTACTTCTTCCCTCTCGATCTCTTTGGTAATATGCTCACCGTCACGGGAGATGGTCATGGTGAATTTAGTTCCCGGAGCACCCTTGAGTATTTTACTTACATCTTCCGTACTCTTGCCCTCCACACTTTTACCGTCTACGGTAAGTATGATATCCCCGGCCATAAGCCCGGCTTTGTCCGCAGCAAAACCCTCATAAGGCATGGTAACCACTATCTTACCGTCATGAGTGCGTATGCCGGCCCCTATGCCCCCATAATTACCGGTAGTCTGGATCTTATAATCCTCCACCATTTCCTCGGGAATGTAGTTGGTATAAGGGTCCAATGAGGAAAGCATGGAAACGATGGCTTCATCCATCAATTCGCCCGGCTCCGTTTCATCCACATAATAGAGGTTCACCTCCTTGAATACATTGGTGAAAATGTCGAGCTGCTTGCTTATCTCAAAATAATCCGGAGTATAGGCCACCGAAACCACCAGGACGGTTGCCGTGAGCACACCTAGTCCGTACTTCAAAAATTTCTTCATTGAATACTTCATTTTTTTCATTTCTATCACCTTCAGGTAGCAGATATCAGGGCCGAGCCGAATTTACTAAAAACGCGAAAATCAGCGTCTCATTGTTCCGCATTTATACATTGTTGAGCTCGGTCATTAATTTTTTGAACGCAGGTAGAATAGCTTCAAATTCCATAGCTTTTGAAGGCATGTAGATAAACATAACCGCCATGGTCCTTTCGGGTTCGGTTTGCAAGATAACAGCAGGCTTTTCAAGGCGGTAGGCTTCACGCATCCTTCGCTTGATCAGGTTACGGTCCACCGCTTTGCGGAACTTTCGCTTAGACACGGAAAAACCGGCCTTCACCGGTACTTTATCCACGGGATCAAAAAAGCCATATACCGCTATTATAGGATATGCCCGTACAGATCTTCCTTCAGCAAAGAGCTGTTCTATCCATTTGCGGCTTTTGAGTTTTTCTGCCTTTCCGAATCTTTGGGCCATCCTGCAAAAAAACAAAAAGCCATCCGCATGGGGATGGCTCTTGCTAATTATTGGTACAAACGGTTATTTTTTATTCACCTTCTTGATGTAATCCTCCAATGCCATGGTCATGGAAGGAAGCTTGGGCGTAGGCGCCTTTATATCCAGACGAAGGCCGGCATCCTTTATAGCGCGGTGCGTACTGCTGCCAAATGCAGCAATGCGGGTATTATTCTGTTTAAAATCCGGGAAATTCTCCATCAGCGATTTGATCCCGGAAGGACTAAAGAAAACCAGGATATCATAATACACATCAGACAGATCGGATAGATCACTGGATACTGTATTGTACAGGATAGCACGGGTATAATTGATCTTGGCATCCTTCAAGAGCTTGGGTATTTCCGGCTTTAGTACATCCGAAGAAGGAAGCAGGAACTTTTCATCCTTATGCTTTTTGATAAGCGGGATAAGATCCTGGAAAGTATTATTACCGAAATAGATCTTCCTCTTACGGTAAACCACATACTTCTGGAGGTAATAGGCAATGGCCTCTGAAGTACAGAAATACTTCATCTCGTTAGGAACACTGAAGCGTATTTCCTCGCTGATGCGAAAAAAATGATCTACCGCATTACGGCTGGTGAGGATCACTGCGGTATGGCCAGGAATGTTGACCTTTTGTTTGCGAACATCCGCTACATCCACTCCAGCCACATGAATAAAAGGCCGGAAATCAATCTTTAACTTCTGCTTTTCCGCCAGGTCAAAATAGGGGGAGTTGTCGGTTTGAGGTTCAGGCTGAGAAACAAGAATAGTCTTTACTTTCAAAGGATATGCCTTTTTATGCGTTAGTAATCACCATCCCTTAATTTTAAAGGCTTTTAAGCCAATAGATTAAAAAGGAAAAAGGGACTATTTCCAGCGCGCAAAGGTATAAAATTTTATAGTTAGTGCCACCGGGTAAATCCCACAACCTCAAACTGCTAATCAATAAGGCCAGTAGGTAGCCAGCTAACATGAAAAATAATATAAGGTAAGAGCCTGATTCCCTTAAACCTGGCGTAAAAGTGGTAATAATGAGGATAGGAAGTAGCCATAAGGCAGACCAGCTGCGGTAAGCCAGGTTGGTATTCTGCACTACGGCAATACGCTCCTGCTCCTGGAATAACCATCCCACAAAAAGGGCAAGAAAATTTTTAGTGAGAAAAAACAACAATATGATAAACAACACCCTGGCAAACGAATACAGTTCTATTGCCTCAGGTAATATCAACAGGCAGCCCATGGTATACACCAGGTAAAAATTGAGAGTAAGCAATACATCAAAGGCATCTCTTACCCCATTGGGATTGAATTCTGATTCAAAAGTCTTGGCCCCACGGTTAAAGGGTAATGCCCGGAAGAAATAAAACTTCTTAGGATGGTATAAGCGGGCAAATACCACCAGAAATGAGGCGACCAGTAAAGCCACTAATATCCAGTCCGTATGATGTGCAACCCGTTCTTCCAATGCAAAAAAAATAAGGCTCCAAAATTAAAGAATCCCGGAGCCCTACGTAAAAGTTATTTAACGGTATTTATTCAACCAGCAATTGCTGGGGTTTTATATTTGAACCAATGGGCGCTACAAGGTAATTACCGGGCGCCAGGCCTTCGAGTGAAAGTATAGCCTGCCCCCGTAAGAATTCAAGGTTGCTGAGATACTTAACCACCTTTCCTTGCAGATCCATAATCTTTACTTCCTGAATATCAGAAGGTATACCTTCCAGACTCACCCAACTGCGAGCAGGGTTAGGTGCCATGCTAAAGTTCATTACTTCCTGGGCCTCTTCTATTCCTACAGAGCTCTCTTTGTTAAGTACCAGGGTTTGGGTAGCTATCGCGTCACCTGATGTTGTCCCGTTGCCGTTGGCAAAATTAACGGCTGTGTAAATGGTACTCTGATCTGGTGCATTTCCACTGTTCCAGGTAAAAGTCCAGGTACGCACACCTCCTGTTGGAGATATCCCGTTAAAAGAGTGGCCGATAAAGGAGCCGGTTTTGATCAGGGCATTGCTGCCACCGGTTGAGAGGGTGCCCACATGATTACCTCCTCCTTCAACACTGGTCTGAAAGCCGATCCGCGCATTGTTCAAACCTCCATCATTGGCGGTAACGGTTATGGTATAATTAGTATTGGCCACGAAACCAGTTGCAGGAATATCCGTGGTGATACTTACGGTCCTGGCACCTACCGAGGGTCCTCCGGCATGACAGCCTGATCTTGCACAGGTTTGATTACCGCTTTTCGGTGAACCGGTATTTCCGGAAGGGGCACCACTGGAGTTGGTAAAAGCATCAAATGAGATTAATACCGCTGAAGCCAGTAAAGTAAAATACAGAATAGTTCTTTTCGTCATATGTTTTTGTTTTTGTAAAGCAGTAAAGTTAAATTTTTTTCCTTTTTACCTTTGCACCATAATTTTAAAACTCCTATGTCAACAGATCTCTTTCAGTCACCTGACTATTACAATATTGATGAGCTTCTTTCGGAAGAACATATCCTGGTGCGCAACGCTACCCGTGAGTGGGTAAAAAAAGACGTAAGTCCTATTATTGAAGAGTACGCCCAAAAAGCTGAATTCCCGAAACAACTGGTTAAAGGCCTGGCAGAGATCGGGGCCTTCGGACCCTATATTCCCGAAGAATACGGAGGTGCCGGGCTAGACCAGATATCCTACGGCCTCATGATGCAGGAAATCGAAAGGGGCGATTCCGGAGTCCGTTCTACCTGTAGTGTTCAGTCTTCCCTGGTGATGTACCCTATTTACGCCTATGGCTCTGAAGAACAACGTAAAAAATATCTTCCCAAACTAGCCAGTGGTGAATACCTGGGAAGCTTTGGACTGACTGAGCCCGACTTTGGCAGTAATCCGGGAGGAATGGTAACCAACTTTAAAGACAAAGGTGATCACTACCTGCTGAACGGCTCTAAAATGTGGATATCCAACGCTCCCTTTTGTGACGTAGCAGTGGTTTGGGCCAAAAATGAGGAAGGTCGCATTCACGGACTGATCGTGGAACGTGGTATGGAAGGATTTACCACCCCGGAAACACACAACAAATGGAGCTTGCGGGCCAGCGCTACCGGAGAACTGGTATTTGATAATGTAAAGGTTCCTAAAGAAAATCTCCTCCCCAATAAATCAGGTTTGGGAGCTCCACTGGGCTGCCTGGACAGCGCACGCTACGGAATTGCATGGGGAGCCCTGGGCGCAGCCATGGACTGCTACGATACTGCATTGCGCTATTCCAAGGAGCGTGTACAGTTTGACCGTCCTATTGCCGGTTTTCAATTGCAGCAAAAGAAACTTGCCGAAATGATTACCGAGATCACCAAAGCGCAATTACTGGTCTGGCGACTGGGTAAACTCAAAAATGAGAAGCGGGCTACTTCCGCTCAGATATCCATGGCCAAACGCAACAATGTGGACATGGCCCTGAAGATAGCCCGGGAAGCACGCCAAATGCTGGGAGGTATGGGAATAACCGGAGAATATCCCATTATGCGCCACATGATGAACCTGGAATCGGTGGTTACCTATGAAGGTACCCATGATATTCACCTACTTATTACCGGCATGGATATAACCGGTGAGAATGCGTTCAAATAAGTGGGTTTCACGGATAAAATAAGAGGCCTCATTAAGGAGGTTCCTGACTTTCCCAAACCAGGAATCTTTTTTAAGGACATTACCCCTTTATTACTGGACCCGGCACTTTATTCAGAACTTATTGATAAGCTGGCCGCACCATTTACCGGCCAGCAAATTGATTTTGTAGTCGGAATGGAGTCCCGGGGCTTTTTATTTGGGATGGGCCTGGCCCAAAAACTGGGAGCCGGCTTTATTCCGGTACGTAAAAAGGGGAAGCTTCCCCGACCTACGTATGGCATTCAGTATGATCTGGAATATGGCTCGGCAGAACTGGAAATCCACAGGGAAGATATACCGACCGGGAGCAAAGTGCTTATCCACGATGATCTTTTAGCTACAGGAGGTACAGCACAAGCCACGCAAAAACTCGTGGAAATAGCCGGGGCGCAGGTTAGCGGATTTAGCTTCATTATAGAACTGTCATTTTTAAAGGGGCGCGAACACCTTAAACATAACGCCATTCACAGTATAGTGACGTACTGATTTAAGGTAGATTTATACCACGAGCTGGGGAATTTATGATCGTATTTCAGCACGCCAGAGAAACACCCAAGACACCTATACCCTTGAAAATCAGTTTCCTATATAAGGATATGATTTGTGGCAATATTTCTGACCTTATCTCTGCAGCATATTAAAATGAAAACCGATGAAAAGTTTGAGAAATTTTGCAATAGCTTTAATGACAGTAGGTATCACTACTCTTGCCTCCGCACAAAGTGAAGCCCAGGCGCCCAACGAAAAAGCTACCACACCTGAGGTAGTTCAGACTGAAACAAAAGAGGCTCCTGTGGAAAAAGAGGTACCTACACAAAAAGCTGAACAAAAAGAAGTAGCCACGGTCAAGACCGTAGCTACTAAAGAAAAGCAGGCTAAAAGAAAGGAGAAAGCCCGCGAAGAAGAAAAAGAATAAATATCCATCTACCTGATAATGAAAACAGCCCGCTTGAAGCGGGCTGTTTTTTTATTCGGGCAACCGCTAAATTCTAATATACCAATTGCGCCTTGCAATATCCGGCAGAATACAGTGCCAATGTTTTTAATTATCAGGCACTTGTGTTTTTTACAATTCTTATTTTTCAAGATAGAGGGTACCATATTTCCACCCTCATAAAACCCTTCAAATAAAAAACCCCCGTTAAAAACGGGGGCTTATTTTTAAGGAATTTGTTTCCTAGTATATCTTGCCATCGTTGCGATAACTGGGCTGATTCTGAAGGTACCAGTCGGAGTAATTAGCACCGCCTGATTGCGCCCAATCGGCAAACTTCAGATAGGCCTGTACAATATCTTCCTTCTCAGCAGGATAATCCCAGTGCTGAGCCATATTCAGTGCCCAGGGCAGGTTAGCTGAAGTTACGTAGTAACGACCCTGACCGGGGTTGGAATCATCATCATCCTGACCGAAATAATTGCTATTGGCCAGGTCCGTAGCTGGCTTGCCTGCCAGGTGTACTTCACGTCCACGATCCTGATCGATGAAGATGAAGGGGTTAAAAGGTGCAGCTCCTAATTCAGCCATAGTTTTGGCAGTGGTAAAGGTAAGTGACACCATAGCTGTATCCACTTGTGAAGGAGTTGCTCCCACAATGGTATTTACAGTAGCGGTACCGTTGTTTACCAACACATTAAAGGCATTGTCAAATAGTATGATCACCGCTTTGGACTGACTGGCTTCGGTACCGTTGGCATTAAGACTGATCAGTTGACCAAGGGTATTGCTGCGGCTTACGCTAGCCACAGCTGCGGCAGGAACGTTCAATTCCAAACCAAAACCGTTCTTGAAAGAACCACCAATGGCACGTAGAGCATAGGATATTTCAATATCCACTACATCATTGTTCGCATTGGTTATCATCCTTAGCTGGTAATCCACTACCACATCATTAAAGTCATAATCTCCCTGAGCTGGCCACAGGTCTTCAAAAGCCAGTGTACCGTATACATTAGAACCGGGGTAAAAAGATTCACCGGCACGCAGAGGATCATTGGGAAACAGATCATTCTCGTCTGCTACTCCATCATTGTCAGCGTCTGATACCGTGGGAGTACCGTTCCCTTCGGGATTACAGCTGCTGGTAGGTATATAGGCCTGGTCACAGGCGGCTACTGCCCCGTTCTTCAAAGCTCCGTTCTGGGTAATATTGTTGCTACTGTTGGTACCGTATGAACCGGCACATACTTCCAGGTTACCGCTAAAATCAGCACCGGAGTTACTGCTTATTCCGGAGGTTATTTTTACTATGGAGGTGGTACCGATGCCGTTCATGTCTCCGTTTAACGGACCATCAGCATTGCCCTTAACGTACATCATGGAACCATCATAAAAATTCAGGGATGAATTGCTGTTGGAACGGAAGTTCTGGTCTACTCGTATGTAGGAGTAATTCTGAACCAAACTGTTGAGCATCAGATCTTTCTTTACCCACAACTGGCAGTTGTTAATGAAAGTGGTATTGCTGTTCTCGGTAAGGTGACCATCGTAGATCATAGTACCGTTGTTGGTGATAGGACCATTGTTGTTCAGCGTAGAATAACCGGTACCACGGGTGAGGAAGGTTCCGTTGTTGGTGAATGTTCCGTAGATATAGCTATCGCTATTGATGTAAAAGGTTCCGTGGTTGGTTACGGTTCCATGAGCGGAAAAATTACCGTTTATAGTAAGGGTACCGGTGGTATACACAATAATGTTTCCTTTCACTCCTCCCTGATCATTCATATTGATCCCCTGGATGGTAAGGCTGGAGCCATCGGTTACTTCCAGAACGGTATTGCCTTTAATGGAGGCGTAACCGGAAATGGTAACGTTACCACATATACGAAGAGTGGCGTTTCCGTTATTATCGTTGATCCCACTGATGTTGCCGGTGATACAGTATACTCCGGAGCTGTTCACGTTGAAGTAACCTCCGCTGCTTACAGTTTGGGTACAGCCGGTATTACAGTCGGGGCTCACCACTACTGTTTTCTTACTCATCTTACCTTTGCCGAAGGTATAGCTGATACTGCTACCACTTACATCAACACGGGTTGTGGTGCTTG
>CEOS01063817.1_pt1 | contig 9735 bp, 3 predicted proteins | sample 530601 | NCBI WGS metagenome assembly CEOS01 (sample SAMEA2620666, study PRJEB7988) | marine metagenome | biome: marine biome (ENVO:00000447); feature: mesopelagic zone (ENVO:00000213); material: "saline water (ENVO:00002010), including plankton (ENVO:xxxxxxxx)" | depth 1000 m
CTTTATGTCTTTGCATTCGCGACCCGATGCTGATCGAATCCTACCGCAGCATCTCGCCGAAGCGATCGGGCGCGCCTGGGGCAAGATCACCGGGCAACCGGCGGGCCGGGGAAATGAAGAGGATTATCACCGCTTCGGAGCGACATCTTGAACCGCGACCCGGAAGCCGGTAGCTACGGCCTGAGCCGCCGCGATAGCGGCCATTCTCAGTGCCGGATTAGCTCGTTGAAAGCTGCCATACATTCAGGTGCTAGCCGGTGGTGCTCCGCTTCTCCAGCTGGAACTGCCCTGTTCCTTGGTGTGGTGAGCTCTCAAGTCGCGCCATCGGAGGATCTGCAACTCGGGGAGGTTGCCATGGCTTCTCAGTTGAGCAAGGCCTGCCTCACTTAGCTCAACCCGTTGCCCCTCGGCCCAGCGCGCGTCGTTATGCGCCATTTCCTGTTGCCAACCGTCGCGCCAAAATCGCGTTGCCGCCATGACGTGACCGTCTTGGTTTAGAAAAACGAAGGGATCACCTCGCGAGTGCTGCCAGCCCAGGCTCTTAGCGAAAACGGGGTCGAACATCAGGATTTCGGATCGCTCGCCGACTAGCGACACTCGCAAGTTTCTCACCATCGGTGGGGGGGTATTAAGCTCGACGTCAACTATACCTCCACAAGACCAGAAAAGCTTGGGAAGTTGGCCGATCGCTCCATCTAGATCATCAGTGGTGCCGATCCTCACACCCCGGACGACGAGCAGCCCCTCGCTGAACAGTGAGTGCGATTCCAGCGCCGCGAAGCGTGCCCATTCACCAACTACTCGTTCGGAGCTAGTCAAACGTTGGATACCCTCCGCCTGCAGCCAATCCTCGGCGCGTGCACTCCAGCGCTGGTCAGGCAACGTCGGCCAGTCTAAATCCGCGGGCCTTGCCGACACGCTAGTGCGGGGCGGCAAGAGCGGACCGCCGTCGAGTCGATGGAGCAGCAGGTCAAATTCGACCTGCGACAAAGTCCCAGCGCGCCAATGTTCGCCGACTATCACGCGCAGCGCACGGATGCATGCCCCGATATGCGGGCGAACAAAGGGGAGTCGCAAGCCGAGCGCACCGAGCCGGATTCCAAGCTCTTTGGTGGCGTTGGCGCCGTAAGCGCCAACGCCACCCCATCCAGCGATCAGCTGGGCAGCGCGGTGTCGGATGTTCGCGACCGATACGCCGGAATAGTCCGCGAGAATCTGAATCCAGCTCTCAAATCCTTCTGTCCAGGCGGCGGCATCGTCGATGACCGGTCCCAGCGACTCCGCATCGCGCAGACTTCTGCCGGTGGCGGAATCGAGCGGCGGCAATTGTAGCCCGTAGATTGGCGGCAGTTCGATTTCCGGTACCTGCGCGGCGCCGCCCCATATACCGCTCAATATTTCGGCCAGCACTGCGACGCACCCGTCCTGATGCTCGGCCAGCCTATTCAGCTTGTTCTTAATTGATTGTGGGATGCCATCACAGCTTCGCGCCTCAAACAAGAGGCGGAGGCCGAACAACGCGTTTGGCCCGTCGCCCTCGATCAGCTTTTCGCAGGTCCGCGAGAAGACAGCTATCGCCTCACTCGATTCCACCTGAGCGAGTTCCAGCAGACCGGCAGCCGCTTGCTCGAGTGGATCGGAAACGCCCAACTGCGCCGCGTCGAGGAACAGAAGAACGAGCAGGTCGAGATCGTCTGCCTCCTCCCCATCGCTGCGGGGGATTTCCATGGCTTTTTGATAGTCCCGATATTCAGGGATCTGTTCATCGAGGCGCGCCCAAAGTGCCGGCCAATCGATTTTCTCGAACAGCAATGGAAAGATGTCGTCCACGCCCCATAACGCGCTGCCCGTGCCGTGGCCGCCTGCGGCAAGGTCACGCAAGAAATCTTCCCGGGCGCGGCTATGCGCGTCGGGACAGCCGAGCAGGTGCCGCGCTCGATGATGGTTGAGTAGGTTGCTGTCTGCCCAGCCGCCCCATCCCTGCCGAGTCTCGGTGCCGCCTAATAGCAGCGCTTCGGCATAGCCACGCCTGTCTGCTGCGAGCGCGGCACTGGCAAGAGCGGTCTTCACTGGCCGGTCGCGAACGAGCTCGGGATTTCGGGCGGCGAATGCCTCCGCTTCTTCCCAAGTCTTATTCGCGATGATCCTGCCTATCCGCTTGCCGAGCTTATAGTTGACGAAATCACCATAATGGACACTGGTCTGCGCTTCGCGCCTGGCGCGCTCCACGGCAACCGCGCGCTCGACATCCTCGAAGGATTTGAGTTGGAAATAGTCAGGGAGAGCATCTTTGTCCTGAGCAGGCTCGGCATTCCAACGGTCGATGGCCAAGTCCACCGTTGGAGAAGTATAGTCGCGATCAGCCAAACCGTCCCGGAAACCTCGGAGGAGCTGCGCTCGCCGCGATGGTTTGGCATCGCGTTCTAGGCTGGCGACGATCATTCGCTCGATGGTGGTGAGCGTTTCCTGAGGCGCTGCGGCAGCGAGATCACGCAGGAACTGCCCGGTACGAGTCAGGCTGTTATAGACTTCCTCATAATAGGGAAGCGCGAGCGCTGACCAAGTGATGGCGAGCGGGATCGCAAGATCCGGGCGTCGTCGCAAAATCCCCCGAGTAACCGCGTCGACCAGCGCATCCCAATGCCAAACGCCCGATTCCTTTGCCCACCTATAGGCATCCCAAGCCGCTGCCGTGCCACTTGCGATCGAATCGACAAGCACCGATTTTGCCATGCGCCAGGCTTGGTCATGCGCATCGCTATCGTCGACACCGGCCGTAAGCCGCAGCATCCGAAAGGCACGATCGGCCGAACCGGGCGGATCCGCCCGATTGGCGGCTGTGAGCACACCTTCCCATAGCTGATAGAGCCCGTCCTTCTTCGCCGCGAGGTAACAACCTAGCGATTTTTGCCGCATCATGTGCAGCAGCTCGCGTGCTCGCTCATGCAAGCCGATATTGCCGAAGGCGATCGCGAGCTCGGAAAGCAAGTCGATCGCCTCTTGCGGGGAACGGGCATGGCCCAGTCCGGCATGCGGCCTTTCTAGGCGGCCGACCGCGGCGGCAGCATCGCCATCGAATGCGAACATGGTTTCGGCGAATCTGCGATGGATTTGCGGGGTTTGGCGGAAGCTGCAAACAGGCAATTGCAGGCATGCATCGAACTCGGCCGCAAAGCCGGTCGCAGCATCAGGCACTAGTCGGACCAGCTTGCAGATGGCATCGAATAATGGCTTGTCGGCGTACCGGAGGCGATAGCCGAGCAGCACATCATCGTGTCGATTGGTTACTGCGCCTGCCAGAAATGCCAGCGACGCCTTTATTTGTGCCACGATCTGCGAAGACGCAACCGGGCGCTCCGCCCTGACCTCCCCGATCAGCGTGCCTAGCCGCACTGCTTGGGCTTGCACTCCGCGGAACAGAAATTCTTTCGGAAGCGCGGGTTGAGCCGGCGCCTCGCCAAGCTGCCCTGCGATCGCCGTATAACCGAGAATGGCGTCGACTGCGTTCTCGACCTCATCCGACTTGTGCTCGAGACCGGTCATGTCTGGGACGGCGGCCCTTGCAAATAGCCGTCGCGCAAGTTCGTGATCCTTGCCAGCAATCGCGATGCGGGCCGCATGCAGATGCCAGCTGTCGTGCAGATTCTGCCCTTCGGACAAGGTCGCATACGCGGCCACGCATTGAAGCGCTTCCTCGGTACGCGATGCAATCATCTTTGCTTCTGCGCTCTCAAGATGAAGGATCGTGAGGTGGGCGCCTCGGTCTACTCGATGCTGCGTCGCAATTTCGGTAATTTCCCGGTCGGGATCATGGCGCACGATCGCGCGCGCAAGCATGTAGCGCAACTCGAGGAGGTAGTCGTCCCGCGTCCTGCCGGAGAACGAATCCTTATCACTGCCCTGTTTGCCGATCGGAAGGCGGATGCGCCGTTCGATCTGTTCTTCGTCGAGAAGCACGACTGCGAGGTCGGCCCAGGCCTCCATGGCTTCTCTAGTGCCTTGGCCGTGGCTTTCGTCGAACCATTTCCATGGATTCTCACTGTCGAACAGCAGACGTGCCCTGTCTACTTGGCCGTCGTCGAGCAGGGCATCGATAACAAGCCATTCATCGCCAGCGACATGATTAGAATCGAGCTGAGCAACCGCCATGTCGAGGTCGCCTGCTGCGATCTGCGCCGTGACGATCCGCTCGGCCATGGTCAGTGCGTCCTGGCGTCGCCAGATCTCGTCACGGGCGAGCATAAGGTCAAACAAGGCTGCGGGATTGGGATCGGCACCGAGACAGACTACAGCGTCCCCGATATCGTTGCTCACCTCATAACTGCGTCGACCATCGACAAACTGGCCAACAAAGTAACGGCGGCTGACCAAGGCTGCGGCTTGATCGAGATCGCCAGCGAGAAAGCGGTACCGGAATTCAAGGAAGCGCTGGACGCTTGTCTGCGGCGCTGATCCGGCCAGTTCAGCCAAGCCCCGATAAATGACAGGATCACTGAACGCCGGGTCTGACTTGCCATAGAGCGTGATGCGCTGCTGACGCAGGAAAAGACGGAAACTGTTGTGAAATATCCTCCAAGCGCCACCGCCATGGTCGATCAAATGATGGGCAAGTTTAAACGCCTTGTCGACCGCGCTGCTCGACAACCATTGTGCCAGCAACTCTGGCTCGATCCGACCATCGGCGAAACTCAGGACAAAGAGGGTCTTCGAGACATCGGCGCCGGCGCCCTGCGCCTCGCGCCAAGCCTGGCGATAAACTTTCTCAAGGTCACCATCATATTCAAAACCGCCAGCTAGCAGAGCCTCGCGCTCCTCAGGTCGGGCACTCAGGAGCTTGCCGAGTAGGTAGCGCGTCACCAACGGATGGCCGAGGCTCACGGCGAAAACCTCGGCGGGGTCGACCTGCTCGCGATCCAGGCCCACCGAGATGACCATCTCCGCCACAGCATTGTCACTGAGCGGTGCGATCTCGATCCGTCGGCCGCCATCCGATGCCTGATCACGGACCTCGGGCGGAATATCGGCGAGGTCGATCCGCTGGCTACCTAGCAAGAAGAGGACGCCCTTGGGGACGCTCTGCGGCAGTGGCAACGCGCGTAGGAAACTGGCATCGGGCCGTTCCTCGCGAGGAACATGGTCGAGGCCGTCGACTACGATGACGGTCATTTGCCCATCGGCCGCATATTGCTTGCCTGCTTGCTCGAGCAGCCTTTCGAATGTCTCCCGCTTCTGCTCGAGCGTGTCGTCCTTGGCACGCTGCGACTGATATCCGAAGCCAATGAGCTGACTGTTCAGGTCATCAAGAAAATTGGCGTCGACACCGCGACCTTGTCCCTGTGCCTCGCCAGGTATGAACGCAAGGTAGCGCGCAACATTGCGTTCGGGACTGGGCTGCACGAAGCGCTCGAGCAAGGTAGATTTGCCAGCTCCTGGGGGCCCGAGCAGACAGAGATAGCCCGAGGCATGCGCGCCCAGCGCCGCTTCCAATTCTGCCTCACTCTTTTCATTGCTCTGTACATGGGCGCCAAGCGGGAACCGATGCTCGAAACGAAGCTGAAACCGGTCGGCCCAACCGAGTGCATCCAGCAGTTCGCGGCGCGTCCATCGCGTCCTGCCATCATTGCGTCCGACAAGGTCGCCCAATGTATGGGCCAGGTCATTGATCTGCGCACGAGCCGCGGCGTCCTGAGTGATGAGGGATTCCGCGTTAGCCGATGCCCCGAGCGCGAATTCGAGACGGCCAAAGAAGCGCTCAAAACCCGGCTCCGTCAGGCCAGACGCCTGTAGCAGCGCTTCGATGAGCGGCTTCCACTCGCTTGATCGCCAGTCGGCCAACGACCGATCTGGATGGCGCGCCTTATCGCGAAAAAAGTCCGCCGAATCCCGCTTGGGGACTCCAAATTTACCGCGATCCGATGTCGTCGGATAGTGCGACGATACATAACGCAGTTGAACGAAAAGATCAGGAAATTCGCTTTCGAGCATAGCGAAGGATGCTGCGCAGTCCGCGATGACCCTATCTGAGCCGAGCAATAGGCCCGTGACGCCCACCGGTTTAGGCTTGCCCGATGATTTGTACTGATGCCCAATGACCTTGCCCGCGATACCAATGACGAGGTCGTCGAACATGCCGGCATGATCATCTGCTAACGCCACAAATGTCAGCGTACCGTCCAATATTGCCCGATAGGCAAGGTGGGCGGAGGCGCGGTCTTGATATCTAAGCCCTAGCCTTGCTGCCCGTTCGCCGGCTCCGGATGTAAGTGCCATGGTTATGTTCGCCGATGAACGGATGAAGGTAAAGGTGGTCGACGACCTTACCTAGAGGTTAGGCTAAAGGCGCGATAGTCAGTGACAATGGCAACCGGAATGCACCCGTCAAACTGCCATATATCCTCAAGTTTATCAGCACGAAGTCCCTCACGATCTAGTTCCCGCCGGATGCCATAGAGACTAGGGCGGCTGACGACCGGATATCCCTATGCAAAGCCATTCTCAGAACCATTAACCAGATAGCCCTCCGCAAGGAACAAAACAAGATCATTGCAAATACCCAGTGGCACGACTAGCCCATTCAAAATGATCAGATGAGGGAACATGACATGGTTGATGTTCACATTCGTATCTATTTTCGAGAGTCAGACGGCACGCTGGAGGATAGCCAACAGGAATTCGACATAGAGAGCTTCGCTGGAGTCATTCCGGCGATCGGTGATATGATCGTGGACCCAGGCGTGCTTCAAGGGCTCAATCGGCACGACCCGAAGAACCGTAGAGTTTGGGACGTGGTAGGACGCGTTTTCAACCCCCCGCGACATGGTGGGCTATGTCGCGCTCGTCGTTGAGGAGCGGGTGCCGAACCTTGGCGAATACGGCGTCGTCGCGGGCTAATTCCCAGTATCATGGCCTCGACAGAACCCCGCGCGGAGCAGGACATCTTCGACGATCTCGCGGAGCTATGCGCCGCACCCGGCTTTGCTCACGCGCTTGCCTGGATGTCGCTGCGGGACAATTATGTGACCTTCGATGGCGCCATGGGCAGCGAGGCGCTGGCTGCATCTTATGCGCGTGGTCGAACGGTTCGGACCGAATTCTCGACCTTACTCGGCCTGCTGATCCGCCGGCCCATTGACCTGAGTGAACCGACGCCGGCAGAAATCCAGGCATTGTTCGATCGAACCGGTACATTGCTGAATGAGTTGCATGAGCGGCTGGGCCGACCGATGTGGGATTCAATCATCGAGACGGCGAAAGCAATGCAGGAGGAAGGAGCGGAGCGTCCTTCTTCCCCATTCACTCGCGCCGATGTGCTACGGGAACCCATCTTCTACGGCGGCGAATCCGCCTATAGCTTCCAGTATCGAGATATGGCGCTCGAACGGTACGCCGCAGACGAAGGATGGCTGACCGCGAACAAGGGTTTCTGCATCGCAGACGCGCAGGCAGTTGCCGAAGCAATCTCGGAGATTCAGACCGACAAAATCGTCAGCGTATTATCGCGCCTCAAGGCCAAATCGCCTTCTCTCCCGTCCTTGCTGCCAGCCTTCACAACCACAATTGATGAGATCGTAGGGCATTGCGGTCTGTCGGCAAAGACAGTGCGAGCCGCGCTGGCGACCATTAGTGTCGCGGCACCCGCTAATCAGGATTTCACTTCGCTCGGCGCATTCAACGTGGCCAACGCGTGCCCGATCGTGGCGCTACCGGATGGGAGCTACCTCTCGCTTCAGACATACGGGATCGTTGAGTCCCTTTATGACTCTCCCTTTTATTGGATGGTCGGCGACAAATCCTATCGCCCCAAAGCCTCCGCGCACCGAGGTGCTTTCACTGAGCAGTTCGTAGCGAAGCGGTTGCGGTCAGTGTTCGGCGAGCAGAATGTTCATACCAACGTCAACATCGAAGCCGCGAATGGTCGGGTTTCCGAGATGGACGTGCTGGTCCTGTTTGGCGACCGAGCCCTGATCGTCCAGTGCAAGTCAAAGAAGATGACGCTGGAGTCGCGTAAGGGAAACGACCAGACGCTGCGCGACGATTTCCAGAAGGCCGTCCAAGACGCCTATGATCAAGGCTTGCTCTGCGCTCGCTCGCTCAGCCGGCCAGAACTGAACTTCATGAAGGAGGACGGAGCCAAGCTCGAAATTCCCGAACTGAGGAATGTCTACATCCTTTGCGCGGTCTCTGATCACTATCCGGTGCTAACGGTCCAAGCGCGGCATTTCCTCCAATATGAGGATGATGCGGTTATCCACGCCCCCTTGGTCGCCGACGTCTTTCTAATCGACGTGCTTGCTGAGATGCTCGCCAGCCCTTTGCGGTTTCTCAGCTATATCGACAGGCGGGTTGGCTATGCCGAACGCATACAAGGGACGAACGAACTCGCCATTTTGGGTTACCATTTGAGTCAGAACCTCTGGTTCGACGACGATAATAGCGTCGCGATGGTGGCGGATGATTTTTCGCTCGACCTCGATACAGCGATGACGGTCCGCCGGGAGGGCATTCCAGGTACAGCGACGCCAAAAGGCATCCTAACCAGATTCACGGGTACACATGTAGCCCGGGTCATTGAGAAGATCGCACACGAGGCCGATCCTGACCTGATCGATCTCGGCTTCCTCCTGCTCAACATCAACGGCGATACCGTCAGACAACTCGACCAAGGGATGAAGGATGTCGCTCGGCGTACCCGTCTTGACGGACGGCCCCACGACTTCACGTTAGGGTTCGATACAGGTGATGCCGGGCTCACAATCCATTGTAGTCGGGCTTTACCGAGCGATTCGCTCGAGGCGCTCGCCAGCCATTGCCGACGCCGCAAATATGTTCACCGCGCCGACAATTGGTTCGGACTTCTCGTGCGTGAGACCGACGGATTACCCAAGGCCAGCCTCGCGGTGCGTTTCCCGTGGAAGCGGGACGCCCGCATGGATAATCTGACGCAGGGGATGGTGGTCAACGGCAACCGCAATATCTCTCAACCGAAGCCTGGCGGTCGCGCGCCAAATAGATCGAAGATTGGTCGCAACGATCCATGCCCTTGCGGCAGTGGGAAGAAGTTCAAGAAATGTTGCATAGTATGAGTTTGTTCAGGTCTCCGACTAAATCTCCGAAACTTCTAGAGATCTGTTGGATACGAACCTCCATCAGAACTTACGGACGCAGGGGCGTATGGAACGATACTGCCTATGCATGGGCGCCTGGTGGGATATCGATCTCGACGAGCGAGCGACTGCTTTCAGGAATAGCCTAGCTACGCTTGTACGGCTCGAATGAGGCGCGAAGCTGACGCGCCGGCTCGCCGGCTGGAACGTCTGCTATCCCAATCTGCGCTCCTGATGGCAGCCGTTCCGGAGTGTCCCCATCACGGGCGTTCTGGCTTGCGCGCCGCGACAATCATCCGCTCCCCTGCATCCTTTTGCTCCATGTTCATGGTCCGCGCCGCCATCCATTCGGGCACATGCCAGCTTGCCGGCAGGGACCGGGCAATGGCTCCGGGCAGAACGGCCCAAACGAAGATGCCGACGAGCATCCCCGCTGCCACGCACCATATCTGGCGCTCGACCTGCCGATCGGCGGCCTGGCCGCGCTTCACGACACTGTCGATCCACCCGGCTGATCGATCGAGCGCGGCGCGGGCAGTGTCGAGCATGCGTCGGTCCTCGATGCGGACCGCCTGAGCGGCGAGGTTGATCTGCTTCGCCATTTCGGCTGGCGTCAACGAGACCGCCGGGG
>CEOS01103588.1_pt1 | contig 9735 bp, 9 predicted proteins | sample 530601 | NCBI WGS metagenome assembly CEOS01 (sample SAMEA2620666, study PRJEB7988) | marine metagenome | biome: marine biome (ENVO:00000447); feature: mesopelagic zone (ENVO:00000213); material: "saline water (ENVO:00002010), including plankton (ENVO:xxxxxxxx)" | depth 1000 m
GCGCGCGACCGGCGATCCCTGGGACATCGCCCAGATCATCGCGTTTCTCGCCAGCGACACCACGCGTTTCCTCACGGGCACGACCATCACGGCCGATGGCGGCGGCGCCCTGTGGGGCGACCTCTGGACGATCGAGCGTCCGGTCTATTTCTCCGACTCCTTTCAGAAAGCAGAAATCCATGTCGCTTGACCCGCAATGTCTCTCGGGCCGCAATGCCATCGTCGTCGGGGCGTCGAGCGGCATCAACCTCGGTGTCGCCCATAGGTTGGGTTCGCTGGGCGCGCGGCTCGCGATCGTCAGCCGCACGCCCGACCGCATCGAAGCGGCGGCCGCGGCGCTCCGGGCCGATGGCCTCGATGTGACAGCCCATGCCGGCGACGTGCGCGATGCGTCGGCGATGCAGGCGATCATGGAAGAGGTGGCGAATGCCAAGGGGCCGATCGATATCGTTCTCTCAGGCGCGGCGGGCAACTTCTTCGTGCCAGCGGCCAGGATGTCGCCCAACGCGTTCAAGACGATCGTCGACATCGACCTGATCGGCACATTCAACGTGCTTTCGGCCGCCTATCCGCATCTCAGGCGTCCCGGCGCGGTTCTCGTCAATATCACGGCGCCCCAGGCGGAGCGCGCCATGCCGATGCAGGCCCATGCCTGTGCGGCCAAGGCCGGCATCGACATGCTGACCCGCTGCCTCGCGCTCGAATGGGGCGCGGAAGGGATCAGGGTCAACGCTGTCTCTCCCGGCCCGATCGCCGACACCGAAGGGCTGGCGCGGCTCGCAACCGATGCAGAACTCGCGGAGCGCATTCGCGGCGCGCTCGCCCTCCCCCGGTTCGGCCAACGTATCGACATCGGCAACGCGGTGGCCTGGCTGTGCAGCGAGGCGGCCAGCTTCGTGACCGGAACCACCATCGACTGTGACGGCGGCATGCGCCTCGGCAACCTCTACGCGCCTGAATGAAGCGCGCAAACCATCAAGGAGCAAACCCATGGATATCGGCAACAAGGTAGCGATCGTCACCGGCGGCGGCTCGGGCCTCGGCGAAGCGACGGCGATCAGGCTTGCGGAGGGCGGCGCCAGGGTCGCGGTCGTGGATCTCAACGCCGATGCGGCGAACGCGGTCGCGGAGAAGATCGGCGGCAAGGCGTTCGCCATCGACATTGCGGATGCACAGGCAGGCGAGAAGGCGGTCGCGCAGATCGTTGCCGAACTCGGCACGCCGCGTATCCTCGTCAACTGCGCGGGCGTCGGCACGCCGATGAAGATTCTTGGCAAGGACGGTCCGCTGGCGCTTTCGGCCTTCGAGAAGGTCGTACGCATCAACCTGATCGGCACCTTCAACATGCTGCGCCTCGTCGCCGACGCGATCGCGCGTGATCAGGAGCCGGGTGACGGCAAGCAGACCCAGGGCGTCATCATCAACACCGCCTCGGTCGCCGCCTTCGATGGACAGATCGGCCAGCCCGCTTATTCTTCCTCCAAGGCCGGTGTCGTCGGCCTGGCGCTTCCCGCCGCGCGCGAACTTGCGCGTTACGGCATCCGGGTGCTGACCATCGCGCCGGGCATTTTCCTGACGCCGATGCTCAAGATCCTGCCCGACGAGGCGCTGGAATCGCTCGGCCGCTCGGTTCCCTTCCCGCCGCGCCTCGGCGAGCCGGAGGAGTTCGCCAAGCTCGCGCTCCACATGATCGACAATGACATGCTGAACGGCGAGGTCGTCCGTATCGACGGATCGATCCGCATGGCCGCGAAGTAAGTTCCATGTCCAAGGTCATCATCAGTTGCGCGATCACGGGGTCGATCCACACACCTTCGATGTCGCCCCATCTGCCGTTGACGGCCGCCGAGATCGCGCAAAGCGCGCTGGAGGCGGCCGAAGCGGGCGCCGCGATCGTCCATCTGCACGCTCGCGATCCCGAAACCGGCAAGCCCGTTCACACGCCGGAGGATTTTGAGCCGTTCCTCAAGGTGATCAAGCAGGGCAGCGACGTCGTGGTGAACATCACGACCGGAGCATCGCCCTATATGCCGGTGGACTATCGGGTAAAGCCGGCAGAAGTGTGGAAGCCCGAAGTCGCCAGCCTCAACATGGGATCGATGAACTTCGGCCTGTTCCCGATGCTCAAGAAGGATCGGACATGGAAGCATGACTGGGAACCGGAAATGCTCGAGGCCAGCCATGACCTCGTCTTCCGCAACAGCTTCAAGGACATTCGCTACGCGCTCGACACGCTGAACGAAACCGGCACGCGCTACGAGTTCGAGTGCTACGACACCGCCCACCTGCACAATCTCCACTATTTCTGGACCGAGGGGCTGGTTCAGGCGCCGCTGTTCATCCAGACCTGCTTCGGCCTCCTGGGCGGCATCGGCGCGCACCCCGAGGAGGTGCTGCACATGAAGCGCACCGCCGACCGGCTGTTCGGCGACAACTACCGCTGGTCGGTGCTGGGCGCCGGGCGCAGCCAGATGCAGGTGGCCGCGCAAGCCGCTGCCATGGGCGGCCATGTCCGTGTCGGGCTCGAGGATAATCTCTGGCTCGACAGGGGCGTCCTCGCGCCCTCCAACGCCGCGCAGGTCATCCGCGTCCGACAGATCCTCGAAGGGCTTGGCCTCGAAATCGCCACCCCCGACGAAGCGCGCGACATCCTCAAACTCAAGGGCGGCGACAAGGTCGGGTTCTGACCCCGGCGCCGCTTCGACTTTCGGAGACACAAGATGAGCCAGTTTCAGACGATCATCGTGGAGCAGCACGGAGCGGTCACTCTCATCCGCCTCAACCGTCCCGATGCCCTCAATGCCCTCAACAGCCAGGTGCTGGCCGACCTGATCGAAGCCTTCGCGGCCTATGAGGCGGACGAAGCCCAAGGCTGCGCGGTGCTCACGGGCAGCGAGAAAGCATTCGCCGCCGGTGCCGACATCAAGGAAATGTCAAATCGCGGCTTTTCCGAGATGTTCGGCGAAAATTATTTCGGCGGCTTCGACCGGGTCGTGGCGACGCGCAAGCCCTGGATCGCGGCGGTCGCGGGCTTCGCGCTGGGCGGGGGCTGCGAGCTTGCCATGATGGCCGATTTCATCATCGCCGCCGACACGGCGAAATTCGGCCAGCCCGAAGTCAAGCTGGGCGTTGCGCCCGGCATGGGCGGATCGCAGCGCCTGACCCGCGCGGTCGGCAAGGCGAAGGCGATGGACATGTGCATTTCCGGCCGGATGATGGACGTGCATGAAGCCGAACGCGCCGGTCTTGTGTCTCGCATCGTGCCCGCTGCGACCCTTGTGGAGGACGCCATCAAGGCCGCGGCGGAGATCGCCGCCTACCCTCCGCTCGCCACCATCGCCAACAAGGAAATGGTCAACGCCGCTTTCGAGACGGGTCTTTCGGCGGGCCTCCTGTTCGAGCGCCGCCTGTTCAATGGCCTGTGCGCGACCGCCGACAAGCGCGAGGGCATGGTCGCCTTCGTCGAAAAGCGCAAAGGCGCGTGGAGCGGAAAATGACCACGCTTTGCTCCCCCTTCAGCATCACCGGAGATTTCAGCCATGAGTGAAGCCTATATCGTATCGGCGGCGCGCACCGCCGGAGGACGCAGGAAGGGCGCGCTGGCCGGTTGGCATCCCGTCGAGCTGGCCGCCGAAGTTCTCAACGCCACCCTCGACCGCACCGGCATCGATCCCGCCGCGATCGACGATGTCATCATGGGCTGCGTCAGCCAGGTGGGCGAACAGAGCTTCCATGTCGGTCGCCATGCCGTGCTGGCGTCCCGCCTGCCGGAGACCGTGCCGGCCGTCACCATCGACCGCCAGTGCGGTTCCTCGCAGCAGGCGATCCAGTTCGCGGCGCAGGCGGTCATGTCGGGCACGCAGGATGTGGTCCTTGCCGCCGGCGTCGAAAGCATGACCCGCGTCCCCATGTTCACCGCGACGAAGCTCCCCGCCGAGGCGGGCCTGGGCACGCCGTTCGCGGACCGTATCCGCGAGCGGTTCGGGGTCGCCGAGTTCAGCCAGTTCACCGGCGCGCAGATGATGGCCGACAAATATGGGTTCGACCGGGATGCGCTCGACCGCTTCGCGCTGGAAAGCCATCGGCGGGCGGTCGCCGCGATCGATGCCGGCGCGTTCGACGATGAAATCGTCCCCGTCGCAATCACTGATGCACAGGGCAATGCGCAGTTACATGTCCACGATGAGGGCGTTCGCCGTGACGCTTCCCTGGAAGGGATCGGCTCGGTGAAGACGCTGCAGGAGGGCGGTGTCGTCACCGCCGCCAACTCCAGCCAGATTTGCGACGGGTCCGCCGCCGTTCTGGTGGTGAGCGAGGCGGCGCTTAAAGTCCATGGACTGACGCCGCTCGCCCGCATCGTCAATCTGACCGTGACCGCCGGCGATCCGATCATCATGCTCGACGAGCCAATCCGTGCAACACGGCGCGCGCTCGATCGCGCGGGCCTCACCATCGACGATATCGACCTTTATGAAGTCAATGAGGCGTTCGCGTCGGTCAATCTCGCCTGGCTGAAGGAAACCGGGGCCGATCCAGCCCGTCTCAACGTCAACGGCGGCGCGATCGCGCTGGGGCATCCGCTCGGCGCATCCGGCGCCAAGCTGATGGCGACCCTGGTTCACGGCTTGCGCAAGCGCGGCAAGCGTTATGGCCTCCAGACGATGTGCGAAGGCGGCGGCATCGCCAATGTGACGATCATCGAAGCTCTCTGACAGCGAGGCTCTTCATGCGTTGGCAGCACATATATTTCGGCATCACGGACGGCGTCGCGAGAGTGACGCTGGCCCGGCCGGAAAAGCGCAATGTGCTGAGTCGTGCCCTGCTCGCGGAGATCGGCGAGGCGCTGGGTGAGGTAGAGCGGACCAGCGCGCATCTTCTCATCCTCGATGCGGAGGGAAAAGCCTTTTCTAGCGGCGGCGACCTTGCCGATCCCATGACGCATGCGGGCGAACTGGGAACCCTGCTGGACGACCACTATCACCCATTGCTCAGACGCCTTGCCGGCCTTCCCTGCCCCACGGTCTGCATGGTCGACGGTCTGGTGGTCGGCGGCGCCTGCGGGCTGGTGCTCGCCTGCGACATGGTGGTGGCCACCGAGAAGGCGCGCTTTGCCTTCCCCTTCACCCGGATCGGCCTCATCCCCGATTGCGGGTTGAATTGGATGCTTCCCCGGATCGTCGGTCCCATGCAGGCAAAGCGCCTGCTTCTCTTCGGCGAGACGATCGACGGCGAGGAGGCTGTCCGCATCGGCATGGCGTCCTGCTTCGTTGAATCCGGCGTCCTCGCTTCCCTTCTGTCGTCGCTCATCGAAAACGCAACAACGCTCGATCCCCTGGCCATCGCCGGGACAAAGCGCGCCGCCGCTCTCGCCGAAATCCAGACTTTCGAGCAGTCGCTCGCGACCGAACGGGAGCTTCAGCACGAGGCGGGACAATCGGCACGCTTTGCAACGACCCTCGCCAGTCTATTGAACCGCTAGGATCGGAGAGGCACCAGCGATGGCCAGGATCATCCATGCGACAATATTGCATAAATTGAACATTTCATCTAATGCACAGTCAAAGAATCGGAGAGGATGGATTAGCCATGCGCGGTGACTGCTCATGAACCCGTTCCTGGTCGCAAAGGAAAAACCCGACGCCCTCGCCACGATCATCGCGGAAAGCGGCGTCACGATGACCTATGGCGAACTGGCCGGCACGGCGGGGAAGATCGCTTCGGCCTTCCGCGCGCTGGGCCTTCAACCCGGCGATCATATCGCCCTCATGCTCCCCAACGGCATCTGGTATCATCCCATAGGCTGGGGCGCATGGCTCGCGGGCCTCTACTGGACGCCGATCAGCACTCGCCTTCAGCATGCGGAAGTGGCGCATATCCTCACCGACAGCGACGCCCGCCTTGTCGTCACGGCGCCGGAATATGAGCCGCTGATGGCGGAGTTGCAGGGCTGGGAAACGCCGGTCAGCCACTGGTTCACCACCGGCGAGGCGAATGATCGCTTCCTGTCCGTCACGGCGCTGATCGAAGGCCAGACGCCGCTTGAAACCAGTTCCGGCACCCCAGCGGGCGCCGACATGCTCTATTCGTCAGGCACCACCGGGCGGCCCAAGGGCATCCTGCCCAAGCTCGGCCGCACGCGCGACGAAGCCGATCCGCTTTCGGTGCTGCTCGCCAAACTCTATAGCTTCACGCCCGACAGCGTCTATCTGTGCCCCGCGCCGCTCTACCACGGCTCCCCGCTCAAATATACGCTCGCCATCCACCGCATCGGCGGCACCAACGTCATCATGACCAAGTTCGATGCCGAACAGGCGCTGGCCGCCATCGACCGCTATCATGTGACGCACAGCCAATGGGTGCCGACCATGCTGAGCCGCATGGTCCGTCTGCCGGACGAGGTGAAGGCCCAATATGACCTTTCCAGTCACCGGGTCGCGGTTCACGCAGCAGCCCCTTGCCCCCCGGAATTGAAGCGCCAGCTCATCGACTGGTGGGGACCGATCGTCCACGAGTTCTACGCCGGATCGGAAGCGATCGGCTATACCGCGATCGACACCGAACAGTGGCTGGCGCATCCTGGGTCCGTGGGACGTCCGGTGCTGGGCGAAATCCATATCGTCGGCGATGATGGCGAGGAACTGGCCCAGGGCGAAATCGGCCAGATCTATTTCGGCAACGGACCGCAGATCGCCTACCACAACGACCCGGAAAAGACCGCCTCGGTCTATCATCGCGAAGGCTGGATCACCATGGGCGACATGGGCCGGCTCGATGAGGAAGGCTATCTCTATCTCTCCGACCGCAAGGATTTCATGATCATCACAGGCGGGGTGAACGTCTATCCCAAGGAGATCGAGGACCTGCTTTCAGTGCATCCGGCGATCGCGGATGTTGCCGTGTTCGGCGTTCCCAACGAGGAGTTCGGCGAGGAAGTGAAAGCGGTTGTCCAACCGACCGAGTGGCCGGAGAACGAAACCGCCTTTGTCGAGATGCTCACCGCGCATTGCCGCGCTCATCTATCGCCGATCAAGGTACCCCGTTCCTTCGACCTCGCCCGAGAACTGCCGCGCCAGGAGAACGGGAAACTCTACAAGAAGGCGCTACGCGCCGCGTATCTCGCAAAGGCGGGCGCATGACGAAGATCACAAAAGTCCTGATCGCCAATCGCGGCGAAATCGCCGTTCGCATCCTCCGCTCCGTCCACAAGGCCGGTCTTAAGGGCGTCGCCGTGCATCATGCCGTCGACGCGCAGACGCCGGCGGTGAAGCAGGCCGACACCGCAGTGGAAATCACCGGCGCAACGCCAGTGGCGGCCTATCTCGACGGCGCGCAGATTATCGCGGCGGCCAAGGAATCCGGCGCGGATGCGATCCATCCGGGCTACGGTTTCCTGTCGGAGAATGCAGGGTTCGCGAGGGCCTGCGAGGAAGCGGGCATCGCCTTCATCGGCCCCCGGCCCGAAACCATCGATTTGATGGGCGACAAGGTGCGCGCGCGCAATTTCGTGGAAAGCCGGGGCTTCCCGGTCGCGCCGTCCGCGATCGAGGACGATGACCCCGCGACCTTCGTGGAACGCGCTCGCGCGGTCGGCGCCCCGTTGCTCATCAAGCCCTCGGCCGGCGGCGGCGGCAAGGGCATGCGCATCGTGCGCGATCTTGCCCTTCTCGAAGAGGAGATCGAGCGCGGTCGCAACGAGGGACAACGCTATTTCGGCGATGGCCGGCTGTTCGCCGAACGCTATGTCGAGCGTCCCCGCCACATCGAGGTTCAGGTGTTGGGTGATACGCACGGCAATGTCGTGCATCTCTTCGAGCGCGAATGCTCGCTCCAGCGCCGTTTCCAGAAGGTGGTGGAAGAAGCCCCTTCCCCCACGCTGAGCGCCGATGAGCGGGAGCGCATCTGCGAGGTGGCCGCCGGTATCGCGCGGGCGGCGGGCTATGTCGGCGCGGGGACGGTCGAGTTCATCTACGGCAGGGGCGAGTTCTACTTCCTCGAAATGAACACCCGCATCCAGGTCGAGCATCCCGTCACCGAGGAGATTACCGGCACCGATCTCATCGCCGAACAGCTCCGCGTAGCCGCGGGCGAACCGCTGGGCTACGGCCAGGACGCACTTGCTATCAACGGCCATGCCATTGAGGTCCGCGTTTATGCGGAGGACGCCGCGCGCGACTTCGCACCCACGACCGGCCCTTTGCTGACGATGATTCCGCCCGGCGGCGCCGGCGTGCGGATCGATTCCGGCGTGGAACAGGGTGGCGCCGTGACGGCGGCCTTCGACCCGATGATCGCCAAGCTCATCGTCCATGCGGCGAACCGCGAAGCGGCGCTCGACAAGGCCGATGCCGCGCTCGCCGATTTCGTCATTCTGGGGTGCCGCACCAATATCGCCTATCTGCGACGCTTGCTCGCCGATCCCGATGTGCGCGGCGGCGCCATACATACGGGCCTGATCGGTGAGAAACCCGAACTGGCGGCCGATCCGGCTGTGGATGGCGCCACGGTCCGCGCCTTGCTGGCGGCGGCGGCGCTTTCGGCCCGCCCTGTCCTTGATGCCGCGAACGCGGTTCCCGCGCTTCACGCCGCCATCGGCGGATGGAGGAACTGATGCGGCATTGTATCGAGCTGGATGGCCATGACCATCTGATCTGGCTGTCGAGAACGGCTGACGGCTATGTCCTGCACTTCGACGGCGGCGATGTCGCGATTTCCCTCGACAACGGCTTGCTGCGCGCAGGCGACAGCCAGGGCCCCGTCCACATCGCCGGGCAAGGTGACAGGCTTTTCATCCACTGGAACGGCGCGGCCCATGAGCTGCTCTTCAAGGATGCCGTCCTGCGCCATGCGGCCGGTGCGGCAAGTGGATCGGAAGATACGGTGCGCGCGCCCATGCCCGGCGCTGTCGTTGGCGTGTCGAGCGAAGCCGGGCAGACCGTCAGGGAAGGCGACATATTGCTGGTGATCGAAAGCATGAAACTTGAAACGGCCATCCGCGCATCGCGCGACGGCGTTGTCGAAGCGGTCCACGTCACACTCTCGCAGTCGTTCGAGCGCGACGCGCCGCTCGTCACGCTCGCTCCGCTGGGAGAGGAAGCGTGATGCGCCGCATTCACAGCCGGATCGATCCCCGCGACGCCGCATTTCTCGCTAATGTCGAGCATAATCGCGCGCTTGCGGCGGAACTGGGGAGGCGCCAGCACACGGTTCGCAATATCCGCCCCGAACGCGATCTTCAGCGGCTTGAGCGCCTGGGCAAAATGACGGTCCGTGCCAGGCTCGAGCAACTGCTCGATCCCGGTACGCCCTTTCTCGAACTGTCCACCTTGGCGGCGGGCGAAACGCCCTATGCCGGCGATGCGCCAGGGGCCGGCCAGCTCGTCGGCATCGGTATCGTCTCGGGTCAGGAAGTGGTGATCCGGGCCGATGACAGCAGCGTCAAGGGCGGCGCCTGGTATCCCATGTCGGTCAAGAAGATCGTCCGCGCCCTCGACATCGCGATCGAGAACCGTCTGCCGGTCGTGCATATGTGCGACAGCGCCGGCGGTTTCCTCCCGCTCCAGGCCCAGTTCTTTGCCGATCGCTACGGCGCGGGACGGATTTTCCGTAATCAGTCCACCCTTTCGAAGATGGGCGTGCCCCAGGTGGCGCTTGTCCTCGGCAATTGCACGGCGGGCGGCGCCTATATCCCCGCGCTCAGCGACTATTCCGTGATCGTGCGCGGCACGGGCGCGATCT
>CEOS01119536.1_pt1 | contig 9713 bp, 9 predicted proteins | sample 530601 | NCBI WGS metagenome assembly CEOS01 (sample SAMEA2620666, study PRJEB7988) | marine metagenome | biome: marine biome (ENVO:00000447); feature: mesopelagic zone (ENVO:00000213); material: "saline water (ENVO:00002010), including plankton (ENVO:xxxxxxxx)" | depth 1000 m
AATAGGTCCGAAGATGCGGCCTACCCCCTGGGTACCCCGTTTCTGGAACCAGAACAAACCAAAGAGAATGACCAGGGTAATGGAAATGATATAGGGTTCAAAAACCGGGGTGGCTACCTTGAGCCCCTCCACGGCACTTAATACCGAAATAGCTGGAGTGATCATCCCGTCACCATACAGTAGGGCCGCCCCGAACAAACCCAGCAGGATGATAAGAGTCAGCTTCCGGCCTTTAAAGTGTTCCACCACCAGGTGCATAAGGGCCAGGATGCCTCCCTCTCCTTTATTATCCGCCCGCATCACAAAAACCAGGTACTTGATGGAAATGACCAGTAGGAGGGACCAGAAAATGAGGGACACCACTCCGTAAATGTTCGCATCACCAACCTCCAGCCCTCCCAGTGTAAGGAAGCATTCGCGCACGGCATACAGCGGGCTGGTACCAATATCCCCGTACACAATACCCAGCGCTGTAAGTACCAGTAAGGATAATTTAGGAGCGGTTTGACCGGACATTCCGTAAAGGTTTAAGTAGCTTCATAACACCTCTATGCAACCCTTTTGTTTCGGTGACCGGCTTTTAAAACTGTAATATTCCTCTATTTTAGAGGGCGTGGCAGGCTACTAAAACTAATTTCATAGATTAGCTTGCACTAAACTAAGTGTACTAAGTACAATAACAATTATCCTGCACTCAAACTAACACGGAACTGTATATGACAAATGTTCAAGCTTCGGCCAGCAAGTCTTCACGTTACATACTGGCCGCCACGGCTGTGGCAACATTGGGAGGTTTCCTTTTTGGATACGACACCGGTGTAATTGGTGGTTCTCAGCTTTATTTCACGGAATTCTTTGAATTTACCAAGGCCCAGCAGGGTTGGGCGGTAAGCAGCGCCCTTTACGGCTGCTTGATCGGTGCTTTGGCAGCCGGTTATATCGCCTCTACCTTCAGCCGAAAGAACGCCCTGATCTTTTCAGGATTGCTGTTTGCCATTTCTGCATACGGCTCCGGGATACCCGACACGCTCACCGAGCTGGTTATTTATCGCCTCATTGGTGGTATCGGTGTAGGTATAGCTTCCATGACCGCTCCCATGTACATTGCCGAGATCGCACCCCCAAAAAGCCGTGGTAAACTGGTATCCTATTACCAATTAGCCATCGTACTCGGGTTTTTCCTGGTGTTTGTAGCTACTTATTTTATTGGTGGAGGAAATACCACCGAACTCACTCCCGAACAGTTGGAGGCCATACATACCTATAATGTTGAGGAAGGCTGGCGCATCATGTTCTGGTCCGAGCTGATCCCAGCCCTGTTGTTCTTTATCCTCTTGTTCTTTGTGCCCAACTCCCCCCGCTGGCTGATGATGAAAGGCCGTGATGCCGCAGCTCAGAAAGTACTGGCCCGTATTACGGTAAGTGAGGCTGAAGCCGAAAGGGAATACAACGAGATTCGTGAATCCCTCCACGAAAAGAAAGAACTGGAGAAGGTTTCCGTCTTCTCCAAAAGTGTGCGTAAGATCCTGCTCATCGGTATCACCCTGTCCATCCTGCAACAAGTAACCGGTATCAACGCCATCCTGTACTACGGAGCCGAGATATTCAGTAATGCACTGGGCTATGGACCGGAAGATGCGCTTAAGCAACAAGTGCTGCTGGGAGCCGTAAACCTCATCTTCACCTTTGTGGCCATTTACCAGGTGGACAAATGGGGGCGCAAGCCCCTGCTCATTGCCGGAACCACCGGTATGCTACTCGGTTTAGCCACTCTGGGTATTTCCATTTATTTTGACAGGATGGGTGTGATTTCCCTGGTGGGTATCCTGGTGTTCATCGGTTCTTTTGCCCTTTCCATGGGGCCCGTAACCTGGGTATTGCTCTCCGAGATCTTCCCTAACAAAGTACGTAGTGCCGCCATGTCCATTGCGGTAGGTGCACAGTGGCTGTTTAATGCCATTGTAGCCAATACTTTCCCGCTTATTGTGGGAAGTGAGATCAACGACACTGCCTTTAACGGAGCATTGCCCTATTTCGTCTTTGCCGCACTATGTGTGGTTACCATCCTTTTTGCGTGGAGAGTAGTTCCGGAAACCAAGGGTAAAACCCTGGAGGAGATGGAAAACCTTCTGGCGGTACCCGAAGCAGAAGATTAATTTTAAAGTTACGTTCTCATGAGAAAAACATGGATGTTCCCGGCCTTTGCTGCTTTGGCCGTTTCCTGTGCCAATCCCGAGCCACCGGTGGCTGATGAAAAACCAGCCGAAAGCCAAAAGCCCAACATCATTTTCATCATGACCGATGATCACGCTTACCAGGCCATCAGCGCCTATAATGATAAGCTGATCGAAACTCCGAATATTGACAAGCTGGCTCACCAGGGTATGCTGTTCCAGCGTGGTTTTGTAACCAACTCCATTTGCGCCCCCAGCCGTGCAGTAGCCTTAACTGGCAAGTTCAGCCATGTGAACGGCCTTAAGGACAACCTGGATACTTTTGACAGCACCCAGGTAACCTTTCCAAAGCTGTTACAGAAAGAGGGTTATAAAACCGCGGTTATCGGTAAATGGCACCTCAAGACCCAACCCACAGGCTTTGATTACTGGAAAGTGCTCCCGGACCAGGGACAGTACTACCATCCGGAGTTCCGTACCAAGAACGGTATGGTTAAGGAGCAAGGCTATGTTACCGATGTGGTGACCGACATTTCCATGCAGTGGCTGGATTCCGTTCGCCAGGGTAATCAGCCTTTTTTGCTGATGTACCAGCATAAGGCTCCGCACCGCGAATGGTGGCCCAACCTGCCGGACATTGAAGAGTTCACCAGCCGGGAATTCCCGGAGCCTGCCACTCTTTTTGATGATTACAAAGGACGTGGCCGTGCCGCTAAGGAAACGGAAATGACCATCCATACGCACATGGCGTTGAGCAGTGACAATAAGATTCACCCGGACATAGTGAATAAACTGGGCTATAAATCCTTCATGAACTGGTACCAGCGCATCCACCTGGAGCAATACAACCGCCTGAGTGCCGAGGAAAAAGCCCAATGGGATAAGTACTATGGCCCTATCAACGAAGATTTTGAAAAGCTGGCTCCACAGGGCAAAGAATTGACCAAATGGAAATACCAGCGCTATATGCAGGATTACCTGGGCACCATCCGCTCGGTGGATGACAACGTAGGGCGCCTGATGGCTTACCTGGACAGTACCGGTTTGGCGGAGAATACCATTGTGGTATATACTTCAGACCAGGGCTTTTACCTGGGCGAGCACGGCTGGTTTGACAAACGCTTTATGTATGAAGAGTCGTTCCGTACACCTTTGATTGTGCGCTGGCCCGGTAAGATCAAGGCCGGAACGGTAGATGATCACCTGGTGCAGAACCTGGACTTTGCGCCTACCTTCCTGGATGCGGCCGGAATACAAGTTCCAGAAGATATGCAGGGCCGCAGCCTCTTACCCGTTTTTGCGGAAAAAGCGGACGACTGGCGCGATGCACTGTACTATCACTATTACGAGTACCCCGGTTTCCACATGGTGAAACGCCATTACGGAGTACGCACGGATCGGTATAAACTCATTCATTTCTATTACGATATTGACGAATGGGAACTCTACGACCTGGAAAAAGATCCGCAGGAAATGCAGAACCAATACGATAACCCTGAGTATGCGGATGTGCAGGAAAAGCTGCACCTGCGTTTAAAGGAACTGCGGGAGCAATACCATGATAATGACTCGGTAACCACCGCTATGCTCCATGCGGATATTGAACGTGCCAAACGCAAGTCTATCTACAGTAAATAATTTCCACATGAAGCCTCTAGCGCTATCCCTTTGTATTGCCCTGCTTATAGTTGCGTGTAAACCCGCACCTGAAAAGCCTGCAGCAGAAACTCTTTCTTCCCCATCCGGTAAGCTCAGATTATACTTTGATCTTTCCGAAAACGGCACTCCCCGCTACAGTGTGGCTTTCAAGGATAAAACGGTTATTGATACTTCTCTTTTGGGCTTTACGCTGGAAAATGCACCGGCCATTACCGGTAATTTTAAAGTGGTAAAAATCTCAACCAATGAAGAAGACGAGACCTGGGAAATGCCCTGGGGAGAGCAGAAAAAAGTGCGCAACCACTATCATGAACTACAGGTAGAGCTGAAGGAAAAAGGTGAGGACGGACGACCTATGAAATTATACTTCCGGGCTTATGATGATGGTATGGCTTTCCGATACGAATTCGCCAAAACGGATAATGCCGATACTTTACTGATCACCGATGAAAACAGCGAATTCAAACTTACCGGGGATCATACCACCTGGTGGACACCGGGCGATTGGGACATTTACGAGCACACTTACAACGAAACGAAATTCAGTGCAGTAGACGCCATTTCCAAACGCAACCACCCCAACCTGGGGCAAACCTTCATCCCCGAAAACTCCATGAACACCCCGGTAACTATGAAAACCGAAGATGGGGTTTACCTGGCTTTTCATGAAGCCACCCTGGTCAATTACAGTGATATGACCCTGCGTGTAGATGCTGAAAACCTGAAGATGACCAGTGGCCTGGTAGGCTCGGATCGCGCTGCTTACAAAGCCAAGGTAGCTTTGCCCTTCAGCACCCCCTGGCGTGTGATCCTCATTACGGATAAAGCTACGGACCTGCTGGATTCCAAAACCGTACTCAACCTCAACGAACCCAATAAACTGGGTGACGTAAGTTGGTTTAAACCGACCAAATACGTGGGTATCTGGTGGGCCATGCACCTGGACATCAACTCCTGGGACCTGGGCACCGGTCGCCATGGAGCTACCACAGAAAGAGCGAAAGAGTATATTGATTTTGCCGCAGAGAACGGTATAGGCGCGGTATTGGTGGAAGGCTGGAACGTAGGCTGGAACGGCTGGAAGAACGCCCGTTTTACCAAGCCTTACCCGGATTACGATATTGAAGAAGTGGTACGCTACGGCCGCGAAAAAGGCGTGGACATCATCATGCACCACGAGACTTATGCGGACCCGGCCAACTATGACCGTCAGCTGGACAGTGCCTTCCAGTATATGAAAGACCTGGGCCTGCACGTGGTAAAGACCGGTTACGTGGGTCACATTAAAACCGAGGGTGAATACCACCACGGCCAGTATATGGTGAACCATTACAATCGCGTATACGAAACGGCCGCTAAATACGATGTGGCGGTGAATGCCCACGAGCCTATCAAGGCTACCGGGATGCGCAGAACGTATCCCAACATGGTTTCCCGTGAAGGTATGCGCGGTCAGGAGTTCAACGCCTGGGGGAAAGACGGAGGTAACCCGCCTTCACACCTGGCTACCGTGGCCTATACCCGTATGCTGGGCGGACCTTTTGATTTTACGCCCGGTATTTTCCAGATCAAGCTGGATGAATGGCGTGAAGGCAACCAGATCAATACCACTTTGGCGCAGCAACTTGCTCTGTATGTGGTCATTTACAGCCCGGTACAAATGGCAGCCGATCTGCCCGAACATTACCGCGATCAGCCGGCCTTCCAGTTTATCCGTGATGTGGCGGTAGACTGGGATACTTCCTTTGCCATGAACGGGGAAGTAGGCGACTATGTGACCTTTGCCCGTAAGGCTAAACAAAGTGGTGAGTGGTTTATCGGTAGCATCACCGATGAGAACGCCCGCGACCTGGAGCTGAACCTCAGCTTCCTGGAAAGCGGTAAAACCTACACCGCCCAGATCTATAAAGACGGTCCCAATGCGCATTGGGACAACAACCCTACGGATATCACCATTGAGGAAATGGAAGTAAGCTCCGAAACGGTTTTACCAGTGCATTTGGCGGAAGGTGGTGGGGTGGCTATAAGGATATTGGAGAAGAAATAAATCCCTTTGGTAAAATCGTAAAACTCTCCCAAAGAATATTGAGAAAGTTTCTTTTCAGTTCCTCGATCAAATGAGCTTTGGTAATAGCATATGAAGCAGGACCCTCCGGCCGGATATACCCTTCAAGGCTTCCGGCATGATAACCTTCAATGCATATAAGTTGAAAAGCAATGCCGGGCCGATGAGCCTCGGCTAGAATAAAAAAGTGCCCTTTTTCTACAAAGCCATCATGCTCATAATCAAACTTCATGATTGTTCCGGCTCTGTATGTTACGCTACTATCCGCCATTTCTAAAGTCTACTTCCAAAAATTTTACCTTCACGGGGTGATCTTTTCCTCAGAAAGTACACATTTATGAAAAGGCCTCTCCAAATGAAAACACAAGAACCTGATTTTACAGAACTTTATACCAAAGCCTTCCCTGCCGTAGCCGCCTTTGTAGCAAAAATGGGCGGTGATATGGACCTGGCCCGGGATATTTTCCAGGATGCACTGATCATCTATTACGAGCAGGTGTTTACAGCCGGGCAAAAACCGGAAAGATCACCGGAGGCTTATCTCTACGGTATCAGTCGCCACCTCTGGCACCGGGAAACCCGGACCGCATCACGCCATACACCTCTACAGGACGCACCAAAGGTTACTGAAGAAAGTGAACAGCCTTCCGCGCATAAGCTCATGTTGCTGTTGCAAACAGCCGGGCAAAAGTGTCTTGACCTCTTGCAAGGCTTTTACTATCAAAAGCAAAGTATACAGGAGATCCAACAGGAATTTGGTTATTCCAGCGTGCGATCAGCCACCGTGCAAAAGTTCAAATGCCTGGAGAAAGTACGTTCTGAAGTTCAACAAAAATCACTGCAGTATGAGGACTTCCTTGCGTGAGATTGCCCAAATTGAGAACTACCTGAACGGCACCAGTAGCGGAGAAGAGCGAGTGCTTATGGAGGCTCAACTGCTGCTGCATCCATCGCTCAGAGAAGACCTGGAAAACCAGCAACTCACCTACCAGGTGGTAAAGGAGTACGGCCGTGAAAAGATCCGGGAGAAAATACGAATGGCTGAACAAAACGTATTCACCGCCCCCTCCTACCGTGGATTCCGTAAAAAGATAAAAGCCATCTTCTCCAAAACTTAAAATCTACTTTCATGATTTCTGCATCCGCATTAGTTCCCATGGTCCTTGATAACAGTGGCCACGGTGAAAGAGCTTTTGACATATACAGCCTGCTCCTGAAGGAACGCATTATTTTCCTGGGCACCGCTATTGACGACCAGGTGGCCAACCTCATTGTGGCCCAGTTGCTGTACCTCAACAGCCAGGACAACAAACGCCAGATAGACCTTTACATTAACAGCCCGGGCGGGCAAGTGTACTCAGGGCTCGCCATTCTGGATACCATGCGGATGATCTCAGCACCTGTTTCCACCTTGTCAATGGGGTTTACCGGTAGCATGGCCACCGCCCTGCTCACCTGTGGTGCCAGAGGCAGACGTTACGCCCTTTCACACGCTACCGTACACATGCATCCCACCGGGGGCGGGGCCCGGGGCTATACTGAAGATGTACGGATAGCCACCCGTGAACAGGAGCGTTTGCAAACTCAGCTGTTCCACATCATGGGGCGCAGTACCGGCCATAGCTGGAAAGAGATCGAAGAGTTCTTTGTGCGCGATCGTTTCCTGAACGCCCTGGAAGCTAAATCCTATGGTTTAGTAGATGAAGTGCTGGGGGATGTGGATGATCTTCTGACCTTAAAAAACCCCGATCCGGAAGTTCAATTCACCACTAAACAAAACGGATAACTCGCCCTTTCACAACCTGGAATCCTGCCATTCCTGCATAAAAATGTGCAAGCATGGCAGTTAGCTTTCTTAGGGTTAATTTCTTGCGTTGTGAACAAAACGTTGAAATTCAGCGTTTTAATCTAAAATCCTGAAATTTAGTTTTTTAAAAAAGCGGTTCTGTATGGTCCTTGCGCCTTTACAGACCATTATTAACCATTTTATTTAAACCACCATGAAAGTACTGGTCATCGGGGCCGGAAACATGGGTCTGACCTATGCGCAGGCCGTTTCCAAGTCCGAATTTTTGAAACCCAAGGATCTCATGATCCTGGACAGCGCTCCCGATAAAACAACTCAATTAAAGAAAATCAGCCATTTTGATGTACATGAGGAACTGGACACCTGCGTGCCCAAGGCCGACATCATTTTTGTGGCCGTAAAACCCTATCATGCCGAAGAGCTGTTTGCCCAGATGAAGCCCATGATGAATGATGAGCAGATCATCATCTCTATTATGGCGGGCGTAAGCATAGCTTTTATTAAGGAAAGTCTGGGCGTTACCCGCGTGATCCGCGCTATGCCCAACCTGCCCGCCCAAGTGGGTAAGGGAATGACCTCCTACACCGCTTCGGATGAGGTTTCGCGCCTGGAACTGCTTACCGTGGAAAACCTGCTGGATACCACTGGCAGATCCGTTCGCCTGGATACGGAGAATGACATTGACGCCTCCACCGGAATTTCCGGAAGTGGGCCGGCTTACATCTTCTACTTTATGCAGTCCATGATAGAAGCGGCCCAGAAGATGGGTTTCTCCGATCACGACTCCAAAGTGTTGGTAGGTCAGACCTTTGAAGGAGCCGTAGAGCTTTTCAATAAAAACGACCTGGATCCTAATACCTGGATGGATCGTGTGGCCTCCAAAGGTGGTACCACCCGTGCCGCGCTGGACTCTATGGACGACAGCAACATCAAGGAGCTTATTAAAGACGCAGCCTATGCCGCCTTTAAGCGTGCCGTAGAGCTGGGTAAGGAATACCAAAACTCATAAGCCATGGAAATACGGGAAGAAGTACGCAAGAAGAGAGTGGTAATTAAAGTAGGTACCAATGTGATGACCAATAAAGACAATCGCATTGTAGGGCCTATACTGAAAGAGCTGGTGCGCCAGATCGCTGCCCTGTACGAGGAAGATATCCTCACCGTATTGGTTTCCTCCGGTTCCGCTATTGCGGGAAAGGAGATCCTGGGGGATTGTATCCCGAAGGATAGTTCTACACGCAGGCAGATATTTTCGGCCGTAGGACAACCGCGGATGATGCGCCACTACTACAGCATTTTCCACGATTACGGGATGCGCTGTGCACAGGTGCTGGCCACCAAACGGGATTTTAGTCCCGGTAAGCACCGCGAGAACATGATCAACTGCTACGAAGGCCTGCTGGCCGAAGGCATTATTCCCATTGCCAATGAGGATGATGCTGTTTCATTGAGCATGAGCATGTTTACCGATAATGACGAGCTGGCCAGCCTGGTGGCGGAACTGATCGATGCCGATATGATGATATTGCTCACCGATACCGATGGCCTTTTTACCGGCCACCCGGATGATGAAGGCACCGAACTGATCCCGCACGTTAAAGTGGATCAGGACGTTGAAAAATACATTCAGAAAAGTGATAAAGGTGAAGGTGAAGGTCGTGGTGGAATGGACTCCAAGCTGGAAGTAGCCAAAAGCACGGCTGCCAAAGGGATTCCCACCTTTATTACCAATGGTAAGCGTGAGAACGTGATCCTGGACATTGTTGCCGGCAAGGAGATCGGCACCATGGTTACGAATTAAGCGAAACACCAAATCGTGTCACCCTTCGACTCCGCTCAGAGTGACATACTACTAACAGGGGTCACCCTGAGTACCCCGGAACGGGGTGTATCGAAGGGCGGCCCAATTACTAACTAATTATAAAAACAAATGAAACTCATACAAACCGACATAAAGAATAAAGTACTGCAGTCCATGATGGATATCCTGGACCGCGAAAGGCAGAAC